>ERZ795059.5036-NODE-5036-length-12136-cov-7.726844_pt1 | contig 12136 bp, 17 predicted proteins | sample MGYA00375143_ERZ795059 | MGnify/ENA primary metagenome ERZ795059 (study PRJEB30188, sample SAMN05720168) | activated sludge metagenome | isolation source: Anaerobic digester | place: USA | collected 2015-01-07 ... | reverse complement strand
GCAGCTTTCTCAGGTGACCACAACAGAAGTAAGGTTTACTCATTCGTTGCAACAACTGGTATTCTCGAAAACCTTTCAAAACTTGGTTGGAATCTTACCTACGCCAAGCAGCAGGGTCGCAGCCAGTTCTCAAGGCATATTATTCGCCTTACCAACCCGGAACTTGGTTTCATGCCTCTTAAAAATGACCACGTCCGCCCGCAGCTGATACTTGATAATAGCCACAATGGTGGTTCTTCAGCTCAGCTTCATATGGGTCTCTTCCGCGCCGTATGTGAATCTGAAATGGTTATCAGCTCACCGAACCTTTTCACAAACATCAAATTCCGCCACATGGGTCTTGACTTCGAAGAACTGAAGGAGATCATGAACAAAATGGCTGAACAGTACGAAAAGGTTGCCGGTTACATTGCTGAAATGCAGGAAATAGTTCTTTCAGAAGCACAGCAGCTTGATTTCGCAAACAGAGGTGCTGCTTACCGTGACCCCCGCAGATATATCAACGATGATGGAACCATCAACTTCAAGAACCTGAACGATTCAATCGACCCGAAAGTTCTTCTCGACCCAATGCGTGGTGGTGACAAACCGAAAACACTGTGGGAAACTTTCCAGAACGTTCGTGAGTGGCTGATAAAAGGTGGTTTCGCTCAGAAATCTGAAAAAGGTAGAATGAGCCATTCAAAAGCCATCAACAATGCAGTTCGTCAGATTGCTCTCAACAAGACTCTCTGGATAATGGCTGAAGAATACCTGAACAAGCCGCTTGAAGCTGACGTATTCGACAAACTTGCCGCCGCTGCCAATTCCGATAACGGAATCAAGACCTACACCACTGCCAAAGGCGAAAGCAAAAAGGTTATGGTTGTAGCAGACCTTGGAAACGGCCGCACCCAGGTTAAGGACCTTCAAACCAAACTGATCTTTGCTGTTGCAAACGAAAAACTTTCGTAAGTTAAGCAAAAACCAGGAGAGGGGGAAATTCCCCCTCTTTTTTTATAAAAAGATAAGAATATGAAAGAACATAATGCAGATATAATTAAGTTTTTAACTGATAAAGGTTATGAACCCCTTGAAGCAACATGGGGTTGGTATGCTTTTATCAAAGGTGTAAAAACAGAATGGAATACAACTGGAAAATGTTTGGTTGTAGGATATGGAAATTCTTCTAAAGATATGGAGAATTTAAGAGAAGTAATAGAAGAAATTTTCGGAGATCATTTTTTAGGAAAAAGCCAGGCGACTGTTCGATTTCAAAAGCATCCTAAACCCGAACATTTTTATCAATTAGTTGATCTTATTGAAAACTTACCATTCAACATCGAAAAACCATCAGGACAAAGAGGGAAGGTTTCTTTGGATCGCACCGGAATATTTGAAAAAATGGCAAAACAAGTTCGTTTTTCAGTTGAAAATGGGATGCCTGGGGGATTAAATCGAGGTACATTACAAATGGACTCTATAGACGAATTAATTATTATTGGAGAATCGGTCAATAGAACTCCTGAAAATAGTTACAGAGAACATATTGTTCCTTGCGATTTCATCATTTGTGAAGCTGTAGAAATGGTTCGTAATGGAAAATCAAATTATGAAATTGCTTTAATGTTTAAAAATTTATTGAACATCGTGTTAATCACTCCTGAAGAAGCAGAACAATTAAATACTACTTTAGGATTGAAAATTACTATGCCAGCAGATTGGAAAGTTGGTGATGATCCGTTAGCACGTTTGAAAGCAGCCAATATTAACTTAAAAATTTAACAGATTTTTAACAGATTATCGTGATCAATTAAATAAAAAAGGTTTATATTAGCATTGTGGTTTATTCATATAGGGTTTTAGGTTAAACAGGGTAGAGAGAGGCATTTGCTAGAATGAATGCCTCTTCTCTTTTAAAACAAAACGTTTTTTCTTCATATAAATATAGAAAAAAATTCTTTATGGTCGTAATAAAACAATCCCATCAAAAAGAAATAGTAGCCCTTGATACCTTTGAAGCCGTACGTCTTAGACCAACTATGTATCTTGGACAAGTAGCCATGATGGATGATAAATTACCAATTATTCGTGATGGTAAATTACAACAAGTAGATAAAGTTTGGTCACCTGGTTTTATGCATCTTATTATTGAAATTCTTGAAAATGCTATCGATGAAGCAAAAAGAATGAAAGGTAAGATGAAAGGTATTGAAGTTAAAATTGACCTAAATACAAATCGAGTTACAATTACTGATGAAGGACAAGGTTTTCATAAGGCCAATTCAAAACACCAAAAAACTAAAAAGAACGTCGTTAGAACTGCATTTGAAGAATTACATGCTGGTTCTAATTTTATCGATACTTCTACAAATATCCTTGGAACACACGGAGTTGGTGCATCAATAGTCAATATTTTGTCAGAATCTTTTTGGGTAAGAACAGTCAACGCGACAAGTTATGTTGCTTATGATTGGAAAAATTTTAAAGTCGTTAATGAAGAAAAAAGAGGTAAAAAACCTGATGATGTAAAAGGAACTATGGTTTCATTTGTTCCATCTCCTGAAGTATTTCCAAATTTTAAATGGGATGAAGAACTAATAACGACATATTTATCATTTAAGCAATATCTTATCGATCAAGATAAAGCTCTAAAAGGATTAAGAATAAAGGGAATTTTTGTTAAAAACGGAGAATCTTTCAATATCCCAATAAATAACTTTTTGCCTAAAGAAACTATCACAATAGACAATAAAGAATGGGGAACAATTATTCTTTGGCCATCTTATGAAAATTCCTGCTCAGTATCTTTTGTTAATGGTTCTCAATGTACTGGGTTACATCAAAAAATTGTGCAGGATTGGGTCAATGAATATTTTGAGTATAATTTAGCACATCATTTTTATGAAACTCTTATTTCATTAAATGTACCTTCGACATTAATGAGATTCGCAGATCAGAATAAAACCAAATATGCTGTATCTAGAATTGAAATAGAAGGAATGTTAGAAAGTACATTCAAAGGAAAATTATTAAGACTATTAAAAGACTCAGATATTTCAGAAGAGATAGCCAAAAAAATTGATGAAAGATTATATTCAGAAAACATCAAAGTTATTAAGAAGGCCTCCCGCACATCGAAGAGAAAGATTTCTGACAAGTATTCACCTGCGTCACGTATCAAAGAAAACATTTATATTACTGAAGGACTTTCAGCTGCTGGATCTGTTAGACAAGCAAGAGATTCTGAGACGGAAGGAGTTTATGCTCTGAAAGGAAAAATCAAAAATACGAAGAGACTTTCTGATTTAACAAACAATAAAGAGATTTTGGAAATAATGAGCATATTAGGTTTAGATCCATCTGAAAAGAAAATGCCATTATATAAGAACATTATCATTGCAACAGATGAGGACCCTGATGGACAACACATTTCATCTCTTATTATAAACTTCTTTCATAAGTGGTTTCCTCATGTTATAGAAGATGGAAGACTATTTAAATTAGTGACACCTCTTGTTGCATGTGATCATAAAAATAGTAGAAAATATTTTTATTCATTAGAAGAATTTAGTAATTTTACAGAGAAAATAACCAATGTTAATTATTTAAAAGGTTTAGGCTCACTATCTATAAATGATTGGCAACATGTAATGGCTAATAAAACATTGTTTCAAATATTAAATGATAGAAGTTCTAAAAGATTTTTAGATATTGCATTTGGAGACTCAGCAACTAAACGAAAAAAATGGCTTGAGGGTGTCGAAGATAAGACACCATAAATAAAATAATGCCCTTAAATGAGTGATAATTTTTATATAGATGATAATCAAGGAAAACTTTTAGCAAAAGAAATTGCATCAAATATGAGGAGAGGAGCCCAGTCAAGAAGAAAATACGCTAAACGAGGAAAACAATTACCCGTTCTTAAATCACATGAAATATTAAATTTCAAAAATGTAAGAAAATTATCTTTCGAAAAATTTGTTTCCGATACTAATCGATATAGATTCAAATGGGGTAATACTTCTGATTTCTTTAATAATATTACTATAGAAGAATCCTCATATAGATCAGCATATGAATGGGATTCAGTAGAATATTTTTATAACAAAAGAAATGGATTTCTTCCATTAGTTTTTCGTATTGCTGCAAGTCGATATGACAAAGCTTTCTTAAGTGATTTCTTTACCTATTTAAATCCTCCATTAAACTGTCAAAGAATAATTGAATACTTTGGTGATCAAGACTTACAATTAAATGATTACACCATGATGGTGGAAGATGATTTAATTCTACAATTTGATACTCAAGATTTATCGTTCTTTATCAATCCAAACAAACACTTAGAACGATCAGAAAATAATCCTTTCTATATTCTATTACGCTTATTAAATGGTTACAAGAAAAGGAGTGCAGCAAAAAATCAAATTCATGTAGTTTATAGAGGAGATTATGGTTTTGATAAGATGGCATTTGATGTCAAGAAAATAGACATCAATATAGATATGAACTATAATGATGGATTCCGAGAAGTTTCAGATTATATCATATCTCATTTAAATGATAAAAAGAAAACCGGACTTTATATTTTAAGTGGCGATCCAGGAACAGGCAAAACAACATGGATTCGTTATTTAGCCGGAAAAATTCGAAGAAATATTATATTCGTATCTCCGGATATGGTTGATCATATTACAGACCCGTCTTTTATTCCTTTCTTAATGAACAACAGCGATTCAGTTTTAATAATTGAAGATGCTGAACCAGCATTACAAAAACGAGATGGAACAGGTAGAACTGGTGCAATTTCTAATATTCTAAATTTAACAGACGGTCTTCTTTCTGATTGTTTAAACATTTCAATAGTTGCGACTTTTAATACTAATACAAAAACAATTGATGAAGCTCTTTTAAGAGATGGTCGTTTAATTCAAAGCTATGCTTTCGAAAAATTAGTTCCTGAAAAGGCAACTAAGCTTCTTAAAAAAATTGGTCACGATGTTGAAGCAACGCGTCCTATGACTCTTTCTGAAATTTATTTTTACGGAGAAGATAATAAAGGTAACTTATTCAAACAAAACAAAGTAGGTTTTCATTAATATAAACAATATGGCGACAATAGATGGAATGTTACTTGAGATCGAAACCTTAACTGAAAATGCGAATGTAGTTAAGAATCTCGTTATTGCTCACATGTACGAAGAAAAGCTCATTAACGAGTCTCAATATACTGAACTCGTGGAAAAATGGCAGATCATTTGTATTAAAAATGGCTGGTTTAAGAAATGGGCTAAAGCTTTTAAAAAGGATGAAAATGCTTATTCTTATAAACTAGTTCAGTTTGAAAAATGAAAGTAGTTCATTGCAAAAAAGAAAAGTATGATGTCTATATCGGTAGACCATCTAAATGGGGAAATCCATTTTCTCATGAAGAAGGAACTCATGCCAAATTTAAAGTAAATTCTCGTGAAGAAGCCATTGAATCCTATCGTAAATGGATTACAGAAGGAGAAGGAAAACATTTATTGAATGATCTTCATGAATTGGATGGAAAAATTCTTGGCTGTTGGTGCAAACCAAAGGCTTGTCATGGAGATGTATTGGTTGAATTAATAGAAAAACAAAAACAAAAAGCACTATTCTAATGAAAATAGCTTTAAAAGGAGAACAAGTAATGTTAGCGGCAGAAAACAATTATGATGTTTTTTGTCTGGGACAAATTACAGGGCAAATGATAAAATTAGGAATTGCTCCATCTGTAGAAATCCCTAATGAAAAAGCTTTTGGTGTTCCTGATGCCAAATTAACTATGCAAGAAAAAGATTTTATTAGTTACCTCATAAAAAAGATATGAAAATAGAAAGACCCATCGTGTTCTTCGATGTGGAAACAACTGGATTAGAATTAGCCAATGATCGTATCATTGAGATTCAAATGATTAAAGTATACCCTAATGGAGAACAAGTGGGGTATTATACGAGATTAAATCCTGAGGGGAGACCTATTGCTCCTGGTGCGTATGAAAAGCATAAGATAAAAGAAGAAGATTTATTTGAGTGTCCAACATTTAAAGATGTAGCTCAAACAATTTATAATTTTATCAAAGAATGTGATTTGGGTGGTTATAATTGTAAGAGGTTTGACATTCCCATGCTGATTGAAGAGTTTCTTAGAGCTGGAATTCCAATAAGTATTAAAGAATTCAAAATAGTTGATGTCTATAAAATACTTATGAAGGCCGAGCCAAGAACCTTAAGTGCAACATACAAAAGATTTTTTGGAAAAGAATTGGAGCAGGCACATAGTGCTGAATCAGATATTAAAGCAACGATTGAGATTCTTGATGAATTGAAGAATCAATTTGATATTCCCGATACAGTAGAAGACCTTGATAAGTTTGCATTCGAAGATGACGGAAATGTGGATTTAGAAAATAAGTTGAAAAAGAAAGATGATAAAATCTATTTCAACTTTGGAAAGTATAAGGAGAAAACTATTCAAGAAGTTTATCAAATAGACCCAGGATATTATGATTGGATTATCAATTATTCAGACATGACCATGTATACGAAGGCGATTTTTAGAAATATAGTTAAATTTTTAAACAAATGAAAATATTTATTATCTGTACAGTAAGAGGAGCTTCTGAAGAATATAAAAAGAAGCTTGAAGATTATGTTGCTAAATTAGAAAGCGAAGGCAATCAAGTTCATTTGCCACATCGCGATACTAATCAGCAAGCTTCTGGATTTGAAATATGTTCTCAAAATGCAGACGCTATTTATGATAGTGATGAGGTTCATATTTTTTACAATCCAGATTCTCAAGGTACCCATTTTGATATGGGGGTTGCGTTTGCTTTTAATAAGAATATCGTAGTTGTTGAAAACATTGAATATGGTCCAGGAAAGAGTTATCCAAGAATGCTTGATGAATGGGCTGAAGCTTGCGAATGAAAATTAAAGTTAGAAATACAGAATACGAGCAAAAAGTAGAGCCATTAGATTGTATCGAATGTCCATATTGTGATGGATGTTCATCATGGGGATGTGTTTCGCCAGCTTGTTCTATAACCAATGAATGCTTTGGTTATAAATCTATTGGAACTTGGTGTCCATTTGGAGAAATACCTGAATACGTACAATTTGTTGAAATAATAAATTCTTAAAAATGGACATAAAAGAAATCTTAGTCTCAGAAGGAGAATATGTTTTTGAAGTAAATAACTGGGGTTCTTGTCAATATGCAGGAGCGCTAGCAATGTTTAAAACCTATTTTAAACTTCGAAAAACTTATGCCCGTCATTATGGTCCTTTTGTTACAAATAACGAAAGACGTAAATTATCTGAGAAATCAGAAACACAAATATCTATTTTAGATTATTTTCGGCAGGCCTATCAATATGACATATCATTTACAGGCATAAGAGATGATGAAAATGCTATTGATATGTATTTTAAAATTCAATCTAATCGATGGCACTGGAATTTTAATTTATGGGATGATGTTTATGAAACAACACAATATAATGAATTGCCTGATTTTCAAAAACAGATGATAAAAACTATCCGCAGAGCTCAATCAGCTGATGACTTATTTTTTGTGGGTAGATTTGCAGCATCAGATCTATGGCACACGGCACCAAGAGTAGCCGAATCTTATTTTGTTGGATTTGAAGCTAAAGGATTTCCGAGTTGTGAAAAACCTTTGGGAATTGAACATGGACCCATTGGAAATGTTTGTGCACAATCAGATAATGTTTTAACAGGTCTTTGTTGTGCATTACTTGTCGATTATGACATTGTTAAAAATATAAATTCATTTAAAGGATTTGATACGTAATGTTGTGTTATAGAAAAGAAAACGGGTTTCCAATTTCAATTGATATAGAAACCCAACTATATAAAGAAACCATGGAAGATGGTGAAATCTGGGAAGGATGCAAATCTGTTGTGAAAGACGAAAATGGAAATAAGATAACGGAATTTTTTCATAACAAATGGCATGATAGAACCCATTGGGCCGAAGGATTTTTTAAAGGATTAACATATGAAACTAATAAACAAAAAAATGAGCAATAACAAAATTTACAGTATTCCTCATGGTCATCAGCTGACTAGAGGAGGAGAAATGGAAGCATCAGAAATTAAAAGAGATGATATTGAAGATCGCTTTGTCAAAACAATTTCTGACCTTCTTTGTGAGAAACTAGAAATAGGATATAATGATCAGAGGATATTTAAAACTTTACTTACCAAAGTTTTAAAAGATGATTTAAACAACAGAGATGACAATAATCCTGGAATGTTACAGCAATACTTAGCTCATGAGCTTGAACAAGTTTTTAAAAATCTTAAAAGAGAACTAATAGTTCCTGACGAAGTAAAAATAAATCATAATTATCACATACATTCTAAATTCAATGATTTTATAGATTATGTGAAAAAGAATTATATTCGCAAAGAGGATATAAATTCAGATGGTACTTTTTCAACAATTGAAGAAAAAGGAAAAGAATTATCTGCATTACGAAATAGTGAAGGCGAAATGGGAATGGACATGTGCATGGGAGCACCCTCACCTTCTTCAGAAAGATAAAAACCTAGATAATGGCTGATTTTTGCAACAAATGTGCAATGGATATGTGGGGAACTCAGATACCCGCAGATCTTGATATTCCAAGAATTTTTAAAATGCTGGAACCAGGTACCTATGAGTCATTCATATGTGAAGGCTGCGGAATGATTGGACTTGCGAAGACAGAAAAAGGTACATGTTTAGCTGCGTTTGACGAAGACAGACAGTGGAAAGAAATAGACTTAGATGAATATCGAATTCCTAAAAACGAACGAGTTAAATTGAACGAATTACATAATGGTTGATGAACTGGAAATAGAAAAATGGCTAAATCATAATTGTAAAGTAGAATATGTCGAAGGACATACTTTATTAGTTGGTCGTAATTATTATCAATTAGGAACTTGGGCTGTAACAGGATTAGAATCCATTAAAAAATTCTTTTCAAGCGCGGGTAAGTTTTATGTTTATAGAGATCAAGAAAGCAGGATTTTACAAAATGTAGATGGAAGAGTACTTATGTCATGTTGTCGTGTAGAGGGAAACAAACGTTATAGTTTAAAAAATAAAGGATCATGGATATTGGATCAGGAAATGCCTATCCGGCAAACGCATTAAGCAATTTTGCACCACATCCATTTGAGATCGATGGCGTAAAATGTAATTCTATGGAAGGATTTCTTCAAGGCTTGAAATTCAAATCTCCAGAGATGCAGGCAGAGGTATGTAAATTAGTTGGATTCGCTGCCAAGAAAAAAGGATATGGAAAGAATTGGCAACAGACACAAACTCTTTACTGGAGAGGTGTACCAATAAAAAGGGAATCTAAAGAATATCAAGAACTCTTGGATAGGGCTTATATGGAACTGTATAAGAATGCTAAGTTCAGGAGTGCATTAGAGGCTACTGGGACCGCTGTCTTGACTCATACAATAGGTAAATCAAGTGAAAAAGAAACGGTCCTGACAAAGAGCGAGTTTTGTTCTAGGTTAACTAAATTAAGGGATTTTGGAACATTAAAGGAAGTTAAAAATCGAAAGATTTTTTAAATAACATATAAATCTCTTAGGAACAAATCTTTTTCTAATTCACGACGTTGAAGTAAACCAGGAAATTCATCTGCGTTCTGAATCCTTGTTTCAGGTATTTTATATGCTGCTTGTAAATAATCTTCTCTTTTTAAAAATTGAACAATTTCAGATCCTCTAAAACCATTTACACCCATGTTAAATGACATTGAAACCATTGAATCCCACATGTGTTGTGATATTTTGATGTTTAATCCTTGCTCTTCCCACATTTTAAATAATCTTTTTACTCCATCTTCAGCCTCTTTAATATCTAAATAAAAAAGCTTATTAGCATCGTTCTCTGAAATTTCATCTCCAATTTTAAAATTAGCATATTTTTTAGGTTCCGCGTGTCCGTATCCTATAGTTATTTTTCCATCACCTAAATCATAAGCTTTTGAAACAAATTTTTCATGATCTTTTATGAAATCAATCCCATATTTACTAATAGATAGTTCTTTGTAATCTTTTAATATTGAAGTATTCATGAAATGAACTGCTAATTGAGAAAACCCTTTTAACAAATCTTCATGTGATAGATTATGTTTTTTAGCTAATTCTTGAATAGTAGGTGTTTGGGCTAATTGTTCTTTTGGAATTTTTGGATTTCCTGTAGATAGAATAAATAATGCAGCTAAGACTAATGCCTTTTTAGCATAATTCTTGATGCTATTAATGTTTAAACGTTCATTAATAATTTGTTCGGCAATATATTCTTCATTTACAAATAAATATAAAGATTCAGAGACAATCATCTCAACTGTTTTATTTATATATTTTTTAAAACCTTATACTAAAACCAAAATATAATTAAAAACTTAAAAATGTCAAAAACCAAGTTAAAGTTAGTTAAGCTTCCAATATCCAAACTAATTGACACTAAATACAGAGAATATGCTGTATACGTACTAGAATCACGCGGAATTCCTAATTTTTATGATGCGCTGACTCCAGTTCAAAGATACATTCTAATGAATTCCCCTACAGCATTTCAGAAAACACTTACACTTGTAGGAAAAGCAATTCAAGATGGTTATCATCATGGAGACAGATCTTTACAAGGAGCTATTTCAAAATTAGCAAGGCCATTTGGTTCAGGATTACAAGTTTTAGATGGGTATGGCTTCTTCGGATCTGAAGTTTGTCCAGAACCTGCTGCAGCAAGATACACATCCGTTAAAATATCTTCAAAAGCAAATGACATTATAAAGAAATATAAGGTTTTAACAACTAAAGAACCTGAAGGGCCTTATCATCCATTTTGGATGGATATTCCCATAGGTTTAACAACACCTATCGTTGGTCTTGCTGTTGGATATAAAACTACTATTCTTCCAAGAAAATTAGAAGATATTCAAAAGTATTTGGAAGGAAAAATAAAACATTTGAAACCTTATTTTATAGATTTTGATGGAGAGATTTCTAAATATAAAGGATTAGATAATTCATGGCTAATTTCATCCAAAATAAATGTTGTAGGAAACAGGATTGAAATACGCGGGATTCCACCAATTCTCAAATACACATCTGCTCTTAAACGTCTTGATTTTCTTTTCAACAAATTCGAAGGGAGCGTTCGAATATTAAATAACTCTAATACAAAAGTAAACATTGATATTGTTTATGTTGGAAAAAAACAAGATGAATGGAAAGAAATTATTGATTTTGCCCATAAAGTATTTTCAATAATAGTTACCGAAATACCTGTATTCGTTAAAGACGGCCAAGTATTAGTTTATGATTCTGTTGAACAATATCTTGACGATTATCAATGGCAATTAAAAAGACTTCACTATAACTATGTTCTTTATGAAAGAAATTATACATCTAAAGAACTTGAGTTTAATATTGCCAAAAAGAAATTCATTGAATTTGTTTTAGCTAAAAAGCGAACAGTTCAAGAACTGGATGAATTTTTAACTCCATATAAAAATCTATCTTTAACCCTTAGATTAGAAAGTTTAACATCTAAAAAATTCACCAAAACTGAATTGGAAGCTACCACTAAGTTAATCCAAGAGTTAACAAAAGAGTTAAAACAAAAAGAAAAGGAATTAAAAGAATCAAAAATTGACTTTGAAAAGACTGAGGATCCAACACTCAAACGAGGAATATCATCCAAGAAAGTTACTGTCGACTTATTTGATATAGAAGACGTCAAAGAGGTGGATGGAATTTATGTATGGGATGGTGAGGATATTTATGTAGAAACCGAAAAAGAAGAAGAAAGTGAAGATCAACAAGAAGAAATAGAATAAATATAAAAATAATGTTTATTCTATGAAACTTGATCTTGAAGGATATATTCTCCTATTAGATAGATTACTTGAACGTCAAGGCCTTTCGTCTGGCGAAAGAGATACAGTATTTAATGACGTAAATAATATAGAGTTAATATCTAATTCATTCGAAAAAAGAGTTCATCCAGCAATAGTTTTAAAACAATTGGATTTAGAACCTGTTAAAGCTATGTATGCCTCACATGAAGTTACAGAGGCAGTAAAAGG
>ERZ795059.5032-NODE-5032-length-12142-cov-6.902871_pt1 | contig 12142 bp, 14 predicted proteins | sample MGYA00375143_ERZ795059 | MGnify/ENA primary metagenome ERZ795059 (study PRJEB30188, sample SAMN05720168) | activated sludge metagenome | isolation source: Anaerobic digester | place: USA | collected 2015-01-07 ... | reverse complement strand
TCGATCCGTTTGTTGGAATTTTACTTCCAAGAGAGATATTGATGTCGAACTTTTCTGAACTGAAGATATTTCGGGTAAGGCAGAGTGAGATATCACTAACACCACTTGTGTTCCCAAAATTTCCCTTTACTGCCTGGAATGGAAGCTTTACTTGAAAGGAAGTTTTAGAATCAAACACACTAAAGTTTAAATCAGCAGTAGCAACATACACAATAGGAGAGGTGGTTGTTGTTCCTCTATAAAAACTGACTTCCATCGAGCGAAGTCGAATTGGAATTTTTTTATTGAATGGCTGATCGGGTTTCATTGCCCCCATGGTGCAGAAGCCTGCATCGCTGCAACCTTGTGAAATCGCTTGACCAGAACAGAATAAAAGAAATATAATAATGAGGTGAATTTTTCTGACGATCATAGGATTGGGCATTCAAAGAATCGAAGTTAGTCAAAAAAAAGAAAACCCAGTCGTTTGACCGGGTTTCTGAATTGTATTTTGAGATGATCAATTATTACATTCCCAAGGATTGATTTTCGATAGAAGCCAGTTCCAATATCTTTTCATATTCTGCTGGCAACAAGTCGTTGTAGAAATAGTGTACCGGATCAACCTGACCTCCATTAATCAAAACTTCATAATGTAAGTGAGGTGCAGTAGATAAACCGGTGTTACCTACATATCCAATCAAGTCGCCTCGCTTAATGCGTTGTCCGCTTCTTACATTAAACTCATGCATGTGTGCATAGCGGGTATGGTATCCAAAGCCATGGTCAATTTCTACCATTTTTCCATAGCCACTAAATTTCACTTCTACACTGGCAATAGTGCCATCCGCAGTTGCATAAATAGGAGTACCTATCGCTGCTGCAAAATCAATACCTGTGTGTAATTTCTTTACTTTATAAATGGGGTGGGTGCGCCATCCAAAACCGGATGCAAGTGCTACTAATTGTTTATTCGAAATGGGTTGAATAGCAGGAATAGCTGCAAATAATTTTTCCTTGTTCTCAGCAAGCTTTACTACTTCGTCCTGTGATTTTGATTCGATGTAGAGCTTCCTTCTCAATAAATCTACTTTTTCATTAAGTAGTAAAACCAAATCTTTATGGGCAATATTTTTTTCTTTTATATCTGTATAACGATCTGCTCCTCCAACACCAGCTTCACGAATTGATTTTTCAATGGGTTCAGCACCTAACACCACACGGTAAATATTATCATCGCGGTGTTCCATATTTGCCAGAATGCCATTCAGATTCTCAACATCCTCAGACATTTTCTCATAATAGAACTCAAGCTCTTTTACCTCGTTGCGCAGCATTACTTCTTTTGGGGATTCGAAGTAATTTCCGAAAAGAATGAGAAGTCCCATGGCCATAACCACCGTAATGGATAATAAGCCAAGCGCGTTTAAAACGACATCGCTCGATTTGGTCTTAACCCGTTCGTACTTACAGGTTTCGGTGTCGTAGTAGTATTTTATTTTAGCCATAAACTTTCAAATTAAGTGATTCGAGGTCGAAAAGGCTTCATCACCTCCTCATTACACTCGATAAATGGCCCTTCCAGCAGGTCAATGCAATATGGGATCGCTGGAAAGACAGCATCCAGGCACTGCCGGATAGCTTTCGGACTACCGGGCAAATTTACGATTAAAGTTTGGTTTCGTATGCCTGCTGTCTGGCGCGAAAGGATTGCGGTGGGTACGTATGTAAGACTTTTAGCCCGCATCAACTCCCCAAAGCCGGGCATCATCTTATTGCAAACGGCTTCGGTGGCCTCTGGAGTAACATCGCGCTTTGCCGGTCCAGTACCTCCGGATGTAATAATCAGACAGCAATTCTTCACATCCGCCATCTCAATCAGCGTTTGTTCTATCTCAGACTGTTCATCAGGCACAACTGCGTACTCCTGTTCCCATTCGCTTGTCAAATAATCATTGAGTGTAGCAACAATTGCTTTGCCGGGTATGTCCTCGTAAATGCCTTTACTTGCGCGATCGGAGATGTTGATGATGCCGATACGGATTGTTCTGTTCATGAAATAGTTAATGGTTAATTGTTAATCGTGGGTGAGTGACCTGAGCATGATCACATTGTATCTTAAGATGAAACTATGATAATCGTGTGACTTTACTATTAACCATTAACAATTAACCTTAAACTTTGAGATTGAATCGCCCTTTCTTAAAAATCTGATTTCCCTTATCAATGCCTTTGCGCAATTCCTTCTGTACTTCTTCTGGAAGTGCAATAATTTCTTTGCATTCATTCGTGCAGCAACCGTTGAATTTTTCTGCGCAGGCTTTGCATTGAATGAATAGAAGATGACACCCATCATTTTTACAATTCGTATGATCATCGCATGGCGCACCACACTGATGGCAACTTGCAATAATATCTTCGGTGATACGCTCGCCTAAACGTTCATCAAATACAAAGTTCTTTCCGATGAATTTATTTTCGAGGCCGTTTTCCTTCACTTGTTTGGTGTATTGAATAATACCTCCGTCCAATTGAAATACATTTTTAAAACCGGTGTGTTTCATCCAGGCGCTGGCTTTCTCGCAACGGATACCACCTGTACAATACATCAGTAAATTTTTGCCTTTGTGTTCTTTCATCAAATCCTCTGCAACCTTTAGCTCTTCGCGAAAGGTATCAACATCAGGTCGAATGGCATTTTTGAAATGCCCCACTTCACTTTCATAGTGATTGCGCATGTCAACGATTATCGTATTAGGGTCTTCCGCTAATGTATTAAACTCGATGGCATTAACATGAACACCGGTATTGGTTACATCAAACGTAGCATCATCCAATCCATCGGCAACAATTTTTTTACGAACAAGTATTTTTAGTTTGAAGAATGATTTACCATCATCCTGAACCGCGATATTTAATCGGACATGATTGAGAAAAGAAATGCTGTACAGGTAATTTCGAAATGCATCAATATTTTCTTCCGGCACACTGATCTGTGCATTGATGCCTTCATGCGCTACATAAATTCTTCCCTGTACCCGAAAGGAATCAAGTCCAAGATAGAGTTCATCTCGGAATGCGGAAGGATCGGTAAGTTGGTGATACTTATAAAATGAAATAGTTACCCGTTTTTCGGGAGTAGAGCGCATCTTCTCCTTGAGAAGGCGTTTATCAATTTTGTTGTATAATGCCATAAAGCGTTGATCAATTGCAGGTTAATCGCGTCTTTAAATTTTTGTCTCGCAAAGGTAGGAAAAAAAATATGTAGCGGGTTTATGATTTACATCAGCATTTCATGAATCGATCAATCTATACCATCATCTCTTTTACGTTATCATCAACAATTAACTTTCCTTCAGTAGCATTCTTGATTTGGTCGACTGAAATTCCAGGAGCGTACTCCAATAACTTGAATGCACCTTCTGGCAATACATCCAGCACAGCCATATCACTAACAATTCTTTTCACGCACCGGATTCCGGTGATTGGTAATGAACATTTTGTCAATAGTTTTGAAGCACCATCTTTACTGCAATGTTGCATGGCTACGATGATGTGTTTGGCAGATGCAACCAGATCCATTGCACCACCCATACCTTTCACCATTTTACCTGGAACTTTCCAGTTTGCGATATCACCATGAATTGAAACTTCCATCGCTCCTAAAATAGTAAGGTCCACATGACCGCCACGAATCATCCCGAAGCTTTCTGCTGAATCAAAAAGAGCTGAGCCTTTTACCATTGTTATAGTTTGCTTGCCAGCGTTAATCAAATCAGCATCCACTTTGTCGTGGGTAGGGAAGGGACCAATGCCAAGCAATCCGTTTTCCGATTGCAGGATTACATTGAGATTTTGAGGGATGTAATTCGCAACTAAAGTAGGAATACCTATACCTAGATTGATATACATTCCATCTCTAACCTCTTGTGCAATTCGTTTTGCGATTCCTATTTTGTCGAGCATAATTCAATTTGAAGATTTGAAAATGTGTCTATTTGAAAATTAGTGCTTTGATGATGCGATAATCTTTGTAATGATTCGAATGATTACCTGAACTTCATCGAGTAGTTTTTCAGGGTTAGGATAATGCTCCGATTCTTTGCAAAGCAATATCCAATACTCAGTTTCGTCAGCTTCCTTTGCTGCTATTTTAAATTTATGAATAAAGTCAGCTTTGCTCTCAGCGTTTTGCGCTTCTCTTACATTAGCTCCAATTGAAGTGCCCGATTTTAATAATTGTCTTGCAAGAACATACTTTCTGTTATTCTCTAAAATCTCGCAAAAATTAAGAATAGCAAGCGAAAATTTAAATGTGAGATCAACAATTATATTCTCCTTATCATTTCTCATCTCTGAACATTTTCAAATTTTCAAATCAACTCATTTTCAAATTACTTATAGATTGTTCTTTGTTCGATTCGTTTCTCATAATTATTACCCTGAAAGATTCGCTGTACATAAATACCAGGTGTATGAATGTTATTCGGATCAAGTTCACCAACAGGTACGAGCTCTTCCACTTCTGCAATGGTTATTTTACCTGCGGCTGCCATCATCGGATTAAAGTTACGTGCTGTTCCGCGATACATTAAATTTCCAGAGGTATCACCTTTCCATGCTTTTACAATAGAGAAATCTGCCCGAAGCCAGTGCTCTAATAAATACATTTTCCCATCGAACTCTCTTGTTTCTTTTCCTAATGCTACCTCTGTTCCATAACCAGCAGGAGTGAAGAACGCTGGAATTCCTGCGCCACCAGCACGAACGCGTTCTGCCAATGTACCTTGAGGAATTAACTCAACTTCTAATTCACCAGAAAGTAATTGTCTTTCGAACTCTGCATTCTCTCCTACATAAGAAGAGATCATTTTTTTTACTTGCCTCGTTTTTAATAACAATCCGATACCAAAATCATCAACACCTGCGTTGTTGGAAATGCAGGTAAGACCTTTCACGCCTTTCTTTAGTAAAGCCGAAATGCAATTTTCAGGAATACCGCTTAGCCCAAATCCACCCAGCATAATAACAGCATTGTCCTGCATATCCTGGATTGCTTCGGCTGCATTTTTTACAACTTTGTTAATCATAGTTTTTAAATGATGATTGTTGAATCGATTAGTTCGAAATTATTTAGAATTCAATAATCGCAATGCTTCAATCTTATCTTGTGCGAGTTGTATGCGCAATCCTTCAAGGTCATTGAATTTTATGTCAAGCCTGATCAGGTTGTGAAAATGAATCGTTAATGAATCGCCATAGATGTCCTTATCAAAATCAAAAATATTAACTTCTATGTTTCGCTTTACACCATTGATTGTTGGTCTATTACCTATATAAAGCATGCCCTTGAATATTTCGTGAGCATATTGAACCGTGACGGCATAAATTCCGTCAGCGGGAATTAATTTGAATGCAGTATCAATCTCAATGTTTGCTGTCGGAAATCCTAATAATCGACCAAGCTTATCACCAGAAACAACACGACCTGTTAAGCTATAGGTATTTCCGAGAAGTTGATTTGCTGCATCAATATCGCCTTCCTCCAATGCTTTTCTGATCTTAGTAGAACTCACGCCAATGTGATCAACATCCTGACGTGAAATCTCTTCAACATCAAAACCATACTTTGGTCCGTTGAGTTTTAGTTGTTCAAAACTACCTTCACGATTTTTCCCGAAATGATGATCGTATCCAATTACCAACTTCTTCGTGCCGATAGTTTCTACGAGAATTTTAATGATGAATTCTTCCGAAGTAAGTTGTGAGAACTCTTTGGTAAACGGAATTCGAATAAGATGTTGTATACCTTGTGCTTTTAAAAGTTCTGCTTTTTCTTCAAAGGTATTCAGGAGTTTTAAAGACGTTTCTGGTTTCAGGACTAAACGAGGATGCGGCCAAAAGGTAATCACAACAGCCTCACCATTTTGATTGGATGCAATCTCACGGAGCCTCAATAGAATTTTTTGATGACCAAGGTGAACACCATCAAATGTACCGCTGGTTACAACAGCATATTCAAGCCTGGAGAAATCTTCTATGCCATGGTATATTTTCATACTAAACCGATGGCTGAAATTAAGGAATAACTAGATGTACTTCATCGATTGTCACAGCATTTTCTAAAGTATGCGGTCCTATGCGGGTTCGGCAAAGTTCTGACATATAGGCTCCGACACCAAGTACATTTCCAAAATCACGGGCAATGCTGCGGATGTAAGTACCCTTTGAGCAGACAATCCTAAAGGTAATTTCAGGAAGTGCAACAGAGGTAATTTCAAATTCGCTTACTTCTACTTCACGGGGTTTTAATTCGATCTCTTCGCCTTTTCTAGCAAACTCATATGCACGTTTTCCTCCAATTCGAATAGCAGAATGCTGTGGGGGCATTTGACTGATTTTTCCGATGAAGTTTTTGGTCGCTTCTTTAACTAAGGCTTCTGTTAAGCCTGAAATATCTTTCTGTTCTGTTGCCTCTGTTTCTAAATCATGTGAAGGCGTTGTCTGACCAAGAATAAACTTGCCGGTATATTCTTTTTCTTGGCCCATAAACTCTTCAATCCGCTTGGTCATTTTACCAACACAGATAATGAGTAGCCCTGTAGCAAGGGGATCGAGTGTACCCGCATGCCCGATTTTTTTCGTCTTTAATATGTAGCGTAATTTATTTACAACATCAAACGAAGTCCACTCGCGTGGCTTGTTAACGAGTAGGAGATTGCCTTGATCTGAAAGTTGAATTTCCATTAAACGATGGAAAGAGAAACACCAAAATAAAATAAAAGAAGGATAACGACTCCAAGTGCAATTCGATAATAACCGAATACTTTAAAGCCGTGTTTGGTTAGGAATGTGATAAAGGATTTGATCGCAATGATTCCAACAATAAAAGCTACTACATTACCAATAACTAATAACGTAATTTCATTCGAACCAAATGATCCTCCATCATGATAGAATGAATACATCTTGTATAGCGTTGCAGCAAACATGGTAGGTACTGCAAGAAAGAAGGAAAACTCTGCTGCCGTTTTCTTATTCAACTTTTGTGTAAGTCCTCCAATGATGGTTGCAGCAGATCGTGAGACCCCCGGAATCATAGCAATGGTCTGAAAGAAACCAACCTTAAGTGCAGAAGGGTAGGAGATGTCTTGTGCCGTATTCGTTTCATTCTTTTCAAAAATCTTGTCAACAAAAAGAAAGAAGATTCCCCCAGCGATAAGCATGTACCCAACAACATCCACACGTTCTAATAATTCATCAATGTAATCGTTTAACAAAAAGCCGATAACAGCCGCAGGTAAAAAGGCTACAAGTAGCTTAAGATAGAATTCGAGAATCTGTTGCAAGGATTTTTCAACTGGAATAAAACGCTTCCAATACAAAACAACAACCGAGATAATCGCTCCCAGTTGAATGGCTACCGTAAACATTTTTGTAAATGGATCAGATGCAATACCCATTAGAGATGAGCCGATGATCATGTGCCCTGTTGATGAAACAGGTAAAAATTCAGTAAGACCTTCTATGATGGCAAGAATGATGGCGTGGAGGAAAGACATGTTGGTTAGTTCAAAGTTTCATGTTCCAGGTTCAAGGTTACTTACATTTTAAAAGCAAGTCTAAGTCTCAAAGCTTACCTGGAACTTGGAACTTTAAACTCGGAGCCTTGGGGTAAAACTATTTTGTTGGCTTGATGAGAATGGCAAACAGTTCAATGATAAATCCAGCAACTACAATTATAGGACCCAAGGTCAAACCTAAAAATCCGAAACCATGTTGCTCTTTATCGATAGACATTACAACGAAGCCAACCACAAGTGTAAGCACACCAATGATCATGAGTTGATAATTTCTTTTGCCAAAGGGAAGTTTGCTTTCCATGTTTATTTATTTTCAGTATAGTTCGTCTAATGACATTCTTAAATATTTCTGAATTGCGAAGAACGTGCTTACAATGGCTACAATTATCCCTAGTACGGCTAAGATCATTAGCAGTGTTAAAAATTGTGATTGATTATGTAATAAGAAAAGATCGGGAATTCGCTGTTGTGCATAGGTCGAGAATCCCCATAATGCTACTGCAGCCAATAAACCAGAAAGTAAACCATAGCCAGCAGCCCGATACAAGAATGGACGTTGAATAAACCATTTCTTAGCACCCACTAGTTGCATGCTTCTTATTAAAAATCGCTGAGAAAATAAGGCAATGCGCATTGTACTATTCACCAGTAAAAAATTGATGGCGATAAGTAATAAGGCCAGGAATAAAAGGGCTATTGAAATATTGGTGAAGTTTTTATTGACTTCATCAAACAAATGTTTTTCGTAAGTAGCTTCAAATACTCCCGTCATCTTTTCAAGTTTCTCCTTGATGCTTTTTAGGTTTGTTGTGTCTTGATAGTCAGAATTGATTTTTACAATGAAGGCATCCTTCAAAGGGTTTTCACCCAGAATTTCTTTATAGTCTCCAATTTGTTTAATCAGATCTTTTTCAGCGTCTTCTTTCGGAATGAAAACAATAGACTTCTCACCTTCTGCCACAAATTTTTGCCCGATGATGGTTTTCTCTAGCTGATTTTTGTGGGTTTCTGATACCGAGCTTTTAAGGTATACCTTGATGTTAAGGTTGTCGCGAATAATATTGCCGAATTGATTGGAGTAGATGATAAGATTACCAAACAGACCAAGAACAAACAATGCAAGGGTAATGCTGGTCACCACCCCGATAGCGGGATATCCTCCTAGTTTTTTCTTATTTTTAAATTTCTCCATTATGCCCACCAAAGGTAGGATAAAATCTTAAAAAAATAGGAGTCGATGAAAGCTTATACAGGGTAATAAAAAAAGCCTCCCGATAATTTCGGGAGGCTTTTTTTATTATTTCTTTCTTGAATCTTTCAATTTCTTGATAAGCGTTGGATCGCTGATGGCTTTAAGAGGTTTGATCTTTTCACCATCTTCTTTCAAGAAGTAGTAATGATCCTTATAGAAGAGGAAAATCGTGCGCTTATTATCCTCACTAAAGAACTCCATGATCTCATATACATTCTTCTCGAATGGACCGAAAAGTAACAGACTATCATCTTTGAATTGGTAGTTGAAGGTATATTTTTTATTGTCCTTGTCTATACCTAAAGCAATTGATGAGCCATGACTTGGTTTTTCAACAGGTACCTTTTCGCTGACTGGAGAAACAGATTGACTATCTGATTCTACTGCAGGATCAAATACGTCAATAGCTGGTTTGGCCACAGTAATATCAGGCTTAGTTGCTTTTTTGGTTTTCTGAGGTTGAGTTTTTTCAATCTTCTTTTCTTCCACATTTGTTGATTGAGTTTGAGATTTGGCCTCAGGCTCAGGTTGTGGTTCAGTAGTTTCTACAGGCTCGCTAGTTTCGATTTTTGGTTCTTCGATTACAACTACTTCGACTTTTGTCTCTTCTGGTTGTTCAAAATAGAAGTACAGTCCTGTGGCAACAATAGCGCTCGCTACGAATCCTATAGCTAATTTCACTAAAACCGAAACATTGCTGCCCTTGAGTGCTGATGCAGGTACATTGTTCAGCATGGTTTTCAATTCTGAAACACGAGCCTCACGTAAACTATCTGCAATCTTTTGTTGGAGTTGAAACTCCTGTTGAAGTTCAGGATCAGTATTGAGCTGTTTTTCAAACGCAGCTTTCTCGTCAGCACCCATTCTGTTGCCAACGTAATTGTCCAGTAATTCTAAATTCTTTTCCGTTATCATAACTCTAGTCTAAAAAGTCCTGCTCTGAATATTGAGCCTTCACCAGTTCATCTAATTTCTTTTTGCACTTATATTTTTTTGTTTTCGCTGTATCCGTATTTGCAAATCCAAGTTTATCTGCAATGTCCTGCATCGACATCTCCTCAAAGTAGTAATACATCAATACCTTTTTACAGGTTTCACCAAGTTGATTGATGCATTTTGCTATTATCTTCTCTCTTTCTGCCGAATCTGTATCCAGTAAAACAGGAGTGTCTTTATCTTCATGAGAGAGCCGTTTTTTTCGATCCAATTCTTTTCGCCACAAGTTTTGACAGATGCTGTAGATGTATGTACTGATCTTTGCAGTCATCACCAGATTACCTGATGTAGCTTTCTGCCAGAAAACAATCAATGCATCTTGATAAACATCGCGAGCCTCTTCCTCCGTTCCACTATTGGTGATCACCAATTTGGTCATCATCCGATAGTATTTTTTATATAAGAACTCCAGAGCCTTCTCGTCACCTTTACAGATGCGTTCGAAAATCTCTTTTTCGTCCATAGGTGAGTTCGATCTATATACCATCTTTAATTGCCTTAGTAACCCTTAGGTTCATTGATTTGTCATTTTCCCAGACTACTTGTCGTTAGGAGATTTAATTGAACCTTCGCCACGTCTGTGTTCGATAGAATGGTCCCCAATATCCCCTTACTTTTAAATCATTTCCTTCAATCCAGAGTTTACAACTATAAATTTTGCCTACTTCAGGGTCTAGGATATTTCCTTCGGTATACTCATCACCCGACTTCTTCATGTCTTTGATGATCTCCATACCGATTATTTTTTTCTTGAAGCGCCCATCATCTGTAGGACATTTGTTGCAGATCGGGTCTGTGTCTTCACCGGCTTTTGGAAAAATCTTCAGGATCTTTCCATAGATCACACCACTCTTTTCAAAAATCTCTACAATTGACTTTACTTCATTGGTTTCATCATCAACTGATTTCCATTTTCCAACAATATCGGATTGGGCATTGGCCAAAAATGAGAACAGCACGAGCGGAAGAATGAGGGTCTTCATGTTTTTTCAGTTCTTGATTTATCAAAAATAAGAAAAGCCCCGACATGTCGGGGCTTTTCGAAATGCGATATAAAGCAGATTGTTACTTTTCAACAGCCACCGCTTCAGTCTGAACTTTTACGACAGACTCAATTTTAGCTTTTGTATCATCAGTTTTTGCAGCTGCATCTGGCACATCTTTAACAAGTAAAGGAGCAATAACCAGCGCAACAACTGACATCAATTTTAATAAGATATTCAATGAAGGGCCAGAGGTATCTTTAAATGGATCACCTACAGTATCGCCAACTACTGCAGCTTTATGCGGCTCTGATTTTTTGTAAAACATCTGCCCGTTAATTTCGACACCTTCTTCAAAGCTCTTCTTTGCATTGTCCCATGCGCCACCAGCGTTTGATTGGAAGATCGCCATCAATACTCCTGATACCGTGACACCGGCCAACATCCCACCTAATGCTTCTGCACCAAAACCAGGTAAGAAGGCAATGATTACAGGAACAACAACAGCCATTAAACCAGGCAATACCATTTCTCGAAGAGCTGCCTTGGTAGAAATTTCAACACATTTTCCATACTCTGCTGTTCCGTCTGCGTCATGGAATATTTTCTGATCTGCAGCAGTCCAATCTTTTAACTCTTTGTCGCCATTTCTTCTCATAGCTTCTAAAGCAGCTTTCAATGGAGGAATGGAAGCAAATTGTCTTCTTACTTCTTCAATCATCGACATAGCCGCGCGACCAACTGCATTCATTGCTAGAGCGGAGAATACAAATGGAAGCATAGCTCCAATGAAAAGTCCGGCCATTACGTTTGCTTTCGAAACATCAATGGATCCCATTTTTGCGGTTGTCATAAATGCTCCAAACAAAGCCAAAGCGGTTAGAGCAGCAGAAGCAATAGCAAAACCTTTTCCGATAGCAGCAGTTGTATTTCCCACTGCATCCAACTTGTCGGTACGCTGACGTACTTCTTTTGGAAGTTCAGACATTTCAGCAATACCACCTGCGTTATCAGAGATTGGTCCGTAAGCATCAACTGCCAATTGAATTCCAAGGTTAGATAGCATACCTACCGCTGCTATCGCAATACCATATAGTCCACCGAAATGGAAGGCTCCCATAATAGAAAGCGCAATAATTAAAATAGGAAGTGCCGTGGACATCATACCTACACCAAGACCTGCAATGATGTTTGTTGCAGCCCCTGTTGAGGATTGACGAACAATTGACAATACAGGTTTTTTACCCATTGCTGTATAGTACTCAGTGATGAGACCTACCAATAAACCACCCACTAAACCAATAATGGTAGCCCAGAAAATACCCATGGCTGTCATCGTTCTAACGATA
>ERZ795059.5027-NODE-5027-length-12151-cov-8.361194_pt1 | contig 12151 bp, 10 predicted proteins | sample MGYA00375143_ERZ795059 | MGnify/ENA primary metagenome ERZ795059 (study PRJEB30188, sample SAMN05720168) | activated sludge metagenome | isolation source: Anaerobic digester | place: USA | collected 2015-01-07 ... | reverse complement strand
CTACACTGGATGGTACACTCTTTCCCTACACGACGCTCTTCCGATCTTGCCTGCTATAGTGCCGAGTCAGGGGGATGGGGGGACACTGCAGTTCGATTGGATCGTAATGCCGTCTTTCCCGTGTACGTTTACCTACACACTGAATGTGCCAATCGAAGCAAGCGGTGAAGCCTGCATTTCAGGTGCGGTTTTTTACCGGCTCTCAGGCGCTGAATTATCCTCTCTCCCGGTCGAGAGTTGCGCCACGAACAATCCCGAAGGAGAAGGCGCAGGCGAGGGCGAGGGTGAGGGCGAGGGCGAGGGTGAAGGCGAGGGTGAAACGCCAAATGTCTGTGACGGCAATCTTGTTATGGATGGCGGGTTTGAGTTGGGATCGCCCAATCCCAATTGGGTGGAGAGCGGTGGGGAAGGGATCATTACCACCGGAGACAGCTATTCAGGGGATTATTGCATCTTCATGGGACTGGGTGGACTTGCCGACCCTGCGAAAACGGTGACACAGACACTCAATATTCCATCTGCCACATCGGCATCACTCACCTTTTACCTGAGGGCGAATGTAGTGCCATGGGAGGGACCTTATTATATCCTCGATTTTGAGGTATTCATGGATAGCGACCTCATTTATTATATAGACACCCATCTCTCCGCGGGTTATCACTTAGTGACCCTGGACGTATCGGAATATGCGGACGGGAACAATCATTCTCTCATGTTCGGGTCGTATCCTGTAGAAAATATGGGCACATTTGTGTTTGTGGATGACGTGTGCCTGACCACGGAAACATCCTCAACAGAACAATGTCCCGATGGATTTCTTTTCGGGCAACTGCCTTCGTCTGAGGGCACCATGGTCTGGTTTGAAAGCGACAGCCAAAATGGCAACAAGGTTTACGATAATTTCTGGGGAGTTCAGGCGCCCATCGGAAGAGTAACGTGGTGGGGCTTCAATATTGCTTCTGAAAATCCATGTGTACGCACTTCGGATCAGTTCAGCATCACGTTTCATGAGACCATGGATGTCGCACCGGGGCCGGCCATTGCGGAATACACCGTGCAGGCGGATATCGAAGCAACGCCACTCACATACGGCGGGCACGTGCTCTACCGGCATACGGCGGCACTGGACCCGCCGCTGGTCATGGCGAATGGCTGGGTTTCCGTGATGGGACTCGGTGACACGGATAACTGTATCTTCCAATGGGCGTCTTCTGATGATGGTGATAATTCCTCGTGGCAGTTTTATTATAGTGTGCTTGATTCGAGAGATTATGACTTTGCATTTTGCCTGTCCGGAGAAGGAGGAGGGGAAGGCGAAGGCGAAGGCGAAGGCGAAGGAGAGGGCGAAGGCGAAGGCGAAGGGGAAGGGGAAGGAGAGGGCGAAGGGGAAGGAGAGGGCGAGGGAGAAGGAGAAGGCGAAGTTCCCGATGAGTGCGATGGCAATGTTCTGGCAGATGGGAGTTTTGAAATGGGTGAGTTCGGTTTTGTTTGGCATGAATTCGGGGAGTGCTGGGTTACTTCATTGGGCTATGCTCACACGGGAGACTACTATACCTATATGTATCCGGGCATGGTTCCTGGGCCTGAAACAGGTACATTTCAGAGTATAACCATCCCCTCTTCGGCCTCTGCCTCCTTGTCTTTTTACATTAGCGCGAGCGGGATGCCCTGGGAAGAACCGTACACCGTCACCATTGATTTTAGTGTTTCTATTGACGGCAACACAGTATATACCGCGCCCAACTTCCCGTTGACGCCGGACAATAATTCCACGGGATATCTTCTAATAACCGTGGATGTATCAGCGTTCGCGGATGGACTGCGTCATGAGATTTGGTTTGTTTCAAATCCGGTGGCTACGATGGATACCATGATATCGTTGGATGACGTGTGCTTGTTACTGGGCGGCGGCGAGGGAGAAGGTGAAGGAGAGGGAGAAGGTGAAGGAGAGGGAGAAGGAGAAGGAGAAGGAGAAGGAGAGGGAGAAGGGGAAGGAGAGGGCGAAGGGGAAGGCGAGGGTGAAGGAGAGGGGGAAGGAGAGGTTGCTAATGTCTGTGATGGCAATCTCGTGGTTAATGGCGGCTATGAAATGGGTATGCTCGATCCCTATTGGAATGTATTCGGGGACGACGTGTCCATTGTGATGGACAATCCTTACTCAGGAGACTACTGTGTCCTCTTAAACCCTGAGACGATCTCTGAAACAGGGATATGGCAAAGTGTAAACATTCCCTCCGCCGCCTCCGCATCATTGTCGTTTTATCTGAATGTGAGCGTGTCATTAGAAAAAACATCCGGTGTTTTCGTTAATTTTGGCGTTTACCTTGATGGTGACAGTGTATACTCCGCATACATGTTCGATTTAGATCCAGGCACCAATTCCACAGGATATCTCCCGATAACGGTGAACGTATCCGCGTTCGCGGACGGGGGAGACCATGAACTCCGGTTTACATCGCGGGGACTTCCTTTTATTGAGTTTTTAATCGCCGTGGATGACGTGTGCCTTACGGTGGCTGAATCCGAAGGCGAAGAGGAGTACACCCCGCCACAAAAAGGGGCGCAACATTTGCTTCAGGACTTCAGAACCCTGGATGGCGACTTTGACAACCGGCTGAGTTACTCGGAAGCCTGGCAAATCCTGCATGATTTATTGAACTCCAGTGACAAGGATGTCACCCCTGAAGAAGAATTATTTAATGAACTGGATAAGAACGGCGATGGTTATTTGACCACGGGCGAGTTGCGGCAGGAAGCGCCTGTAAGCGCCGTTCATGCGGCCGATCAGAATGCCGACGATCTAGTGAATCTCTCCGAACTGTTGCGCATCATCCAATTCTTCAATTCGAGCGGGTATCACTGCGCCGATAATCCGGGCGATACAGAAGATGGGTACATTCCCGGTTCAGGAGCGTCCAGTTGTGTACCGCACTCCAGTGACTACAATGCGCAGGATTGGCAGGTTAACTTGTCGGAATTGTTGCGGGCGATCCAATTCTTCAATTCCGGCGGATATCATTATTGTCCCGAGGAAGGATCGGAGGATGGTTTCTGTCCTGGTTTGATCTAACCTCGATATATAGAATAATTGAACAGGCCTTCGGCAATTCCTTGCCGAAGGCTTTGTTTTTTGCAGCGAAGACTTCCTGAACAGCCTGTTTGGTGTATACTAAGCGGCAGATTAACTTGGGGAGAGAGCGCTATGAGGCAGAATCTACAAAAAGCTGTATCGAAGAAGCCTATCCGCGAATTCATTTTTGCGTTGTTGCTGATAGTGCTGCTAATTCCATTGAAGAGCATGGCGGTGCGCAGTGCGTTGTATCCGGAGGATTGGACACCTGGGTTTACCGATGCCGAGGGACGTTTTCTCCATGATGTTTCGTATTGCGGGTATCACAATGGGGAACTTCCGCTGCCCCTGGAATTTTCATTGCCGGCCTTTAATGTAGTGTCGGGGTTCGGTGCTGATAATACGGGGAGTTTGAATGCCACAGCGGCGATTCAGTCGGCGATAGACGCGGCGGAGACGGCGGGCGGGGGCGTGGTGTATCTTCCCGAAGGGCTCTACCGCTGTGACGGACGGCTTATTGCCAACGCATCGAATATTGTTTTAAAAGGGGATGGACCGGACAAGACCCAGTTGTATTTCACGAGCTATTCCGGGATGGCGAACCTGGGGCATATATACTTCCATGGGACTGTTCAACGCGAGGCCGACATCCTCCTCGCGGAAGACGGGGAGAACCGTTCTTTTGTGGTGAAGGTGAATGACGCGACATCCCTGAATGTGGGGGATGAAGTGGCGGTGGGGTGGATTATTACGGATGAATTCGTTGACGAGCATGGGATGACGGGCACTTGGGTGACGTTTAACGGGTTGTGGAAGCCGTTTTTCCGCCGGGAAATTACAGCGATTAATTCGGAGACAATCCCACATGAGGTGACATTTGATGTTCCGTTACGGTATTCTGCAAAAGTACGCGATGGGGCAAGTTTGCGGCGCGAACATGGCTATCTTTCGGAATGCGCCATAGTGGATATCGCGTTATCGAACGCCGTGGACTATGAATCGGCCTGGGCGCAAAACCAAGTGCATGTGCTCACGATAGACTCGGTGAAAGACTCCTTTATCCGGAATGTCCGTTCCTTCGCATCCCCGCTTCCCTCGACCAACGGCCGGCATCTTCAGAGCAGCGGGATTTCTCTCAGTGCAACCAAGCGGGTAACAGTCCGGGATTGCCAGATGGAGCTTGCCCAGAACCGGGAAGGCGGCGGCAACGGATATTTAATGGAAGTGCGGTATAGCAACGAGGTGTTGTTTCAGGATTGCACGGCGCTGGACGGACGGCATAATTTTATCCAGAATTGGGATTTTGGAGCGGCGGGAATCGTGTGGCATCGGTGTTACAGCGAGGGGAGCACGGCGGTTACGCGGGTGGGCACATATGAAATTAGTGTGCCTGCCTTCAGCGAATACCATCATTCACTAACCATGGCCTGTCTTGCGGATTCGTGTGTGTTTGTAGATGGCTGGTCCGGGGGCAACCGGGAATCGGAAAGTTCCGGGGCTGGTCACAGTGTCACCCAAAGCATTGTCTGGAATATCGATGGGGCGGGTGAAGGCCGGCTGCGTTCGTTCAATTACGGCCATGGGTATGTCATCGGAACAAAGAATATTGATCTTTATATCGAGAGTGATATTTTATTCGGCAATCTTGATGAGGGTACGGAACCGTATGACTTCACCGAGGCCGTTGACGCCGCCGATGCGCTGGAGCCGCAATCGTTGTATGAAGATCAACTCGGGCGGCGCCTGGGCGGATTGGTGGAAAGCCGAGTGCGTTTCGAAGCCGAATCGCAGGTTGTTCAAGAGAGTGATGGGCAAATTTCCTTGCCCGTGCGGGTGGATGGCGCGCCCCGGGACAGTTTTTCCGTCGACGTGGTTGTGGCAGTGTCCGGCACGACTGCTTCGGAAGACGATTATCTCCTTCAGACCACAACGGTGAACTGGCAGCCGGGTAATGATGTTGTAGGAACGGTTCTAGTGGACATAATGGAGGATGAGGATATTGAAGGATCTGAGACGGTCGTGGTTGAGTTGACGAATCCCTCTATTGGCTTACGGCTCATTGAACCGGCGCGCAGTACCCTTACGATCCTTGACAACGATGAGCTAATTGAAGGCGAAGGACTCATTGAGAGGGAGGGAGAAGGCGTAAGTGAAGGAGAAGGAATCATTGAGGGGGAAGGAGAAGGCATAGAGGAAGAAGGGACACTGGAAGGTCCACTCGAAGGTCTTGAGGAGGGTGCATTGGAAGGCCAAGAAGAAGGCATGCCCTCCGAAGGGGCGACGGAGGAGGGTCAAGCCGAAGGCATGATCGAAGGCGAGGAGGAGGGCGCGCCGGAAGGCATAGGCGAAGGCGAGGAGGAGGGCGCGCCGGAAGGCATAGGCGAAGGCGAGGAGGAGGGCGAGGGGCAGATCGAAGGTGAAGGAGAGGGTGAAAGCGGATGCCATTCGGCGGATCAGGATTGTGACGGGTATGTGAATCTATCTGAATTGCTGCGTATCATCCAATTTTTTAATTCAAACGGATATCATTGTCAAGCTGGAACGGAAGATGGATTCGCTCCCGGTCCCGGCGATATGATATGCGCTCCACATCAGGGCGATTACAACCCTCAAGATTGGCGGATTGCATTATCCGAGTTGCTGAGAATGATACAGTTCTTCAATTCCGGCGGGTATCATTTTTGTCCCGGCGAGGATACGGAGGATGGGTACTGTCCCGGCAAGGTTTGACATTGAAATTATACAGCACGGTTCTGAAGTTCATAACGAGGAGAGACGAATGCAGTTGCGGGAAAAACAAGGCGCAAGAGGATATCCCTGCACGGCGCAAGGTTTTATACGGATGGCTTGTGGAGGTCTTTTTTGCATTGTGGCACTAATATCTTCCGAGTCGTGTTCGGAGGGAGTCAAGAATATTATCTTAATGATAGGAGATGGATGGGGATTCAATCATCTTGAATCGACGGATTATTTTCAACATGGCGAAAAGGGCAAACAGGTTTTTGAAAAAGAGTTTTTGGCTCTGGCCGTCAGCACCTATCCCGCGGAAGGCAGCTATGATCCGGCGCTCGCCTGGAGTGATTTTGATTATGTAAAGACTGGTACGACGGATTCCGCGGCTGCGGCGACCGCGCTGGCCACGGGGTATAAAACAAAAAATGGAAAAATCGGGCTGAATCCGGAAGATCATTTCCTGGAAAATCTTGTGGAGAAAGCGGAGAAACAGCATAAATCGACCGGTGTGGTGACCACGGTGCAGTTTTCGCATGCTACGCCCGCGGCCTTTGGCGCCCACAACACCAGCCGGGGCAACTATGAGGAAATTGCCCAAGACATGTTTGTAAGGAGTGGTTTGGACGTAATTATGGGGGCCTGTCATCCGTGGTTCGATAAGGCGGGGCACATGCTCGCCGAGGCGAACGGGGCCGATCTTCCCGAAGAGATTCCGGAAAAAAACTACCGATATGTTGGGGGGGCGAGTGTCTGGCATGAGCTGTTATCGGGGCGGTATGGCGGGGATGCCGATGGAGACGAACAAGCCGATCCGTGGACGATAGTGCAGACACGGGCTGAATTCCAGAAACTGCTGGAAGGCGACACGCCCAAACGGGTGTTGGGGGTTGCACAAATAGAGAGCACGCTTCAGTTTTACCGGGACAGTTCCATAGGGGATATTGCCGCAGAAACGCCAGGACAGAGTCCACGCATAGAGACGGTACCCACGCTGGCGGAGATGATGATGGGCGCGTTGAACGTGCTGGATAATGATCCGGATGGTTTTTTCCTGATGGTGGAAGGAGGGGCAATTGACTGGGCGAGCCGGAAAAGTACGGGCCGGACCATTGAAGAGACTATGGATTACATCAGCGCCATTGAATCGGCAGTGGCGTGGGTAAATACCAACAGCAATTGGGAAGAAACGCTGATGGTGATCACGGCGGATCATGAAACAGGGTATCCGAATGGTCCCGGCTCTGATCCGGAGTGGAAACCGATTCAGAATAACGGCCAGGGCAAACTGCCGGGATTAGAATGGTATGGGGGTCATACCCGCAGCCTTGTTCCGCTCTTTGTCAAGGGGAAGGGTTCGGAAGAGTTTTCCAAGGCTGCCATGAAGGAAGATCCCAAACGTGGCAACTATCTGGATAATACGGACATAGGCCGAATTCTGGGAGAATTTTTGAGTCAATCGGGATTTGTCAGCGGCTGCATGGGAAAAATAACTCCGTGAATTGTGTTTATTCGCGATGAATGGAAATTTTCAACCTTTTGGGAGTCTATAGAATGTCTGAAGAAGGATATGTGCATGGGTATACGGAACGGGAAGCAGCGCGTTTGAGCGATCAGGCAAATACCCTGGCCGAACTGCTCCATCATGACACACAATATCCGCCGGGCAGCAAAGTACTGGAAGCGGGGTGCGGGGTTGGCAGCCAGACGATTTTTCTCGCCCCAAACAGTCCGAGCGCCCATTTCACTTCGGTGGATGTTTCGCCGGAATCCTTGGCACAGGCTAAAAAGGCCGTTGCCACGCGCGAAATCACCAATGTAATGTTTAAAGTGGATAACGTGTATGAGTTGAGTTTTCCGGACAACTCATTTGACCATGTTTTTGTCTGTTTTGTACTGGAACATCTTGCGGAGCCCGTGCGCGCGCTGAAGTCGCTCCAGCGGGTGCTTCGCCCCGGGGGGACGATCACAGTGATTGAAGGCGACCACGGTTCTTTTTACAGTTATCCGGAAACCCCTGAATCCCGGAAAGCGGTGCAATGCCTTATCGATCTTCAGGCTCAGCTTGGAGGGAATTCTCTGATTGGGCGGCAGTTGTATCCGCTACTGATCGAGGCGGGATTCACGGATGTCCAAGTATCGCCGAGAATGGTATATGTGGATTCGAGCCGGCCCGCCCTCGTGGAAGGATTTTCAAAACAGACCTTTATTGCGATGACCGAAGGGGTTCGGGAGCCGGCCCTGGCCAACGGGATGATATCGGAAGAGGCGTGGGAAAAGGGTATCCGTGATCTGTATCGGGCCACGGAAGAGGATGGCACATTTTGTTATACGTTTTTTAAGGCAAAAGGGATAAATCGTCAGTGAATGGTTGTTCGCCGTTCATCATTGGCCATTGGCCGCCGGTAACAGGCAGATTTGGGGTACCGAATCTATTTTTCCCTTGAATTTGTAACATTGCCAGGTCCTGGGGACACTATTATTGATAAGAATATTCATGTTTGAAAGGGTTTCCGCATGGGATGGCTGGCAAGTAAAAAGGTGAAATACGCACTGGCCGGGATCGGCGCTCTCTATCTGGTTTTCGGGGCAGGCTATTTGATTTATTTCATAGCCTTTCGTAACAGCGCCCAAGGCCCGTCGGAATTGGAAATGTATCCGGAACGGGAACAGGAAATCCGCGCGCAAATGCGGGTGGATGAAATGAAGGAGAATCTTGGGCTGAGCGATGAACAGGCAGAGCAACTTGGCAAGGTTTTCGCGTCTCAGCGTCCACCAGCGGACGGAGGGGGGCCCGGCCGGGATGATCCCCGTGAGCATTGGCGCTCCATGCGGGACGAGATCAATAAAATTTTGACACCAGAGCAACAGCAACGCCTGGAGGAAAGCCGGGGTCAGTTTCGAGGGCGGGGTGGTCCTGGACCCCGGATGACGCAGGAACGCATTGATGCGTTGAAGGAAAAGATGACGTCTGATGAAAAGGAACATTTCGAGAAGACAATAAAGGATTGGGAAAAGCGTAGAAACCGCCGCGGACCGCGTCCCGGATCGCGTTCCGGCCAGGATGGTCCTCCGCCTCCTGGCCCGGACGGTCCACCGCCTCCTGGCCCGGATGGACCGCCCCCCCCACCGGGAGAATAGAGCCTTCCGGACACGGCCCTTGTAAAAACAGGACACAGTAACCAGGAGGTTCCCATGAAACGGCATGGATTTACCCTCATCGAATTGCTGGTGGTGATCGGCATCATCGGTATTTTGGCCTCGCTGCTATTGCCGGCGCTTGCCCGCGCGCGCGAGGCGGCCCGCCGGGCATCCTGCGCCAATAACCTGAAACAATGGGGCACGATCTATGCGATGTACTCCGGTGAAGCCGGAAACAGCTTTTATCCGCCCCTGGAGGTGGAACCAGGCTGCGGGCATCGTGCCTGTTTTGCCTGGGGACCACTGTTCAGTTCGGTGTATCCGGAATACGTGGCCGACCCTGGGATTTTTTTCTGCCCTTCGGATGTCACCGATAATTTAGCGAACCATGTTTCGGCGGATGGCACACTCACCCTGGGAAACAGGGTAGGCGGGAACCGGCAGGAAGGCGTGGAGGCCATCGACGCCAGCTATACCTATGTTCCCTATGTGCTGGACCGGGTGTCCGACACCGATCCCTGGGATTTTTCCATGCGGCTGTTTGAGGTGGCGGACATGCTGGGGCTTTCCGAAGAAGACAGCATTGACTTCGCAAAGGGCCCCGCACAGCTTCTAGACGCCTCCCGTGGCCTTCTTTCCTTGATGCGTTCGCATTTTTTTGCCTCGGAGTTCGCGGATATGCGATCCATAATGGATATGGATTGTCCCGTGGACCCCGGAAATGGCAATGGCGGCGGCGACACGGTTTACCGCATGCGCAAAGGCATCGAGCGTTTCCTGATTACGGACATCAACAATCCCGCCGCCACGGCCAAGGCGGAAAGCAGCATTTTCGTGATGTTCGACAATGTGGCGACGGAAGTAAGGCATTTTAATCACGTGCCGGGCGGCGGCAATGTGTTGTACATGGACGGCCACGTTGAATTTATTAAATACCCCGGCGCGCCCCCCGTCAGTAAACGCATGGCCGCCGTCATGCGGATGTTTGATATCCGGCCGCATTAATCTAAATGGCGCACCCTTAACGATACACTATGCGTTCCTCATTCATGACAAAATCTTAATCTTTCCTCCGTAACAATGGGTCATGCCACGTTCACCTTATGTACAGAAAAGACACTGTGCGGAATGGAAGGCACAATAAACGGCGGTATTTGCGAGCAACAGCATGACTCGCAGAACGTCATGAAGAGAAAGGAAGTATCGTATGAAATTCTCTAACGGATGGAAACTCTGGATCACGTCGCTTACGGCGTTCAGCTTTGCCGTGGTGGGAACCACCGGCATTCTTATGTTGTTTGATGTGCATATCCCCATGATGAAAGGCATCCATGAATGGATAGGGCTGATTCTTGCCCTGTCGGGTTTGTTTCACCTGATTATCCATTGGAATACGTTTTGCGGATATCTCAAGCGCCGCGAGGCGATGATCGCGCTGGCGGGTGTATTGATTATCCTGATATTCCTGGCTTTTGTGGGCGGAAAAGGCGGCCCTCCGGAAGGCCATGGCGGCCCGCATGGACGTCCGGGGATAGAACAACACATGGAAGAGTAGGCGCGCGTGGCAACCAAGGCGGAGAACGCTGAAGACACAATGGAAACACAGAGAAGAGAATCAAAAAGCAATTTTTAGGGCAAGTGCGATCCAAACTTTGTAACGAGGTAAAGGACGGAAAGGACATAAACGACTTAAGGGAAAAAGGACGGTAAAGAGCACAGATAGTGGTACTAAAAAATTGAAGATATCAGGTAATCATATTCTTTACCCAGGGACCAGGAGTTGAAGACATGTTTATTCCGGAATAAAGCGGGCGATGTTGAGGATGTTGTCTTTTGGGGTGTCGGAGAAGACTGCGCGTACGCGCATTCCGATGCGGGCGTTTTGGATGTCACCGCAGTCGAGCAGATGGGTGAGAGCGCTGTCGGCGCCGTCGAGTTTGATGAGGGCAAGGACGTAGGGCGGCTCCTGGGGTTGATTCGGTTATGACCACTGACCCGAATCAATCCCAAAATCAATCCCCTGCCCCTAAACCCGAATCCCGCGTTTTGGCCTATTTGCGCGATTGCTTTCTGACGGGCATTTTTGTAACCGCGCCCGTTGCCCTGTCCCTTTATATCGTGTGGTCCATCCTGATATGGATTGATGAAACAGTCGGACAAATTGTTCCGCTACGCATGACGGGTGAGGATTCTATCCCTGGATTGGGTGTTGTTGTTGCTGTCGGATTTTTTATTGTTGTCGGTTGGTTTGCCCGCAACTTTATCGGGTTGATGTTCCTGAATATTTCTAATTACATCATGGAACGCCTGCCGTTGGTAAAAACCGTCTATGCCGCCACCAAACAAGTTTTTGAAATGTTGATGGGGAAACAGGCCAAAGCCTTTCGTGAAGTTGTTTTGATTGAATTTCCCCGTAAGGATAATTGGTCAATTGCGTTTCTGGCAGGAAAAACCGAAGGCGATTTGAAAACCCAACTCGGCGAAAATTTTGTGAATGTTTTTGTTCCCACAACCCCGAATCCAACATCAGGATATTTGATACTCGTCCCCGAAAGCGAAATCAAACGCGTCAACATGACAGTTGATGAAGGTCTGAAAGCCATTATATCCTGCGGTTTGATTATGCCGAAGGATCCTGCTCAGAAATAGTTTGCATGCAACTCGACCATAAAACTTTCAGACGCTGTGCAGGGACAGTTTTTCTCATAGGAAACATTACAGCATTGTTGACCAATCTGGTTGATACCAATTGGTATCAATTATGGTCAGGGTTGTTATTTGTAACCTGTTCGATTTCTCTTATTCTTTCATCCCATCACCACAGATGGCTTTTTTATTGCGGCATTTCAACCTTTTTTGCCTGTATGCTTATTGCGGTTTCATCCCCTGGCGATGGTCAGATACTAACATATCTCAGTGGATTGGCAGGCTTTACAGGTGCATTTCTTACTCTGCGTGCCGCATTCCAACGGGAAACACATAAGCAATATAAACTTCCTGCAACACTCAGTTTGATTGACAAATACCCGATGGCAGCCAGCGGAATCATCGAAGGAACCTGTTTTTTTATAACCACCATAGGCGCCCTGATAAATTCAGACTATCGTCTTGCTATCGTTTCATTCATTTATGTTGCGGGGTATGGATGCCTAATTTTATCTGATGAATATTTCAGGAAAGCTCTGTCACTTCGTCATTCCTGATACCCTC
>ERZ795059.5025-NODE-5025-length-12154-cov-21.662369_pt1 | contig 12154 bp, 18 predicted proteins | sample MGYA00375143_ERZ795059 | MGnify/ENA primary metagenome ERZ795059 (study PRJEB30188, sample SAMN05720168) | activated sludge metagenome | isolation source: Anaerobic digester | place: USA | collected 2015-01-07 ... | reverse complement strand
CATTTTGTTAAAATTTTATAGGTTGGTAATTTTTCTTCAAGTTCGATAGGGTGGAGCAGTTGAACAATTTTAATTTTGAGCTGGTTAATTCGACTGCAGGTCGTTTCAAAATCTTTTAGTTCTAAAGTAGGAAGGCTATTTTGTAGCCTTGCTATCTCGGCTTCGATTGCCTTAATTTGTTTGTGCGGCGGTGGTTGTTTTTTCATAGTTTTTTTTATTAAAAAGTTAGTATTTTTGCTTTTTGCGAGCCATCGTGGTTATAAATGGCGATTGCTTTTTCTACATTCATCTGCCGAAGCTGGAATGACGTGTAGTGGCAGCACATCTGGTATTTTGTCTTGTCAGTTGTGATAACAGTGACTTTTTTTTGTGCTTCTTTTGCCAATCCTTCTCCGCTTAAAATTCTTTTTCTACGGAGGCAATTCATTTCTCTCAGGTCATCTAACGTACAAAGGCTAATCCCTGTGTTTTGATTCCAAATTTCAATTGTTTTTTTCATAATTTTAAGTTTTTGTTTGTGTTTGTTTAAATTAAGACCAACCGTTTAAAATGTTACCAAAAAATGTGCGTTCTTTTTTGTTTTTAGTAATAAACCAATCTGCAACAATACCCTCGTTGTTTACGACTGATTTTGGAAACCAAACAGCCACCGTTGAAGCTGTTGTGATTTGTCCTTCATACTCTCTAACTGTTTCGAAAGTTGCGTTGACTGCTCTTTCTGTTTCCTTTTCGATTGATAAAATTTTGATTGTCATAGTTGTAATTTTTATTTGTTTGTTGAATTTCTGTACAGTAAAGATATAACATAAAATGTTACAAGTCAAGTAAAATGCAAATTATTTTCGTTTTATAACTTCCACAATATCAATACTTTACGAAAAAACTTGTAATTTTTTTTATTAAAACCCTCTAATTTAATAAAATTTAACACTTGTTTTTATGGAAATAGCCCAAAAACCAACTTTCAGGCACAAAAAAATAGTGCTGACTTCACAGCCAACACTATTCCACACACACTTAAAACTATTAAAAAACCACTTATCTTTTTAATCTGAAATATATTTTTATTACCTGCCACGCTATAACAACAACAACAATGCCGAATAACCACCAAAAGGAGCGAATTTGCCACCGCTGCCACCAATTCAATTGAGCAGGAACTGCAACCTCTTTAACTTCCACCTTATTAATGTAGGCTGTATCTTTTTTTTCGATCAATTTATCTTTGTAACGTATTGACCAGCGTTCCAGCCAAACGGTATCGCCCTTTTGTTTGACAAAGATACTATCCTTTTCATACAGGTAAACACTATCCAACGTTGTACGCACGATTAGGCTATCTCTAACGACCTCACGGACTAAAACACGAGGCGAGCACCCACTCGTAAAAAATAGTGCCGCAAAAAGGCTTAAAATGAGTATTTGCTTTTTCATTGTATGTTCACTTTTAATTCGTCATATCCTTCAATAGCTGCCATTAATTTATTCAACGCTTCCGTTGGTCGTGATACCCAGCCTTTTTTATCATTATATCCGACAATTATACAACCTAAACTATCCTTTTCGGTGTTGCCTTTGTGAATGTATATCCCCTCAAAATAAGGAACTCCAAACAAGCGCACAACATTGTATCGGAATTTATTACTGAACGCCACATCGGCTTTATATTCTCCAGCTGGTATAGCTGTTTCACCGTAAACCTTATCTTTTGCGCTGTTCAACACTCTTACTTTATCCTCAATGGTATCGCAGATATACACACCATCAACGTATAACCTGCCGATTGTGTATGTTTCTTTGAACGCAAAACGCTTTATTTGTATCGTTATTTTATTCATTTTTCCTCCTCGTCATCAATATCGCCACTTTCAAAAACGCCTTCTTTGATATTCATTTTTACTTCTAACCCTAAAACAGCTGCTGATAGTAAAAAAAGCTGACCGATTAAAATCAATACCGACCAATCAATAGTTCCTATCGGCGGTAATATCATACCCGCAATACCGAAACCAATGCCTGTCCAGACTAAAAAATAAAATTTTTTATCAGGATTTTTAATCGCCTTTACCTTCTTTTTAAACTTGTCGCCCATTGTCGAATGTTTTTAATCGTTGTTTAAAACGTCTATTTCCTTTTCAATATAGAGGCTTTCATAGTCTATTTCTAAAGGCACAATAGCATTTGGAGCGCCGTGCGCTTCGTCGCCTAATTCTTCAATCTCATAAGCGAGGTAAAGTAGCTTACCCTCGTCGGCTGTAATACTCCTAACCTTCGCTCCGCTGCTCAGTTGTATAACATTTACTTCCATTCTAATATCCATTTTTTTTGATTGACTACTAAATCTTCTATTGCATCTTGCTCCGCCGGCGTAAATTGATTGACAAAAGTTTTATCATCAAACGTTATTTTTTGAGCCACATTACCGGGCAAAAATGGCAGGTTTGCCACAAATGATTTTGTCGGGTCTGTGTCAAGATTACCGTTTGCATCAAATTGGGCAAAATACTTACCTTCAAGCTGATTAGAGTAGAATATGAAGTTGGCGTCACTCTTTGCCCCTGCTGCCGGCCTTAAACATCCCGTATCTGCCCCGTCAAGAACCGTCCACATTGGAAAATTGCGAAGCACCGTCCAGGCTGACTTGTTAAAACCATGCGTACCATAACCAACGGTATACTCTTGGTCTTCCGTTATTGTACCTTCCAAAATTTCTGCCGATGGTATGCCGCCAACATAGCCACCAGCATACCTCAAATTAAAACTACTGTCAAATTTAAAGCGCCGCGCGTTATTTGTTGTTGGGAAGTTGTAGAATGTATTAGAGCCATACGAAAAAGGACGAACAGATATTTTCGTATAAAAGTCATCTGCCAAGTCCAAATTAGAAAAGTTAATAACATTGTTTATGATCGCAGACATATACATAGGCGTGGTTTCCAGCTTAGCATCATATATATTCATTAATATTCTGCCCTGAACATCCCCTCCTCTTACCCCGTCTATTTGAATGCCTGCCTCATCTACTGTTTGAAAGCTCAAATGCTCTAATGACGGATGAATATATATTCTGTACAAACTATGGCAATCAACTCCCCGAAGCAAAGGAACATTTTCTGAAATAAATAAACAATTGGCAGTAGAATCTTTGTAGGGATGTTGTGTACAGGCTCTTGAATTAACATATACTACCGGCAATTTATAAAAATAATGTGCAAATTGCCATTTTCCACTATATACCACACACAAATATTCGGAATTGTCGTGGCTGTTTACAAAACTTTCGCCTTCCTCAAATATTATTGTTTTATTTGCCCCAAGTTCAACAACACGATAGGTGTTAGTGTTTTTGTTCCAGACACAGCATTCTGCTGCGATTGGAAAAGTACTTGCTAATTTTAAAAAATTTCGCTTTTGATACAAGTGTAGCACTTTGTTACTACCTATTGGCGCATTAGCTACTACACTATCCCAATCTACACCAAAGCCTGCCTGCCATTCGTCGTATGGGCTTTTTGCACCACCGCCATCAATTTCCAAAACTTTTGGAACAAGCGTGTCTAACCCCTCTGTATTGCTTGCAGGCACACCTTTTGCAGTCAAATTAGAGGCTAAATCGTTTGTAAAACCTTGAGCGACTTCAAGCTCGTATAGTGTTTGTTCGTGTAGTATGCTCATATCTTTGGTTCTAATGTTATTCCGTAATTAATTCTTTTTATTAAGTCTAAATAGCTGTAAATGGGCGGGCAAACGGGTACAGGCGTAATATCACATCCGGAAAAGCCTTGCATCTCTTCAATCGTAACCGACAATGCAAAACCAGTCAAATTCACGTCAAACACATCGTACACTCGTTGGCTCCGACCGACAGAAATAAGCTGTAAAACAGATGAACGCTGCAAAGTATTTAGCCATAACAAAGCCGATTGTTTACAAGCTTCAATCAGCCCCTCATTTTCGTCTGTATTAAAATCAAACTCCGTCAAATCGGCAAAATAAAAAGCAACTTCAAACCGCTCGACCGTCTGTGCAGTCTGTATCTGCACGCTCCCCGTGTCCAAAAGATAAAAGAAAACGCAAGGGTAAGCCGCATATTCAAGGTCAGCGTTCAATTGTTCCGGCGTGCCGTAATGAACAGTCAATCCTGAACCGTCGAAGGTTGATTTTATTTTTTCAATTATATTCATTTTTTTGCAAATTTTCTCTCTTGAATTTTAGCCAAATTTCGTTGAAATTGTTGATTTATAAAATCATCCTTTTTCCGCATTAAAAAATCCATCAAAATACACTCTTCAGCTTCACGACTACTTTTATACCCAAATGTTTTCATCGCATAAACTAAAAAACCCTCCGTTAATTCTACTTTTGGTAAAATGGTTTGTGCCTGTGCCTCCTCGATGGTTGGCTTTAGAGACAAATTGTTTAAAGCGGTCGTAAATTCGTCCACAAAATCACTAAATGCCGCAATTAGATAATATTCAAAGACCGTAGCCTTTTGCATTTTAAACTCTTTTCCAAACAAACCATCGAAATTTCCGTTGATAGCATTAAGAAAAGAACCAAGCGAAATATACCAAAAGCCATTCGGCAAAAAGTATTTTGTCGCTTGTTCTTTTAACGCCTTTTCGCTATCCTTTTCGATTAAATCAATAAATGGCAAAAAGTGTACAAGCTTACTTTTGTGCGTTATTTTCATAAAGATATTTGCCAAATCCAGCGGCTATCACTCTTTTCGCTAATCCGTTGTTTATAGTGCTATTATTCACTAATTCGCCGTTGATAATTAAACCAACAGACCCGTGAGGCTCTACAACAGACCATTTGCAGCCCGTTTTGGGTGCTTGTTTTTTCTTGATTTCGTTCATAATAATTATAATTTGGTCTTTGTAACAATTCTGACACCTCGTATTTCGAGGCTCAAACGATAAATGAAACTCTTTGCACATCGAGCGTATAAACGATTTATCTTCGTCGTTTAAGCTGCTTGCTTCAAATAGCTTTTTGAGTTTGTCAAATCGTTCCATATCGTTTTAATATTAAAACGGTAGGCACACCAAAGCACCTACCGTTTTTTTTTAGAATGAATCATCTGTCAACATATCTTCAAATGCTGCCAAAGTAGTAGCATAAGAAGTGTCAAAAAAAACCACTTCAAAGAAGTGTTCGGAGCAACTCATCACTACGTTAGTAGCACCATCGTTTGCCGTTTCGTCTTGCGTCACACCATCGGCGTTTACTTTCAAAGCATCTTGATAACCAATTACTTCAAAAGAGCCATTGCCGACACGGTCTTTCTTTTCAAGAACAGCAACAAAACCGAGAGGACTATTTTCTAACGCCTCAACAATATCGCGTGAAATATCAGAACCTCTTTGCGGGATTCTAAAAGCAAACGTTTTTGCGTGTTTAATAGAGCCACTTTCGCCATTGCTTGCCTTTGTTGTCCCAGCAAATGGGTCTGTGAATACGTTATCAATAGCGATAAATTTTTGACCCATAACAATAGCTGTGATTGTGCGTGGGTTCGAAGCACTTACCGAAAAGATAGGAGCATTACCTAATGGAACCAAAACACCACGACCAGTGTATCCACCCACAATAGGGCTGGTGCAGTTTTTGACGATGTTCGCCGCAACTGCTGATGTACAAGGAGTGTATGCCATAATTATAAATTTATTAAAGATTTATTAAAGATTGTTTGTAAATTCCGCAAATGTCATCTATCGCCACATCACCTTCAATGGGCGAAATTTCAGCTAACGCATAGATAAAAGAGGCTGCTATTCTGTAATCAGAATTTGACACCTCCACTTTTTGCCCATACGATTGCGTCTTTTCCACACCACCCGTGCGAGTTACAAAATCCCGACGTTGAAGCATGAAGATAAATGACAAATGAACAATGGCAGCGGTTACTACATCGCTTTCCGTTTCAATACCAAATGGCTCAACGTAGCATCGAGTAACTTCCGCTACCGCTCTGTCGATTTCCGTCGAGGAAGTATTTGCAGATAGTTTGTATCCGTTTGCTATGTAATCTTGTGCTGTCATTGTTCTTTTATTTGCATGTTAATAATTAAGCAGCTGTTACTGTAATAGGGAACGATACAGTCACGTTGCTTGCTACGTGTTTCAATATAACCGATGTGTCGGTAATATCTAAAGCACTACCGTTCGCAGGATCAGCTGTGATTGCAGTACCAAAGTCGGCAAATGCTACATCTTCGTAAGTTTCATCGCTGTACAACAGAGTAACTACCAAACCTGCCAATTCCAAAGTTTCAGCAGTGGTGTAAGTTACTTTTGTTGGAGCCGATTTAACGAGCATAGAAGTAACAATTTTAGAGCTTGGAGCTGGTGTCATCAACCCCTGAATGCGAGCAATAGAATCGTAACAAGTGTTCACAACATCAGAACCACGCAAAACGATTGCTTCGTTCAGATATTCGGCTTTAATACCTATTTGGTTATTAGCCCAATAAGCGTGCTCGGACGTTGACAATTGGAGACCGTCATTGTAAAAGCGAATTTTACCTTCAACAGCTGCAAAGATTTTGTCATCGGTGTAGGTATTATCAGGAGTGAATGTGCGCAACTCAATGCCTTTGCTTGCGAACTCAACGGATACAGGATCACCGTTTAATGTGGTCATCAAATCCAACTCAACAGCTTTATTTGAGCTAACCCAAACATAAACTTTTTGAGAAGGTTTATTTTTACGACATTCGTTTGCCACGCCCATAACCACTTGCCATAAAGCAGGAGATGTAACGGTTTTAACACTACCAGCGTAAGCGTTAGCACCAGCAGCGATAACAGCTTGCACTTGACTGTTTGCTTTTTCGTTCACGTCGTCCATCAAGTCTTTTTCGTAGATGTCCTGCAAAACAGGAGCAGCCTCTTTGTATTGAACAGGCAATTTTACGATTTCGACTAATGTGTTTTGACCAGCAACAGCAGCAGCTGTTGAGTTAGATTTAACGGGCTTGTCTTGACCAACAGCAATGATAGCAGCTACGTTTGTTCCGCTTTCAACTTCGTTCCAAACAACAGAGGTCGCACCACCTGTTGGAATTTGACGGCAGGCTTCCAAAAATGAAGGCATTGGTCTATCTTCCAACGTTATTTCTTCGTCGTAATAAGGAACGTTAAAGTTAGCGTTGTTCGCATTGGCGAAACGTACTTTTGCAATCATTGTTTCGGCTTTCAAACCAGCCTCGACAGCTTTTTGCAAAGCGTTAGCAAATTTTTGACGACCATTTTCAAAGTTTTCGGCAGCAGGAGCAGCATCTTTGATTTCGGCAATCTTTTCGGTTAAAGACTTACGCAAGTCTTCAAGAGCCTTACGTTGTTCTTCTACCATTTTAACAATTTCAGAGTCATCTTGCTCGCCATCTAATGCGGTCAATAACTCTTCGAGGGCTGCAATTTCTCCCTCCAACGACTGGCGTGCTTCTTCGGCAGTCACATTTTGGTAAAGGCGTTTAGATTTAGCTTTTACCGAAGCATTTGCGAATTTCTTCAAAGTTTCTTTTTTCATTTTTTAAACTTTTTTTTGTTAATAACTTTTTTTACTACACTTTGAGGCTTCGGCGTTGGCTCTGGCTCGATTACCGTCACCACCTTTATCGCCTCAATATCTTTTTTCGGCATTTCGTTTAGTTCCGTATCTGTTATGTATTTTCTCATAGCCAATTCAATATATTAGGTTTATTTTTCTCTTGTTCTTCTATCTCAATAACCGTGTTTTTGAAACGTGCCTCACGGTCTGCAGGAATGCTCACCAAATCAATTTTTGCAAGGAAGCCGCTTTTTACTTCGATACCATTTTCAGTGAATGAATAATCTTCGAACCACCCCTCCGTTGATAGACCTTGTAAAATACCAGCTTTAATTGCAGGAATTGTGTAGTCAAGATTAAATTTGATTGATTTTGGTATGCGTAATGTGGTTGTCATCTTTTCGCCGTTCGTTTGAATGCGTTCAAATACGGCAATCGGCAAGCCGTCATATTTATGCTCGATGCCACAAACCACATTAAGGGTATCACCGTAAAATTCTTTTAGGCATTGGTCAAATGAACGAGGGAGCCATTTTTGGGCGTTCTCGTTGTACACATTAAAGGTAGCAGCATCGCATTCAATAGTGAAATTATCGCTATCCTCAGTGTATTTTAATTCTTTTCCTTTTTCTTTTAATAGGAAGTTTGCAAATAGTTTTTTCATTATATATCTGTTTTAATTGTTTGTTGTTCTATAGTATAATCGAGGTCTGTGCTCGGCACTAAATCGGGCAAATTTTTTACTAACTTGCGACCAGCTTCGAGCATTATCTCAGCAAGGGCTTTAACTGTTGTTTCGTAAAATTTCACTCGTGCCTCTGTTTGATTTTCATAAGTCATATTGCCTCCCGTGTTCAAAAGTATGTAAGGCACGCCAATAACTGCACACGCCAATTGTAATTTTTGTTGTAGCTTTTCTGCAAGTTGTAGTTGTGCAATAGGAAGTTCAATTTTTAAGAAGCGCAAATCACTCTCCGAAGTTATCAGACCAAAAAAGTCCTCGCCTCTGCTGTTTAGCTTTTTCTCTATCTTTTCCAAATCGCCTGGCAAAATAACACCAGTACCATTTGTGCCGCCACGAGAAACAATACCGAGCAACCCTAAATTTTTATTAATTTGACTATCACGGGCAATTATTTCGGTAATATCATTTACCAAAGCACGAAGTAATGTTTTTAACGATACACCAACGAGTTGCATCTCGTCGGTAAATATAGCGACGTGCGCATTACATTTCATCTCATCGTCTTTAATGCGTACCGTTGGTCTTTTTACAAGTGTAATATCCATCACTTCTTGACGTTTAGTGAAATTGATAGGTAAAACGCCATAAGAATAAATGACTTTGAAAATATCAACGTAATTTGTATTGAACCAATCAGCTATTTGTTGTACCTTTGTGTTTTGTGTTTTAGAAGCAAAAACGATTTTCTTAATTCCAGAAAAGATTTCACGTAATAAAAGAACCTCGACTGACTTTTTATATTTTGCATTCGATATTCTCCCCAACACATCAACAATCGACACCTCGCCGCTCGAGGCGACCGGGGCATTAAACAAAGCCTCTTCGACTTCTTGTGGAATTGGTTGCTTTTGTGGAGCTTCCTCTGTCTTATGACTTCCTGTTTCTACGAGTATTCTCATTCTTATTTTTTAGAAGTATAACATATAACTTAACGTGGCAAATATAACACCTTATTTTTTAATTTCCAAACTTTTTTTTATAATTTATTAAAATTTTCAAAAGCCATTACAACATTATCGATTAAATCGTCGTGTTCGGACGTTGGAAACTCGCTCGCCTGCTGTAAAAATAGCTCTTTTTTCTCAAAATTACAAATAGTAAGGCTATCTCTTATCCATTCCGATGCCATCCATGCACGGGAATACTTGTCTTTATTCGTTGAAAATGGTATGCAAAACAATCTGTAATCCTTTTCGAGCTGTTGCCGTATGTTTTGCCCCATTCCGTTAGTCTCAATAAAGCGATAACGGGTATTGTTTGAGCTTAACCAATCAGCTACATCCGATAATTTTGCCGATTGCTCTGCAAACATATCGACAAGCCAACACTGTCCCCTATCTTTGGCGTATAAACCAGCGACAAAATAGTCTTTGCCAAAATCCGAAGCAGGGTCTATCACGGTAAAATAACGAGCCGTTGAAGGTATATCCGCTTCTTTTCCAAATGTGAAATAATCAGCACTAAATAGCCTTTGCCTACCTTGTTCAGTTGGTCGTTGCATAAATTGAGCAGACCAAATGTAATCTTGTAACGTGTCTTTTAACGCCAAAAGCTCGTGAGTTGATTTATAGCCATCACAAATGGTATTACCTTGTTCGTTTAAAGCAGGCACTAAAATTTCAACGTCTGGCACAAATTTGCTAAACCAATCATTCACCGTCCAACGTGTACCAACGTTTATTATTTTGTAATTGTCGCCTTCCATACGCCCTCGAACAACGGATTGCAAAAAGAAATCAAGGTCGCGGTCATAAGCAGCGGAAATGGCATCCGTATAGCCTCTGTACATATCATCAAAAATCGCTATGTTACCGCCACGCCCTGTTATGTTACCACCAAAACCACCACCAAAGAAGTGAGGCAAGGTGCTATCCCCAATATACCAGCGGTCAATGGTTCCGCTTATAGGCTCAAAATCAAGTAAGCCGCTCATCTTTTCAGTTAAAAATTGCGTCTGCTTACTAAAATCCTGATACAACGAGTTTTCTGCACACACACGGAAGATTTTTGTTTGTCCGTTGAATTTTTGAGCAAACGACCACACACTGAATAGCGTAAGCATATAAGATTTCCCCATTCGTGGCGGCATTGATAGGTTTAAAATCTTTTGTTCAGGGTTAAAAAAGAACGCCTCGAGTTTATCGGCTACATCGAGCAACAAAGCCCGACGTTTGAAGAATATCGGGTCGGTGCCTATACAAAATAGCCGAAACGAAATCACTCTTTAAATTTTTTAAGATTGTCTAAAAACTCCTCTCGGCTCATCTGTGAGCTATTCACATTGGCGTTCAGTTTGACGTTGCTTTCGATTTTGCCGTAAGCACTATCCATTAGTTCACGATAGGCGTTTACATCTCCTTTCAAAGCCTTACCAATAAGAGCAAGTGTCATAAGGTCTTGTATCTCTAAAACTTCCGCCATTTCAGTGATAGGGTTTCTGCCTTTCTTTGTCGTTTCGAGCCATTGTTTGACGATTGTCGAGCGGTTACGACTTCCAACGGTTCTCCCTTTTGGATTTCTGACTTCTCCCTTTTTTGCTGGAATTAAATTGTCTTCTCGTGCCATAATTATTTGATTTTTATTAAAACTAAATCGGCAATATTTTTATTCCACGTTGCTGAAAAATAAGCATATCGTATGCCGCCGACTAAAAAAACATCCTTTGGCTTTATTTTTTGAAATTCAAAAAGATACATTTGAACTTTAATGTTTAACGTTGTGCTGGTTTCAAATATTTCGTTTATATTATTGGCAGCACCCAACTGCCTTATTCTGGTCATATACGGCTGGTCTCCCGCTATTGCAATTGTTGGTTTTTTAGCAACGACCTTCCACTCGCTACCCGTATATTCTAAGTCTGATAATTTAACATATTGAACTGACCCATCTGATAATATATTTCCTTCCGAAAATGGTATGTTTATGATCGTTTTTTCTTTTTCTATAGTCTCGTTAGAAATATTGTAGTAGAAACCATATTTATTTACGTCAAGTACATAGTCTTCGCTGTCGCACACTACCTTGTTTTTTTGGGCAAATGTTCCGATAGTCCTTTTTACATCTGTCCGCTTGATTATTCTATCGTCAAGCGATATTGGCGCGTTGGTAAAATTTCCATCAAAAAAAGAAAATTTATTTTCCTCTGAATCATAGAATAATAACCTATTGTAAATATGAGCATAAGTTTTTAGTAAATCAATTAGCGTCACATCTGGAAGGTTGTCTTTCAAGTAATAAGTCATATTATACGAAATATTATCAAGCTGTCTCACGCCAAATGTTCCAGATTCCGAATGGGCAAATCCGCCTCCATACATATACGGCTTTCCGTCGAAATAGTGAATTTTATTAGGATCTCTGCTTATGAATGTAAAAAAATCACCCTCATCAAACGAAACGACATCGCCAGGATCGAGGAACCAAAGCGGATATTTATTTGTGGAAATAGCCGTCGGCGCCTTAAACATTACCTCCATTTTTCTATTGAACCGAATGCCCTTTGTTCTTACCGTAGTCTTCGTAAAAATAGGTATAAAAAGTATGTAATGTACATCAAAACATTGAAAAGTAAAATCTCCTACCTCTGCCCCATCAATTGCTGGCGATAGTTCTATTTCAGTAAGATTACTGACGCCTACTACTGTTTTTTCGTAACCAATAGTAACCTCTGCTCCCAACCCAAGCGTGTTGCTCAAAATAATTCGCGGATGTATGTCTTGCCAAAGGAATGGATTTTCAGCAACTACCGACAAAGAAGAGCAGCACACATCTATTAATCTGTCTAATCTGACAGACGGCAAGACGTTAATTCCGTGTTGCCACTCAGATTCTGGCGCATCCGTTTTATATTT
>ERZ795059.5021-NODE-5021-length-12163-cov-11.070119_pt1 | contig 12163 bp, 14 predicted proteins | sample MGYA00375143_ERZ795059 | MGnify/ENA primary metagenome ERZ795059 (study PRJEB30188, sample SAMN05720168) | activated sludge metagenome | isolation source: Anaerobic digester | place: USA | collected 2015-01-07 ... | reverse complement strand
TATTGTGAAATAGCAAAACAGAGAATAGAGGAGACTTTATGCAAAACAAAATAATGCGAACGGATATGTTGCCAGTGTCGGAGCTGATGTGGTTACAATCAGAGGATTTGAAGGAAATCAGCAAGGCATCACTCGGCAAGCTGAAACAATCATTGCTCACAAATGGATTTATTCAGCCATTCAATGTGTGGCACTCACCGGACAAGCAATATTATATCCTCGATGGACACCACAGGAAAATGGCTTTAGATGAATTGGTAAGAGAAGGTAAGATTGATTTGCCGGATGTATTGCCCTGCAACATTGTTTACTGTGAGGACAGAAAAGAGGCTATGAAGTTCCTGCTTCTATATTCGTCTCAGTATGCTCACATCACGCCAGAAGGACTCGATGACTTAATGGAGTCAGAAGGACTCGATATAGACTTGTTTGAGACTGAATTCGATATAGATATAGCAGATATAGACATTGACGATGACTTCGATGAGGAAGATGAACTACTAGAAGATGAACAAGACGAGCAAATAGACGAGCCACTCAAAACTGTAAAATTAGTCCACAATGACATAATTCGGCTCAAAAACAACATCTTTGATATTGAGCTTGTCTTTGCTTCTGCTAATGGAAAAGAATTGACTAATGGGCACGATTTTGAGTTTGTGGAGAGCGTAAAGAAAATAAGTAAAGCAATTAAGCACTGCCAGATGTTTCTCAATGGGAATCCTGTGCAGTTTGTGGATATTGCAGAAGGAATTTAGGTATGGCAGTGCAAATTAGTGGTGAGAGCAAAAATGAGATTATAGCAAAGATTCAGGAAGTTAAGTCTAGAAAGTTGCAAGCAGAATTTCATCCATTGGAAGAAGGAGCTTTGTGGAGGTTCTGCCAATATATTATGCCAGAGTTTTTTACCGATGGCAAGATACCTGTGATGCGTGCAAGTGAAGTTATGAGGAAATCATTATGTTTTGCGATGGGGTATGATGGCTATGATGATTATGCCAAGATAATGATGACATTGCACCCAAGATTCGGAAAGAGCCTTCTAACGTCATTTGCTTGCGTGATGGGATTAGGATATAATGACAGTCGGTCTATCATGCGAAACACATCGACTTCCGATTTGGCAGAGAAATTCAGTCGTGATGTTCGTAATTTCATTCAGTTGGAATATGAGAATGAACAAACTTTCTGTCAGAAGGGTTTGGAAGGGAAGCAGTTAATTAATAAGAAAATAAACGATATATTCCCGAATATGCAGTTGTCCACAGATAAGCGTGCATTATCCAGTTGGGCGTTGAAAACAGCTTATGACCTTAGCTATCTGTGTGCTGGCGTAGGAGCTACTATCGTTGGTAAGGGTTGCGACTTACTTGGTATCATAGACGACCCATATAAGGGAGTTAAAGACGCTATGAACTCGAAGGTGACAGACGACCTTATGAGTTGGTATGAGGGCGAGCATAGACGCAGATTTGACCTTAATAAGAATGTTGCAGAGATTATCATTATGCAAAGATGGCACGATGACGACTTCTGTGCCAGATTATTGCAGACAGATAGTGAGATTAATCTTATAGAGTTTGATGTTGAGAAGCCACTCGGATTGAGAGATGACGACTTTGATAATGTTGAATCATATTGCGAAGCTGTCATTTCCACAAAAAGGTTGCGTCAGATTAAGAAAGGTATGTATAGTAATGGAGAAGGCAATCTGTATCAGGCTGAGTATCGGTCTAAGACAAAGGCAGGCAGTAAGGCAATGTTCGCACCGGAAGATTTGAAAAGATATTCTTTAGCAGACTTAGAAAAGATTAAGCAGTCAGCAAATTATAAGGTTGGTGTTCTGGACTTCGCAGATGAGGGTGAGGACTTCCTATGCTCTATTATTGGATTATTACATGAAAACAAGTGGTATATCCTTCCAAGCCTGATTTTCACCAAGGAAAGCACAGATATTACTCGTGGTATGGTAGCTAATCAAATACTCGCTGAAACACCTGTAAAGCACACTTTTGAAGCTAATAGTGGTGGCAAGGGATTTGCTGAGCAGGTAGAGGAAATTATCAAACCTTATGGATTGCAAGGTATAGTTTCGTACGAAAGAAACGACTCCAACAAGCATACAAGAATCCTAACATTTGAGGGATATATCAAAGAGAATTTTGTATTTTTACAAGAATCGGAAATTAAACCCAACTCTCCGTACTGGTGGTTTATGTATCATCTGACTAAATATAAACGTGATGCAAGCTACAAAAAAGACGATGCTCCTGATGCTTTGGCTCAGTTGGCAAAACAGGTTAGAATAAATTATGGTTGCTCTTTTGGGCGATTGTAAAGAAAAACCTTGACATTTCTTTTGCAAAAGGATATAAGTGTATTTATGAATGAAATAGTACAATTATTTACATACGAGCAAAGCTCAAAAAAACTTGAACTCATAAAAGAGTACAGAGACGATGTATCTGAAAAAAAGACTCTCCTTTCTACTCAATTCATCTCAACAATGGGGGTGCAGGGCATAGTTGCACCTCCGTTTAACTTTGATTATGTAGCGAGTCTTTTGAATCAGAATGTGTATCATAAATTTTGTATAATGCTCAAAAGAGATTTGAGTGTGGCTTTTGGCATTGACTTCAATAATTACAAGAACGTTCCGAAGCGACTCAAAAAGTTTCTTGATTCTCCAAACAATAATTTTGGTGATGACCTTAGTAGTATTATAGAAAATAGTGTTTACGACTTGCTTGTATTTAATAGAATTACAAATGAGGTCACTAGGACTTCTGGTGATGGGGTTGGTCTTTATCATGTGAACGCACGCAATATGTATTTAAAGGTTTCTGCTGACTATCGCAAGATTGTGTCATATAAGCAGATTTTTGGTGGGGCACAGGCGGTTGGGGCAGATTATCCGGTTTACAAATTAGGGAAGAATTCGCTAGGTTCGTCAATGCTTGCAAGAGAAATGTATGACCCGTCATCAGATTTCTATGGCGTACCATACTATATGCCAGCACTGGAAGCTATCATCTATACTAAGCTTATAGAAGATTATATTGGGTCATTCTTTGAGAATAATGCAAGACCTGACTTCATGGTTATTGTGACGGGACAAGCTATGAGTCCGGCACAGAAAACCGAGTTAGGAACGCAATTAAGCACTCTTAAAGGTGTTGGGAATGGTCACAAGGCTCTCTATATGAACTTCGAGAATCCGAATGTCAATGTCGTTATTAAGGAATTATCCAGACCAGTTGATGAGACATTTAGGAATACCAAGATTGATTATAGGGATGCAATGGCAACAATGCATGGAGTTCCACCTAAAATATTAGGGTTTGCTTCTGGTGGTTCAGGTCTTGGAGGTGGTACAGACAGTATTGGTGCTTTGAAGACACTTGTCGATGTTATCATCCCGCCTATCCAGAGTAAGATTTGTAAGTTCTATAATGCATTTTTCGACAATGAATTCGGATTCAATCCACAGATGACAATGCGAAAAGCAAATGTGTACAGTGATAAGGATTTGGCAATCATAGCTGATTTACTCAAAAAAGGCGGAATTATGACAACAAACGAGGCTAGACATATGAATAAACTGCCACTGTCTAATTCGCCTGAAAATGACCAGCTTTTGCAATCAGACAATAGTAGCACAAATTTGGGAATCGAGCAGGACAGTATATTTAATATTGACCAAGACAAGAACTCTGCTTTTAGTAGTCAGAGCAATCGGTCTTTAGCAAAAGGAGAATAGAATGGCAAGAGAATTAAGAGAAGTTACCGCTACTCACGTTTCTATTGTGAAGAAAGCGGCTAATGGAAAGAAATTCTTATTGACTAAATCTGATGATAATAAAGAGGCTTTCGAGCTTAATGTTGACAGAATTATTGTTAATAAGGATTCTGAGGAACAGATTGTGACAGGCATTGTATATTCCCCTGACGAAGTGGATTTGCAGGGTGATTTTATGACTGCTGACACAATCGAGAAAATGGCTTATGATTTCTTAGAGAATTATCGCAACATAGACAAGAACCACGATTATATCGCTGGCGAAGGAAGTGTTGTGGAAAGCTATATTGCTCCTGCTGACATCGAGGTTGGTGGCGTAGAAGTCAAAAAAGGGTCTTGGGTTCTCTCGACAAGGGTTACAGATGAAGTCTGGCAACTCGTTAAGTCTGGTGAATTTACAGGATTCTCTATTGGTGGCTACTGCAAATCGACTGTTGAGGTTGACAAGGGCATCAAGGACAAATTATATGAAGTGGCAAAAGGTCTGTTTGGCAAGCAAACTGTCGAGAAGGATTTCAATGAGGAATTGACCAATAGACTGAATAATAACTTCTGGGATGTGTTTAGAGTATTTGAAGATGCGGTTAATCACGACTACTGGAACACAGATGACAGCAAAGAAATGAAAGGCAAGATTCTGAAATCAATAATGCAAATGTACGAACACGTCTCAGGAATGAGTTTTGAACGAATAAATAAGGAGGCACAAGTGCCAGAAGATTTACAAAAAGAAATTACTGCTCTCAACAAATCAGTTGAGGATTCTGTTGCTGTTCTGAATGGCAAAATCACAGAATTGGCTAAACAGATGGAAGTTTTTGCAAAGATGTTCGAGCATCAGGCAAAATTAAATGAAGCAATCGAAAAGTCTCTGATTGAACGCCAGACTGCTGTTGGCATTCCTCAGACTAATGTTAAAAAAGAAAAAGAAGTACCTTTAGCTATGGGTATGGTAGCTAAATAAACAAGGAGATATAATGGAAAATTTAGAAAAATTACAAGATGCTTTCTTCAAGACAGGTTGTCTTTTAGAAAAAGCTGTACAGTCATTTGCGACACCAGAACCAGTTGCAGAAGGTGTAGAAAAATCATATACTGCACCTGCTTCCAACTATACTATCACTAACCAGAACATCGGTGGGGTGTTGCCTCCTGATGTAGCACGTTTATTTTTTACCACGGTTGTAAGCCAGAATGAATTCTTAAAAGGTATTCGCAAGGTCGAAACTAATGCGATGTTGAAACAGATTGATGTTAATAATATGTCTGGCAGTTTGGTTCAAGTTCCAGAAGGAACAGACCCAAGCTCAAGCGATTTTGCCATTGCCGGAAATGAAGGATTCAATGCTTACTTGCAGTCAGTTCAGTTCTTTTACAAAATCACTTTTGAAGAAATGGCTACTTATGCACAGAATCCTAATTACAAGGCAGAACGTTTAAGTGACATGATGACTGAGTTTAGCAATCAGCTGACTGATTTAGCTTTAACAGGTAGTGCTACTGGTGCTAACCTTGATATTAAAGCTTACAGTTGGATTAGTGGTACTACATTCAGAGGTGCTCCTTACATTGGATTGCAAGGTATTTTAGAGTTTATTGACAATGGTTATACCATTACAAAAAGAAGTTCTAGTGGTAATGCAGAAACTATTACTGTCGGTGGCAGAGTATCTACTTATGATACAGGTGCAAGCAAATTCAAATCTGTTTCTGCTGTAATCAAAGAACTCATCAAAGCATATCCTCGTAAATATCGTGGCACAGATGTTGTTATTTTCCTTTCTGACAACGACTTGTTAGACTTACAGATTGAAATGGCAGAAAGCACCACTGAATTAGTATATCAGAAAGAACTGAATATCTATAAATACTTGGGATATACTCTTGTTCCTATCCGCCAATTAGCAAGCATTAGCGAAACTGTTACTGTTTCTGCTGTTCCTTATTATCCTGGTGCAATTCTTATGGGTCGTATGAAAGATATGATTATGATTCAGAACACAGTAAACATGACTTATGGTGAACAGTTAGATGTTCTCAAACGTCAGTATGTTTATGTAAACGATGCAAAAATCGCATTCTGTGCTATTCCACAAAGATTCGCAATCGCCGCTTATAGACCTACAAGGACTTAGTAATGGCAAAGACAAATAATGCAGTAAAACCAGTCGAAAAAGAAAAAGTCGAGTCAGTCGTCGTTGAGAAAGAAATTGTCAAGAAAATGACAGTTATTTTCAATTGCAACTACTCAGACAAGATTCTTTATCGTAGTGGTGCGTCTGCTGAGTTTGACGAGAAAGAAGCATTGCATTTGATTGAAATGGGTGTGGCTAAGAAATGTCAGTAATAAAAAAAGCACAAGATTTACTGCTTTTAACAGAATCGTCTAAGGGGAGAATGAATGCTCTCCTTAGCCTTTCTTTTCAGACATTGGAGCAGGAAATCAGCTCGACTATGTATTCTCTGTATAACACATTGCCAGAGGATACAGAACCTTATCTTGATGATGCACATAAGACTCCGAATCCTGCGTTTATTCCGTACGAATCACTCACAGAGAATCAGAAGATTAGACGCAATCTGGAGACTGCTCAGGCGTACTTTTTATTGTATCACACGATAGTTTCACTGAAAGAAGTCAATACTCGTAATGTGATGCTTACCAAGGCTGTGTCTGGTGATGGGTCATTGAATCCTACTGACGTTGAAGATTTAGACACATTCAGAAATATATTGCTTGCCAATGGCAGACGCATTTGTCTTAATTATAAAACGACTGGCGATGTGTCGGTCATAATCGTTTAAAGGAGGCTTGGCAATGGCTAAGACAAAAGAAAAAGAAACCAAATCAACAATCGAAGTTGTCGTTGCAGTTCCGTTCTGGTATCAGGACAGAATGGTCAAAAAAGGCGAAGTGCTGGATTTGACAGAAGATGACTACAAAGATTGTTTAGATAATAATTTAATAGAAAGAGGCTAACAATGGCTTTTATTTATGGTAAATCTAAAATTGGCAAAGTGGCTTATGATGTGTACATTAAGTCAAACGAAATATCAGATTTCGGAACTACTGGCACTTGGGTTAAGGTAGGTATATGTGCGGAAAAACCACAGATTACTGTTCCAGCTGGAGACACATACAAAGTAAATACCGGAGACGAACCAATCATCTCTGCAAATATTAATTTTGAAGCTGTGGTTTCAGAAGTAACGGCGGCTAACTATACTGCATTAAAAGGATTAGTAAACAAAGATGCAAGCGTTGCATTTGTTGTTACTGGTGACTCTGCTCCATCTGGAGATACTGCTCCTACTAATGGAATCATCGCAAAAAGCCTTATTATTTACCCTGAACTAATGTTCATCTCAAACGACCAGAATACCATCAAGTTGACTGGCAAAAGAGAAATATCACCTACTGATACTACAAGCGTTGCATTGGGTTAAACCAGTTGCTTAATATGGCTCTCTGGTTTAGATTGGAGAGCCTTTTTCTTTAAGGAGGAATAAAATGGCTTTTAATTATGGCAAAACACAATTAGGCAAGAAGGCATACAATTTGTTTCTAAATCCATTTGGAAACTTTGATAAAGTGATGTATGGCGATGACAAATACGAAAAAATAATGAAGGCTTTTGTCGCATCTGACTCTGTTCTGGCTACAGGGGCTAGCGTAACAATCACAGATGACAGCCCAACGGTTATATTGTTTAATAGCTCATCAGCGACTACTGTAACAAATCATGCAACTGATGGCAAGGTCAGATATTTGTTTAACACTGGTTCTGCGAAGGTAACAGTAGGCTCATTGATTCTTGGCACTAATCATATTGGAGCGAATTTCGTTACGACTACCACCTTCCAAAGAGTATATTACTTGCCAATCGGATATTGCGAATCTGGCATTTCATTTAATATCACAAAAGGTGATGAAGTCAAGGCAAGCACTGGACAGGAATTTGTAGCAAGCGAAAATGTAGAAGTTACGGCAAACGTTTTTGGGCTTGACGATTACGTCAGAACGCTCTTAAACACACTTCAAACGAACGCAAGTATTGGTATGGTGTCTAATGATGGCTCCGCTATTTTCATTAAGAATATCGTACCATTTGCAGAGATTAATGCGGTGTCAAATGACCAGAATATGACCAAAATAACAATTAAAAAAGAGAATCCTTTAATAGAGGTAATCTAATGGCTCAGAATATATTTGATGTGGTCGATGCAATCGAGACCAAAGTCAAGGCTGATTCTGAATTATGGATGGATGAACCAGATGACGACTTTGCTGGATTCAGACAAATATTTAAATCACTATCTGATACCGATTCTATAGGGAGTGATTCGTCATTCCCTATTCTTGTTATTGACGCACAGGATACATTAGTCATGGACACGAATAGCAATACTTATACTCCATCAGGAGGGATTCTTTCAATATCAGTTTACACACTAAGTTCAGAATATGGTGATGGCTATGCAAAGAAAAAAGAAGCTGGCGACCTGATAGACAAGGTTCTAGACTTGATAGGAATGGAAGTGCTTGACTCAGTAACCTATATAGGCTCATATTTAGAAGGATATAAGGTCTTTGCTGGTGTGGCGGTGGTACAGTATTAATGGCAATAATTAAGCTTGAATTTAATGCATTTTCCAGTCTTTCCAAAGGAGCTGTTGAAGAAATAGTAAATGAAATCAAAAAGTATTCTTATGACATAATAAAGAAGTCTTTCAAAAACAAAGAAAATAAAGAAAAAATCAATAATATTATCCAGCCAGCTTTTAAGAAAGAGCTTCGCAAAGAAATGGAGTCAAGAGACCAGTTTGTGTCTGGTAATGTGTATAACAACACCAACGCTTATATTTATGACATTACGATAAAAAAAGACTCTTTATCGTTAAACATAAATGCTGGCACAGACAATATCCCATCAAAAGACAGATACTCGTATTACAACACAGAAGGCAGAAAGTTCACTAAAATGGATGTCATTATGGAATGGGTAAAAAGACGAGTAGAGATGGGGTCTATAAAAGCGGTCACGTCATTCTCAAAAGAGCGTGGAGCTGATATGAGTAAGGCTGAGTTGATAAAGAGAGTTTCTTTTGCTATTTATAATAAAGAAAAAGCATACCCAGAAGAACAGCAAAAAAGAAGGTCTAATCGTTACATAAAATCTATCGTTCAGGAAGAGATTAAATCAAAGAATTATAGCACAGGAAAAATTGTGTCTTTTTTCACAGAGAAGCAGTTGTTTAGAGATACAGGCTCACTTGTCCATGATGCAGTAATGGAGCGTGTTTTGAGTGGTAATTTGTCGGCAATAATAGGCGTTATTACTGGCATAGCAGGAAAAGAGATAAGAAAATATGTGCACACTGATGCGTTCTGGCAGAAAGAACGTATAGGCAGACTATATGGAAGAGAAGCAAAAAAAGCATTCTCATTATTAAATAAGCGGAGGATAAAATGAATTTAATACAAGCAGGTAAAATGAAGGAATTTCTGGTATCATGCAATATCGGAAATATACCAACAGAAAGTGATACAGCAGATGTCGCTTTCCAGATTCTACTAGAAGTAGGCAAAGATGAGGAGAAAACAAAAGAGTTATGTTCTATACTTGGTGTGGAATATACGACAGATTTTGAGCCGATTATGGAGTCACTGAACCATTTTTTCGGACATTTAGGAGAGAAGTTGCCAAGATTTCTCTCAATAATCAGCACCGAGAGCAATCGGCAATCCGAAATGGTTGGAGAGCTGATGACCCAAGCGATAGTTCCCAAAATCTTAGAAGCAATGAATTCTTCGATGGACTTAGAGTCCTTTGTAAAAACGGTTTCGGAGACCTTGCCAAAGAATTAGAGTTGTCGGAAGCGGTATTTATAATAGATGATATATATTGTGAGCAGTTGCGGTCTGCAATCTACGAAGTGATGGCTATGCGAGATGATTTAAAAGTTGTAAGATACCAAGTCAACGATGCTGGTGACAAGAAATTTGTGGAAGAAATAATGAAAGATACGAACCATGTTGGATTATTAACAGACATATATGATGATTTGTCTGCTCGCTTGAAGGAGAAAAATAATGGCTGATTTAGAAATAAAGATTGGTGCGACACTAGACGAACAAACCAAGACCGCTTTTGAGCAATTAGAGAGTCTGATGGTCTCGCTCGGCAAGGGCAATGGCAAAAAGATTCTTGATAATATATTCACTAAAGCCACAAAAGATATTGGTAATTTCCATGCTGAGATGACCAAACTGAAAGACAAAAGTGGTGAGTATTTATCTAAGAATGTTGAGCAATCTGTAAACAGAGCAATCGGTCAGCTCCAGAGACAACAGACATTGGCTATGGGTACAGTCCAGAAGTTAATGGAAGTAAATAAGCAATTAGAGTTAGACCCTGATAACCAGAAATTGCTCAGATTGCAGACTGTCCAGATAGGCAAATTGGTTCGTGGTAATGACAGGATTGAGATTGCTAAGCAGAATGTGAGTGCTGAGATTTCCAATGCAAAGAAGATTGTCGATGCCAGAATCCAATATGAGAAAGAATTTACAGCTCTTGTAAAAGAAGAAGAAAAGAAAAAGCTTGCTGAGAAAAAGAAAAAAATAGCGGAAATAAACACTTTCGACAAACAGCAATATGAGGCTCTTGTTGCGAGCAAAGTTGCAGAAGAGAAAAAGGCAAATTCAGCAAGAAAAACAGAGCTTGATATATTAAAGAAAGATATATTAGAACGCAATTCTTTTGAACAGAAAAATGCTAAGAAAAAAGATAACGAAGCCAAAAAACAAGCTGAAATGCTCGCTAAAGAAAAGCTTTATTCAGAGATATTAAACAAGATAAATAAAGACTATAAGAATAGGTATTTGCTTTCTAAGGGCATTGCTGAGCAAAAAGAGAAGATATTGTCTCTTGAAAGAAAAAGTGCATTATTGTCTGACAAAGAGTTATTAGATAACAAGGAAAAAATAGACAGAGAAAAACAAAAACTCAAAGTAATGCAACAAGTCCATGACTCTACCAAAGCCACAATGAATGATGCTCTACACAGTGCATTCTCTATGCAGAAACTAATAAACAGAATATCATTTGTTATAACAGCAAAAATGAGTTATGAGATATTCGGACAGATTAGCAGATTCTTCACAGAAGGACTCAGAGACGCAAAAGCCTTCGAACAGCAATTAACAAGAATAGCATCCATTACTCGTGGTCAGTCTCAGCCAATCGTTAGACAATCTGCTCTGCAATCAATAGGTATGGGCTTCACAACAGAAGATGTTACTCAAGCATTATATCAGGCAACATCGGGTCAATACACTACCACTGAGGCTTCAAAATTAGGGGCAGAATCAGCTCGTATGGCAATAGCCGGATTCACTAGCCAGTCAGAAGCAATGGATGCCCTAATCACTGTTTTACGCTCATATAAAATGGAAGTCAGTGACGCTGGCAGAGTGAGTGACTGGTTCTTTAAGACCATAGAATTAGGCAAGACAGAGTTAAAAGATTTAGCTCCTAATATGGGTAAGGTTACATCTGTTGCAAGTCTGCTTGGGTTCTCATTGGATGAGGTTGGTGCTGTTCTGTCCACAATGACTATGGCTGGTGTCAAGACCAATGTGGCTATTACATCACTCAGACAGTTATTGCTTAATCTTATCAATCCATCGAAAGAAGCAAGTGAGATATATGCAAAATATGGTATAAATATGGATTTGAGTAGGATAAGAGCACAGGGATTGGGTGAGACACTTAAACAATTGAATGTGCTTAATGCTGAACAGATTGCCACTCTTGCAGGCTCAAGAACAGGGTATCTTGCTTTATCTTCTGTGTTGAATAATATGTCGATGTATCAGGACAATTTTAATAAGATTGTGGATGCTGGTGGGTCGAGCCAGAAGGCATATCAAGACCAGACTGAGACTACTGCTTTTAAATTAAATCAGATGCGTGGGTCTTTGGTTCGTGCAGGCATGGAATTTGGTGAAGTTCTACTTAATCTCACTGTTTTGTTGAAGCCAATGGAATTGCTTATTATCGGATTAAATAATCAGGTTATGTCTTGGACTGCTATACTTGGTGGATTGGCTATTGTTATCTATACAAAGGTAATTCCTGCATTACAGAGTCTTAGTTTGACAGGAAAGACTCTTGGTGCTATTGGTGTTGCAATTGGTCTTATAACTATTGCATGGGGAGCTTATACAAAGAAGCAAAGAGAAGCAGAGAAAGCTTCACAAGATGCAGTTGATGCAAAGATTTCTGAATTATCAAAAGAAAGGTCTGAGCTTAACAAAAACAATGAGATGCTTAAAACATATATCTCTTTGAAGGAACG
>ERZ795059.5020-NODE-5020-length-12167-cov-5.200958_pt1 | contig 12167 bp, 8 predicted proteins | sample MGYA00375143_ERZ795059 | MGnify/ENA primary metagenome ERZ795059 (study PRJEB30188, sample SAMN05720168) | activated sludge metagenome | isolation source: Anaerobic digester | place: USA | collected 2015-01-07 ... | reverse complement strand
AGATTGGATGGTGTGACTGGAGTTCAGACGTGTGCTCTTCCGATCTGTTAAAAGAATATGAAACGGCAATTAGCACACCCGAAGAGAGAGTGTTATATGAAAAATTTGTCGGTGAACGTCAAAAACTTCTTGTTTTGGTTAACCGGTTTGAAGGGATGATTCAGACGGAAGATTTTGAAGGAGCAAGAAATTTGCTTAACGGAGAATTTGCACAAGGCGAAAATGCATATTCCGAAGGTATAAAAGCATTGATGGATTATAACGCTCAATATGCAAAAAGAATATCTGACGAAGATACACTACTTGCAGAAAGTTCAAAAAGCAATAATTACAAATTCGGTTTCTTTATTATAGGATTATCAATATTTTTTGGTTTAATTATAACCAATTTAATTTCCAAGCCCATTAAAGTTGGTGTTAATGCTGCCAATATAATTGCAAGTGGAAATTTTGATTATTATGATGAAAATGTAAGGAAATATGCAGGGTATAAGGATGAAATTGGTGAATTGTTATATGCCGTAATTAAAATGAAAGATATTGTTGTGCAAAAATCGGTATGGTATGAATCGATTATTAATAGCATGCCGTTTCCAATTTCGGTAACTGATAATAACATGAATTGGACTTTTATTAATAAAGCTGCCGAACAAGTTACGGGAAGAAAACTTAAAGATGTACAAGGAATGCAATGCAGTAACTGGGGGGCAGATATTTGCAATACAGATAGATGCGGAATTAAACTTTTAAGAAAAGGACAAACTACCTCATTTTTTAAACAACCCGGAATGGAAAATGAATTTCAAGTTGATGTTACCTATATTTATGATAAACAAGGAAACAAGATCGGTCATGTAGAGTTTGTTCAAGACGTTACTAAAGTTATTTCGCAACAAAAATACTTGGAACGCTCTTCACATACTTTATTACAAGAAATGGAAAAATTTGCCGAAGGAGATTTAACTGTTTCGGTTAAAAAAGAAAAAGATGACGAAATAGGAAAATTATTTGACGGCTTTAATAAAGCTGTAGGTAACATAAGTCGTTTAATTGGTGAACTGACCGAAGCTGTTCAGGCAACGGCAAGTGCGGCAAACCAAATTAGTGCAAGTAGCGAAGAAATGGCAGCAGGTGCGCAAGAGCAAAGTGCACAAGCAAGCGAAGTAGCAACCGCTGTTGAAGAAATGGCTACAACTATTATTGAAACTACAAAAAATGCAAATGTAGCGGCAGAATCGGCAAAAGCAGCCGGTGAAATTGCAAAAGAAGGGGGAAAAGCAGTAACCCAAACAGTTGAAGGTATGAATAGGATAGCAAATGTTGTTGAATCTGCAGCAGAAACGGTTCAACAATTAGGTAAAAACAGTGATCAGATTGGCGAAATAGTTCAGGTAATTAACGATATTGCAGATCAAACAAATTTACTTGCATTAAATGCTGCAATTGAAGCTGCCAGGGCAGGTGAACAAGGTCGCGGATTTGCAGTTGTTGCCGATGAAGTAAGAAAACTTGCCGAACGAACAACTAAAGCAACCAAAGAAATAGCAACAATGATAAAAACCATTCAAAAAGATACTTATAATGCAGTAGATAGTATTCAAAAAGGAAAAGATGAAGTTGATAGCGGTAAACATTTGGCAAATAAAGCCGGTGAATCTATGCAAGAAATCGTTTCTGCGGCAAGTAAAGTTTTGGATGTTGCAAATTCGGTTGCTTCTGCCAGCGAAGAACAAAGCAGTGCCGCCGAACAAATTAGTAAAAGTATCGAGTCTATTAATAACGTTACTCACGAATCTGCATCAGGTATTCAACAAATAGCACGAGCTAGTGAAGATTTAAACAGATTAACGGAAAACTTACAATCATTAATTGAAAGATTTAAAATTTCCGAAACTGCTATTGTTCATAAATCATTAAGCCATTCCGGTACAAAGCATCACCGATTAATTAAATAAGTTTATTTAGGGGAATACCGCCTCTTCCTTGTTTTATTAACCGACAAGGAAGAGGATTGGGTTAAAGCTTTAGTTGATGTTTTTTTAATTTCCCAATCCCTTTAGTTCCTCTTTATGTTTGTTTTATAAAGGGGAACTAGTTTAATATTAGGACTAAAAAAAATCTTAAATAATACCTTTGTGAATTTTTAAAAATAATTAAACCGAACTTAATTTAATATTATTCAAATATTGACAGGTAATAAATTTATAAGTATATTAAATATTAAATTGAACTGATAATATTAACCCTCGCTTTAGATTTTAGTTTCTTATACAAATAGAATAGTAAGTAATTGATTGTACTAATTAAAAATAACAGGAGTAATTATGAAACTATTTTTTACAATAATAACAATGCTTTTTTCAATAACTATGCTTGCCCAAGAAAACACTTGTGAAAGTAAATTTAACGTAAACGTTAATGCTGATTTAGTTAGTAGATATATTTGGCGTGGAATGGAGTATGGTGAAAACACTCCCCATTTTCAACCTTCTTTAAGTTTTGGTTATAATTTTAATGATAATGTTAATTTATTGCTTGGTGCTTGGGGTTCCTACGGCTTTACGGGTGCTTATAACGAAAGTGATTTATCTGCTACATTAAGTATAAATACTGAAAAATCGGGTTTGTTTTCTATTGGGTTAAGTGATTATTTTTATCCATATTTGGGAGTAGATTATTCCAATTATAAAAAAGAAGGAGAAGGAGCACATACAATTGAAATTGCCTTTAATTATTATGGACCCGAAAGTTTACCTATTCATATTTTGGTATCAAATAATATTTTAAATACTCCAAAAGACGAAAAATCGTTTTATGCCGAACTTGGTTATACGTTTACAATTAATGATGTATCGGTTTCTGTTTTTGGAGGAGGAGCTTCAGGTATAAGCTCGTGGCATATGATTTCCGACACGGGATTTAAAGTAATTAATACGGGTATTTCTGCATCAAAAACCTTAGCAATTAATGATAATTTATCTATTCCGGTAGGCATTAGTTGGATAATGAACCCTTACCTAAAAACCACATATATGGTTGCAAAAGTTACAATATTTTAACCCTTTATTAATTCCGATAACCTAAAAATTCTGAGGAAAATATGAAGTTTACAAGTATTAAAAATAGAATGGTATTTATGATTGGCACGTCTTTAATAGTTGTATTAATATTATCTGCATTGATAATAATAAATTCTGTTAAAGATGCTCAGACAGAAGCTACGGATAAGGCTGCAAATGAAATGGCAAAACAAATTGCAAACGATTTTAACTCGCTTTTTATTAAAAACGATGCTATTGCAGCAACATTACAGTATTATTTAAATAATAATATCTCTAAAGATAGATATGAAATTGTAAAAGTACTTAAAGAAGTAATGGATAAAAACAAAGGTTTGTTAGGCACTTATGCCACCTACGAAAAGAATATGTTTGACGGAAAAGACGAAGATTTTATTAATGACAAAAGAACGGGAAGTAACGAAGCCGGAAGGGTATCGCCATATTGGAATAAACTAAAAGGAACGTTGGAATTTGATGCAGTAAACGAAGAGTTATCTATTAGCGGAGATTATTATACAATTCCTCAAAGAACTTTAAAGGAAGTTATATTAGAGCCGTATTTATATGAAGGTGTAATGATGACATCGTTTGCATACCCCTTATTAAAAGACGGTCAATTTATCGGAATTGTTGGTGCCGATGTTTCGTTAGATGAGTTGAACAACGAAGTAAATAAAATTAAAGTTTATGAAACAGGTTTTGGTGCGCTTGTAAGCAACAACGGAATTTTTGTAGGATATAAAGATAAATCATATTTAGGTAATGAAAGTTTATCTTCAATAGCCAAAAAATTAAATGCCCCCGAATTGGAAAAAATGGCAAATGACATAAAAGCCGGAATTGGGGGGGTGATAGAAACCGATAAACTTATTGATGGTGAAGATTTATTTGCATTTTACCAACCTGTAAAAAAATGTAATTGGGGGTTAATATTATTTATTCCCAAAGAAGAAATATTTGCAGATACTAATTCAATTATTAATTACATTGTGGTAATATTTATTTTGGCTACTTTATTAATAACGGGTTTAGTGGTTTATATATCGGATAAAATAACAAAACCTATAAACAAGGCAGTTGATGCAATAAAAGAAATAAGTACGGGAGATTTATCTACAAGGTTAAAAGTAGAATCGGAGGATGAAATTGGAGTAATGTCCGAAACGTTTAATAAATTTACGGACGGATTAAAAGATCTTGTTAATATACTGCATGAAGTATCTAAAGGGAATGTTGAAGTATATTTTGAGCCGAGAAGCAATAAAGACGAAATAGCCCCTGCAATAAATAACACTGTAAATTCATTAAAAGAATTAATTGTTGAAACCAATACTTTGTTGGAAGCAGCATTAAAAGGTCAATTGGAAGTTAGGGGAAATGTTAATAAATTTAGTGGAGGGTTTAAAGAAATACTTAACGGTATAAATAAATTAATGGAAGTAATTCATAAACCCATTGCCGAAGGTTCATCGGTACTTGAAGTATTATCAACAGGGGATTTAACAGTAAGAATGCAAGGAAATTATGAAGGATATTTTAATAATATAAAAGAATCGATAAATACACTTGCATCATCTTTTAATTCACTAATACTTGAATTAACCGAAGCAGTTCAAGCAACAGCCAGTGCATCTAACCAAATAAGTGCCAGTACGGAAGAAATGGCAGCAGGTGCACAAGAACAAAGTGCACAAGCAAGTGAAGTTGCAACAGCAGTAGAAGAGATGACCTCAACTATATTTGAGACAACCAAAAACGCCAACATAGCAGCCGAAAACGCAAAAATTGCCGGAGAAACTGCAAATGTTGGAGGACAAGTAGTTTTTAAAACAGTTGAAGGTATGAATAGAATATCGGAAGTTGTTGGAAGAGCGGCAACTACGGTTCAAGCCTTAGGAAAAAGCAGTGATCAAATAGGTGAGATAGTGCAAGTAATTAACGATATTGCAGACCAAACAAATTTACTTGCATTAAATGCTGCAATTGAAGCTGCCAGAGCGGGAGAACAAGGTCGCGGATTTGCAGTTGTTGCCGATGAAGTAAGAAAACTTGCCGAAAGAACTACAAAAGCTACAAAAGAAATAGCAACAATGATAAAGCAAATACAAAAAGATACTGCTGAAGCAGTTACTTCAATTCAAGCCGGTGAAAAGGAAGTTGAAGAAGGGAAAATAATGGCAGTAAAATCGGGGGATTCGTTAAAAGGAATTGTTACGGCAGCGGATAAAGTTGTTGACATGATAAATGCCGTTGCTTCCGCAAGTGAGGAACAAAGCAGCGCTGCCGAAGAGATAAGTAAGAGTATCGAATCAATAAATAACGTAACTCATGAATCGGCATCGGGAATTCAACAAATTGCCCGAGCAAGCGAAGACTTAAACAGACTAACCGAAAATTTACAGGCTTTAACAGAAAGGTTTAGAGTATCGGGAGAAATGCATAAAACACAATTAGCAAAAGGAGTACATAAAAACAGATTGCTTAAATAAAAATATATTTCTTTAAAAACGGGGTCTTTACCCCGTTTTTTACAATTTATTAGGAATTTGAAATATTAAATAAGTTGGCTTTTTCCAAACTAAGTTCTTTGATAAGCTCAAGAATTTCGTTTACATTATCGGAGTTTTCTGATAATATTAATTGTTCTTTTAAAGCTTTTAATTGCTGCTCAATTTGAAAAATATGAAATTGTCTTATTGTATCTTCGCATTCTTTTTGCCTAAGTTTTTTAGGGTCTTCGTCACTAAACCTATCTTCCCATTTTTTACTTACTGCTTGTTCTTTTAACGTTAGTTCAAAAATAAAATCCTGCATTGTTTTATCGGGTAATAGGGATAACAATGTGGGAGGGTCGTAAATATCTTCTTTAAATGCATTAAAAGCAATTTCGGATAATTTTGAAAAAAAACTGTTTGTAAAATCTGCCGGAAGTATATTATCAAAAATTTGTCCCATTATTTGTTCGTCCCCTTCAAATAATAGTTTTATTAAAGTTTTCTCGATAGTAAAAACCTTACTTTTGGGTGCTTTTAAAATAGGGGTTTCGTGTAAGTTTTCAGTTTTGGGAATTGGCGTGTTTATAGGTTTGCCAACTTCTCTAACAGCCTGCGAATTAACTTTATGTAATAATGCTAACAGTTCGTTTTCTAATAATTTTAATCGAATATTAAATTTTTGTGCAATATGTTTTATATAAACTTCTCTTTTCATTTCGTCATTAATAAACGATACTGATTTTACCAATTCTTTAATTGCAATTGTTTCCTTGTTTGGGTCGTCAAAATCACCCCGCTTTTTGTAAAAATCAGCTTGATATTCTAAAAAGTTAAACGTTTTGTTAAGTTGTTCTTCAAAATCTGCTTTACTGTTTTTGTTAATAAACGAATCCGGGTCATCACCTTCCGGTAAATTTAATATTTTTACTTCAAAATCTTTTTTTAGTAACAGTTCAATACTTCGTAAAGCAGCTTTTTCGCCCGCGGGGTCGCTATCATAAACAACAAAAATATTTCTGGTGTATCGTGAAAGTAAGGTAACTTGTTCTTCGGTTAAAGCTGTTCCGCTGCTTGCAACTACGTTTTTAATCCCCTTTTGGAATAAAGAAATTAAATCCATATAACCTTCAACCAAAATTACGCTATCTTGTTTTCTAATATCATCTTTACTATGCGAAAGCCCGTATAGTACACGTCTTTTATAGTAAATAGGCGATTCGGGAGAATTTAAGTATTTTGCAACCCCTTCAACTTTTCCTAAAACTCTACCGGCAAAAGCAATAACTCTTCCGTTAGGCGAAAATATTGGGTAAACAACTCTACCTCGTAATTTATCGTAATAATTCCCTGTATCGTTTACATCAATTAAACCAAGTAATTTTGCTTTTTCTATATTAATATTTTGCGAAAGTAAAAACTTATATAATTCATCTCTTTTATTGGGGGCAAAACCAAGCCCAAATGCTTTTTGCATTACAAGTTGAATATTTCTATCTTTAAAATATTTCCTTCCTATTTCTCCGTCTGTTTCGTTTAGTAAAATATTGGAAAAATAACGAGCTGCAACAACGTTAATTTCATATAATTCTTCAATCTCTTTTTCTTGGCGGCTTAGTTCATTAGATGAGGTATCTTCAATTGTAATTCCAACAAGTTCGGCAACTTCCTGAACCGCTTCTATAAACGAAATGCTTTTATACTCTTTAACAAATTTAAATACATCTCCTCCTACATGGCAACCAAAACAGTTAAAAATTTGTTTTTGTTCGCTAACAACAAAAGAAGGGGTTTTTTCGGAATGGAAAGGGCATAAACCCATATAGTTTCTGCCGTGTCGTTTTAACGGAATAAAACTTGATATAACATCAACTATATTTGCTCGGCTTCTTATTTCGTTTATTTTATGGTCACTAATTCGCATTTAAATTTAAATTTTTTGAAACCAAAATATATCAAAAAAATTTATATTAAATTTATTTTAAGATATTCTTTTTTATATTTTATATTATTAACTTGTTTATTAAATTTAACTTAAAAATGAAACTAATATGAACCATGAATTGATAATAAAACCGGCTGAAGTTAAAGATATACAATTAATATTAAATTTTATTAAACAACTTGCTGATTATGAAAAGCTTTTACATACTGTTACTGCTACAGAAGAGTTAATTGCAGAGCATTTATTCGGTAAAAATGCCGTTGCCGAGTGTGTAATAGGTTATTATAATAACAACCCCGTAACATTTGCATTATTTTTTAAAAATTTTAGTACTTTTGTAGGAAAACCCGGTTTATATTTAGAAGATTTATTTGTCTTGCCCGAGTATAGAGGATATGGTTTTGGTAAAAAAATGTTATTTAATTTAATTAAATTGGCAAAAGATAGAAACTACGGAAGATTTGAGTGGGCTGTTTTAGATTGGAACACGCCTGCAAAAGAATTTTACACAAAACTTGGCGCGGAATTAATGAGTGAATGGCAAATATTTAGAATTACCGAAAATAAATTTGACGAGTGTTTAAAAATTGACTAATAAGAGGATAACATGTTTTTTCGAGCTAAAGAAGTAGTGGCACAAGTTTTAATAGATTTAGGAGTTAAAATAGTAACATATGTACCCGGGCATGGTGCAAGTGATGTATATGATAGCTATTGCGAAAAAATACAAAAAATACCTATATTGTCATTTCACGAAGAAACCGCATATTCAATAGCCCATGGGGGAAGCATAGTAGGGCATAGAACCGCGGTTTTGATGAAAGCACAAGGATTTATGAAAGCTGCAAACGCCGTAACAGACTCGCAATATGCCCAAAATTGTGCGGGTTTTGTTACATTTATTTTTGACGACACTATTGGTTCTAATTCCGATAATATTTTAGAAATTAATCCTATATTAAAAGGGATGTATTTTCCATTTAAAGTTGTTAACGTTGAAACTTTATATGATGATATTATTAAAGCTTATTTATTTAGCGAGCAGAATAAAAGACCCGTTGCGGTAATTATTGATTGTAAATTGATTGATAAAAAAGTAGAATTAAAGCAAAATTTAAACTTAAAAAAGCAATTTAAGTATGAAAGAAATATCCTAAACTCTGTGGTAAGCCCGTTATTTGCCGATTATCAATATAAAATATTTAAAGCAAAAAATAATAATATTGATATAAAAACAATTGATTTACCGAATATTCCCATAATGCCGAATGGCATTAACGAAAAATATAAAGCTGCTATATCTAAATATATTCCCTTTTTTGATGTGTTTAAACAATATAAAGGGGATGTTGTAACAGGAGATACAAGTACATCTTCCAACTTTGCTTTACCCCCTTATAATTGCATAGATATTGTTACGCATATTGGAGGCAGCATTCCTTTGGCAGGGGGAGTGTATATGGCAGGTTATAAAAATGTTTGGGCGTTAACCGGTGATTTTGGCTTTATTTCTGCCGGTCATATCGGTCTTCTGGATATTTTTAATAGACAATTGCCAATAAAAATTGTTATATTCTATAATAAAGAAGCCTCTGCAACGGGTGGTCAAAAAATTCCCAAAAATTTACTTAAACATTTATTGGCAGGTTATAATAATTATATTTTACACATATCAAATCCAAATGATCCTATCGAATTAAATAAGGTAATATCGGAGGCAAATAACTCCGATACAATTAAAATAATTATTGTGGATTTTTAAGAGAGAAAAATGAAATACATAAAATATTTTTTGATGTTACTTGTTGCTTTCTGTATAGGTTGCGAAGATGAGCCGATTGAAAACATGCAGGGTAAGGTAACAAAATACGGCGAATGCAAAAACAGCACAAACTTTTACAAAAGCAACGTTACAAGAAGCGAAAGTTGTATATATTTTACTTATAACGGTACAGATAAATTAATATTAAAACATATTAATGCGGGGTTTAATTGTTGCCCTAACGGTATTTATACAACAATCAGTTTAAACGGAAATAAACTGATAATAAACGAACATGAAAATTCAAACGATTGTAGATGTTTATGTTTATATGATATAGAAATGGAAGTTAATAATATTAATCCGGGTAATTATACAATAATAATAAACGAACCGTATGCAGAGTATGGTCCCCCTTTGGAGTTTGATGCAAATTTAACAACAATTATTACCGATTCGGTTTGTGTAGCAAGAAATTATTATCCTTGGGGTTATAATTAGTTATTTATTAAAATATCTTTTATTAATTAATAAAAATATAAGTATTTTTGTAAATATTTATTAATTATTTTTGATATGAGATGACAACTGAAAAAAAATCCAAAGTCGGTTTACTAAATAACAAGTATTTATCGGTTTTAATGGCAATTATTGTCCTTTTAATTTTTTATTTTGCAGTAAAATTAATTCCAACAAAAACACCTGAAATAAGCAACAATAATTTAAAAGAAGAAACGGATAATAGTGTGGTATTTAAAAAGCAAGGTACATTAAGTTTTATTGGTAAAGATGGGAAAGTTCTATCAAATATTGATGTTGAACTTGCCGATAATAATTTAAAACGAATGCAAGGGCTAATGTATAGAAAAGAAATGGCAGAAAACCAGGGGATGCTTTTTATTTTTGAAATTCAAGATTTACAATCGTTTTGGATGAAAAACACGATTTTATCTTTAGATATATTATATATAAATGTTAACCGTGAAATAGTAAAAATTCATAAAAATACAACTCCGTTTTCAACCGAATCGTATCCTTCGGAAAAACCCGCAATTTATGTAGTGGAGGTTAATGCAGGTTATACCGATAAATACGGAATATCCGAGGGGGATAAAATTAATTGGGTTATAGATTAGATGGATAATTCACTTCTTGATATTATTAAAAGTAATTTGCCCAAATACCCTAATATTCTTAAAAAACGTTACTATTTTAACTCGGCTGTTCTAATTCCATTAATAATTATTAATGAAGAATATCATCTGCTTTTTGAATTAAGGGCAATGGGAATTCATCAAGAAGGGGAGATATGTTTCCCCGGCGGCAAATTTGAAAAAGGAAAAGATAATAGTTTTGTTGATACTGCAACAAGGGAAACAATTGAAGAATTGGGAATAAATATAAATTGTATTGAAGTTATTGGGCAATTGGATACGCTTATTACCCCTTATGGTGTTACTGTAGATTCATTCCCCGCATTACTTAATTGTGATTTTAATTCTATTAACAATTTTGATAAAAAAGAAGTTGCTGAAATTTTTACCGTTCCCCTTTCTTTTTTTATTAATAATAAACCGGATGAATATAAAGTAAACGTAAAAATTACACCTTTTGCCGAAGACGAAAGCGGTAAAAGAATAGAATTACTGCCGGTTAACGAAATAGGACTTCCCAAAAGATATAACAATACGTGGCACAGTCAAAAACACCCCGTTATTGTTTATAAATATAAAAATTATGTTATTTGGGGAATAACTGCCAATTTAATTGAGGAACTGGTTTATACCATTAGTAATTCGGAATTATGAATTTTGAGTTTTGAATTATCCTTTTTAAGTACTCCAAGAGTATTACCCTCCAAATCTTGAATTAGTATTCAAAATTGAAGAATTGCTTTATACTAACAGCAATTATGAATTATGAGTTTTAAATTATTTACTTTTAAGTAAAAAACAACGAAAATTAATGTTTTAATTAATATTTAATTTTCTAATGTAAGCATGCAAATAAATCTTTTAGCCGCCGGCTAAAAATTAGCGACAAGTGAAAAAACACTTGTAAAAAGCAAATATATTACCAGCGTATGTTTTAAAATACCGGTGTTTTCAAATAGTTGTAAAAAATCAATAAATCCTTTACCTGTTAAACCTAAAAAAAATCCCCATCCCAATAAAGGGATGAGGATATTAAGAACTCAGAATTAAGAATTCAAAATTATTTAATAAGCATCATCTTTTTAACTGCGTTGTGTTTGCTACCATCAACACCTTCTGTGTTAATTGTATAGAAATAAGCACCTGAAGTTAAACCTGAAGCATTAAATTCTACGTTATGACGTCCTGCAGCAAAATCTTGGTTTGCCAAAATAGCAACTTCACGACCTAAAATATCATAAACTTTAACAATTACTTTGCTTGCCATAGGAATAGCAAATTTAATAACTGTTGTTGGGTTAAATGGGTTAGGATAATTTTGTGAAAGTTCAAATGAAATTGGCATTGCAAAATCAGCTTCAATTGTATTTGAGAATGAATATGTACCGTCAAAATCAATTTGTTTTAATCTGTAATAAACTTTACCGTTTACAGTTGAATTATCAACATAAGTATAGGTGTGTTTTTCTGTACTTGTTCCGTTACCCGATACAAATTCTAAAGTAGAGAAGTTAACTTTATCTGTACTTCTTTGAACTTCAAAACCTCTATTATTAGTTTCGGTTGCGGTTTGCCATTTTAATTCAATACCGTTTTCGGTTGTTGTAGCAGCAAATGAAGTTAATTCAACAGGAACTGCAACGGAACCTTCATCTGCACCCATATAAACATAAGTATTAATACGTGCATCACCATCAATATCAAAGTTAACCCAAGATACTTTTGGAAGATCGGAAGAGCGTCGTGTAGGGA
>ERZ795059.5019-NODE-5019-length-12167-cov-6.878468_pt1 | contig 12167 bp, 9 predicted proteins | sample MGYA00375143_ERZ795059 | MGnify/ENA primary metagenome ERZ795059 (study PRJEB30188, sample SAMN05720168) | activated sludge metagenome | isolation source: Anaerobic digester | place: USA | collected 2015-01-07 ... | reverse complement strand
CGCCTCCCGTTCCGCGCCCCCCTGTCTACACAATTTCGGGGAGCTGTCAAGCAGGGGTCCATAGATAAACATGGTAAAATACACGCACGTGTCGAAACGCCGGATCGTCTACCGTGCGGAGGTGGACCTGGTCGTCGAGCAGTTCGATCCGCTGCCGGAACAAATCGAGGCGGCGGTGAAGAAGCACGGAGGCTTTGTCTCCGCGTCCAACATCACCGGCTCCCCAGGCCGGCCACGGAGCGGACGCTGGACCGTTCGCGTGCCGGTGGACCGATTCTCCGAATTCCTTGCCGCTGTCCGCGGTTTGGGCGAAGTGCGAAGCATCAACTCGACGTCGGACGACGTCACGGCCGAGTACTACGATATCGAAGCTCGCATCCGGAACAAGCAACAGGAAGAGGAACGGTTGTTGAAACTGTTGGCGGACGCCACCGGCAAGCTCGAGGAAATCCTCGCGGTCGAACGGGAGTTGTCCCGCGTGCGAGGCGAAATCGAACAGGCTCAAGGCCGCCTGCGCATGCTGAAGGACGTGACCGAATTGACGACCGTGACGGTGAGCGTGACGGAGATCAAGGACTACGTCCCCGAACAGGCCCCCACGTACGCGACGCGAATCCACCGCGTCTTTACCGCATCGACCGCGGCGCTCGTCAGCACGGGCCAGGCTCTGTTCCTGATGGCCGTCGCCATCACGCCGTGGCTGCCCGTGCCGCTGGTGCTGATCCTGGTCATCGCGGCCATCCGCCGTTGGCGACGCCGACATCGCAGGCAATAGCGGGACTGTTCACGCAGGCCGGAACGAGGGCATGCAGACGCTCGGTGACGTGAGCTTGCCGCAAGTGTATCGGCGCGAGTTCTTGACAGACAAAGGCACACGGCGATAGTTTGCGGTTCGGCTACGTCATGAATTCACATACCGGCCGTCTCAGAACTCGCGGAGTCTGGATCGCTTTTGCAGGAGAGAACGATGACGAGTTCGCACCACCAGCCGTGCCTTTCCTTGATTCGATTCCTGGTGGGCGTAACGAGCGTTTCCACGTGCAGTGTGCTGCTTGCAGCAGACGAGAGCACGATGTCGCTGATTGAACGGGCTTGGCGCGAACGCCAAGACAAGACGATTTCGTTTCGGCTGAGATGGAAGCAGAGCCGGGTCCTGAAAACCGGACACGACCCCAGCAATCCCTTTGGCGCCGATAGTACGACTTCAGCATATGTCGCGCATGATTATGAGCAACTGCTTGCGGTTCAGGACGGGAAGTATCGTTTCTTCAGCAGCGAACCCGCCAAAAACGCACAGACAGGCGATTGGATGCGCAAGGAGTCGACCGACGTTAGCAATGGCGTCACGGCGAAAAACTTCACCAAGCGAGATACGTCCTATCTCCCGCTCAGTGGCTCAGATTCGAAACACAAGCCGCTGGAAGAGAGCATTGTCTTCACGATGAGCGATCTTCGTCCCGTGACACTGCATTTTCGGCCATTCCTGCTGTCGCCGCCCGTGTTGGCGGGGTTCACCGTTTCCAAGGAGCGCGGTGAGGCGGACGGAAAGCCGTGCCTGATCATTCGACGCCTGGTCCCCTCCCAGCCGACGGTGACCGAAGCCCTGTGGGTAGATCCGGAGCAGCAGTACAGCGTCCGCCGCCGCACCCAGGAATACCAGGGAAAGGTCTTCTATCAACTGGATGTCCAATATCGGCTGGACAACGCAGGGCCGGTGCCGACTGGCTGGCATGAAGACATGTACTATGCAGGGGACGGGACGCTCACCAAATCCCTGCAGGCCACCGTTGTCAGTTCGGAAGTCAATGCGACTTTGCCCGAATCGGAGTTCGAACTTGCGTTTCCGCCGGGTACAAAGATCCCTGACGGCACCTGAGAAATGTCGGGAATGTCCCAAGGTTCCCGGTCGAGTCGCCAGATCACCCAGATCCGGCGGCGGCCCGACGACGTCTCACAAACTGAACAACTTCGCCATAGACTCCGCCGGCAACGTCCTCAGGTGAGTCGTGCTCGATGTCTTCGGACTTACCGAGCTTGCTGGTCCACTTGCCGTTGGGGAGTTGGCGCGCTGCGTGCGTATAGAAGAAGCCGTAGCCGTAGATCGCCACCTTCTCAAAGCCTGGCTCCAGTGATTCGTCGGAACACGGTTCGTAACCCAGCGAAAGGAACGCTTGTTCCAGCGCGCCAACGCCATAATCGTCCCGGGAGGATAGCACCGGCCAATGGACCCCGGGCTGCCACCAGTGCTTCGTATCACCCGCGGCCCAGGCGACACAATTGTAGCGCACATCCGGCGGACTGGTGCGCCGGCAACGGTCTGGCGATAGGCGCGGGAATGGTTCAACCATTTGCCGGGATGATCCCCTTCTCCCGGCCCCATTGCAGCCAGGCGTCGGCCGCAGCGTCCACTTGGCCGGCATTTGCCGCGGGGACGGGATTCTCTCCTGTGATGGCCTCCAGGGCCCAGAACCAATGGTCGGCCTCACGCTGCAATTCTGCGAGGATCAGGGGCACTACATTCGTGCCCATGCCGATGATCCGTTGGTAGGGCCAGAGCATTGCCATTTGGGCGCTGTTGGAGAGGTACCGCGACTGCTCCTTCCAGTCTGTTCTGAGCTGCTCGAATCGCTCGCGGACGTTCGTTTCGACGGCAATTGGCATCGCAAGGTCCCTTACCAGGGCAGCGTCTCGGTCAGGCTCGGATCGCCGGACGCAGGTCAGAGTATCTTGATTTGTTTCGATATCGGCAAGGTCAATTCCTGCTAGCAGCCGCTGATGCGACGGCAGTGATCAGTGTCCCGGCCACAGCCATCGCGCGACGGCGGCGGTCAGCAACGGCAGGGCGATCGAGGCCGCGATGGCGATCGGTAATTGGACGCGGTCTCCCAGGGCGGCATAGGCGGCCGCAATCCCGAAGTTGCTCAAGCCCACGGCAGTCAGAAACCGCCACCAGCTCAGCCGCGTCGTGCCCATCAGCAACACGCTGGCCTCGGCCAGGACGGGGACGGGCCGTGCCACGACCAACACAAAAACGCCCCAGCGCGCCGCCAAGGCGTCCGTCCTCGCCAACGCTTCATCGCTGGACAGCCATCTCGCCAAGGGGCGGCCGAAGGCCCGGACAAGCCAGAACGCTATCGCTGCGCCGATCGTCATGCCGCACCACGAAGCACCGGCTCCGCCCCAGAAGCCCAACACTCGGCCGGCGAACGTGCTCACCACGCTGGACGGCACCGGCAGCAGAATGTCGCTGGCCAACACGCCGATCACCGCGACCGCAACCGTGCCGGGAGACAACCGGGAGTTGAGCCAATCCGTGATGCGAGCCTCCAGCGTCTCGCCAAAGAACAGGAATGGAACGATCGGCACCGCCAGCACGGCGGCGATCAGCAGCAGTTGCCGAAAAGCGGACGCACCGGCCAATCTGCGATCGGGTGCGTCCCCTTGTTCGCCGAGCGGTGTCATTCCGGTGTCCTCAGTTCCAGCGAGCCCCACAGACCGGGCTTGGCAGCGATGTTGGTCTCCTTGGGGGCTGGCCAGTACCGTTCGCGGTTGTACGGACCGCCTTTGATCGTGAGGTTCAGATTCAGGCCGAGTCTGGCGCCGGGGCGCGGTTGGAAGTTTTGCAACTCGGCGATCGGCAAGCGGAACTCCATGGCATAGCCCTGGCCTTTGCGAATCGCCACGCCCTCGACCGTCCGCAAATCGTAGCGGGTTTCCGGAATCTCGTCCGCTCGCTTCCATTGTCCGCAGTAGACGCGTTTTTCCTCGACCAGCGGCACGAACCAGAACTGATGATCGCCGCGAGCAAAAGGCCGCTCGCCCTTGCGGTCGCCGGTGTCCAGGAACAATTCCAGGCAATTGCCCACCCAGAAGTTCCGCGGGTCCGGATTCTGGAGTTCGGCTTCCGGGACTTCGACCAGGCCGTACAACGCGTCTGCGGTCCAACCCAGGTGGACTTTTGTGTCCGCGTCCGCCTCGCCCAGCGTGCAGCCGAGGACCCAGGCGGGCACGCGCGACGCAGCGGGCCAATCGTCAGCCCGTCCGTCCAGCGTGATACGCTCGACTCGCGCCAAACCTAGCCTTCCCGGAATAATCGGGCGGGCGATCTGCTGGCCGCCGCCGGCATCGAACTCGACCGTGGCGGACTCGTCCGGCTGCCATCGAGTCGTCCAAGTCAGCGGGCAGTTCAGCTCGCGGATCTCCTGCGGCTGCAGCGAGGCGACAGGGACCGTCGGCTGCGAGGTGCTCCAGGAAGCGGGCAGACGCAGCCGCAACGTCGCGTCGACGGGCCGCGCCGATCGATTGCTCAGTTTGACGCGGACACTCGTCGGACCAGGGGCGCCGCGCAGCGGACCGACTTCCATCACCAGGCCCGACTGGACGAGCAACCGCAACGGAATCTCCTTTTCCAGGCCCGACTCGACCGCGGTAATCCGGGCGTCGTGAATGCCCATCGGCTGGTTCAACGGCACTTCGAACGGCAGACGGACTTCGTGGCTCGCGCCGGGCGCCACCCGCGCGGTGAACTCCGTCTGCGGGGCCTTCCAGCTCGCCGGCACGCTGAGCAGCAGCTTGCAGTCCAGGGGCGTCGGGCGTTGATTGCGGATCTGGATGACCGGTGTCACAGGATCGCCGGCGGTGACGGGCAACAGTGCAGGCGTGGCCAACTCATACGCCGTCTGGCGGAACCAGACATCCTCAGGATCAAGGCCGACGGCATAGACGGGAGCCAGGCTCAGTTGGACGCTCGAATCGGGCAAGCGATTGCCGAGCCAGTCGCGCAGTTCGCGGGCCCGAAACCCGACCGTCGGCCCGTCGTCCTTGTCTATCGACCACAGCGCGGCAACCAGTTCCTCGCCTTGTCGAAACACGCAGCCGGCCGTGCCCGTGCCGGCGGAGATGCTGCCGACGTACTCCGGATTGGGCAGCAGCGAAGTCATCGCGGCCAATGCACCGAGGGCCAGTTTGGGGCTGCCATCCGCGGTGAACAGCCCGCAGCCGTCAAAGAACTGTTTCGGCTCCGGCGAGTCGTAATCGTAGAACCAAAAGCACTTGTCGGTTCCGGCGCTCATGGCGAGCATCCAGCCGCGTGCGAGATAGACAGCTTGTTGATACGCCGAGACCTTGGGGCCGGCCAGATTGTCCCAGCCGAACTCGGTGAGCCACGACTGGCGCGGGCGGCCGTCCAGTTGCGCCGCGCGTTTGACTTCGCGCAGCCGGTCGGCCAGCAACATCGGCGGCTGGGCGCGAAAGTCGCCGGCAAAACCCGTGTTCCAGTTGCCCATGTTGCGCTCGGGCGGTTCCGAGCCGCAGTAATGGTGGCTGTTCACCACGCCGATTTTCTCGAAATCTCCGCTGCGGACGAACGCGGCGACGCGCTGCGGCCAGATGCCGGCCGGCCCTTGCTCGACGGCGGTCAGTGCCCCGCCGCCCAGCAGGTCCAGCAAGTCCGCGAAACGGCGGTGGTACGCGCGGTAGTTCGCCCAATCGCCGACCGATTCTGCATCGGAGTGCCCGCGGTCGAGGTCGTATTCGTTGTCCAGTTCCCAGTGCGTCAGCTGGGGAAAGGCGAGCAGCGCATCGGTCACGTCGCGGACCCACTGCCGGTCCGGGCCGATGCGTCCGACCGGCTGGCCGTCCTTGATCGTGGGCGGTTGGATGCTGCGCATCAGGCAGGGCAGGACCAACGCGTCGGCGTCGGCATAACGCTGCAAGATCGCCGGGAACCACGGCCAGCCTTCATATTGCCGGTTCTCGCCGCGAGCCCGCCGAAGCCACTCCAACGAGAATGCGTAATCGCGGAACCAGACGACGCCCGCTTGGCGGAACGGCTCCAATTCCAGGTTCGATCGCCCGCCGTTGACGTTCACGCCGTAGGGGGATCGCTGCTTCTGTTCGGCCGACAATTGCGGCTGTGCCGGCAGCTTGGCGCAGGTCAGGCTCGCCGCTTGGCGCGTGCCGTCCGATAGCTCGACATCAACGTGCAACGTGTACACGCCAAAACGTTCTGCCTTCAGTTCCAGCTGCACGGCCGCCGTGCTCTCGACGGACACCGGCTGCTGCCGGCGGTCCACGTTCCGGCCGGCGAAGTCCTGCAGATCGGCATTCAGCGTGCCTGTGAGCGTACCGGGTTTCCAGTTGCGGAGACGAATCAAGGCGGTGGGCGTTTCGCCGGCAAACACGTTGCTGGCACGCTCCGTACCGACCTCGACGCGGACCAGCGGCGTTGCGGGCGGTTCGGCCAGCGCGGCCTTCGGATCCTTCGGTTGCGGATCAGGCTTCCACGTCGTCAGCCGTCCGGTACCGGGATCGACGTCGCGCAGGTCGGTTTCCACCGTCAGGTGATCCGCGCGGAACCGCACTTTGGCCGCCTCGTCTTTGGCCGACCAGTTGTGGGTCGCCAGGCCGGCAATGGTGATCGGCCGCACCCAGTTGGCGGGCACGGCAAACGTGGCCGACGCCCAACGCCCGGTTTCTTTCGCCGGCACGCTCCACTCCAACTTGGTCGAACCGACCTCGCTGCGTCCCCAGCCGTCCTTGAACTTGACGATCAGCGGAAAGCGTTTGTCGCTCAGTTGATAGTCGAGCTTGACCGTTTTCAGATCGCCGGGGATGATCAGCCCTTCCGCCGGTGCGACGCCGAACCATTCAAAACCTTTGCCGGAGAAGCGGACTTCGATTTCCAGACTCTTGCCGGGCGGCGAGCCGGGAGGTAAATCGTTCACCAAGCGGCTGCCGCCCGCCGCGCGGACCCAGGCTTCGTTGGGCCACGCGATTTGGTCAAACCGTTCGGCGACCTTGCGGACGACCGTTTCAGCAACCGGGGCGGACCCCACCGCCGCAGACAGACCCGACAGAAATGCCATGCAGGCAAACCAGCTTCGAAATCCGAACCTCGTCATTGTCTCGTCCTTCCGAAATACCTAGCCAAACACGTAGCCTAGCAGCAAACAGGTTTGCCGGTTAAGGGGTCGAACGCGACAGATCCGTTTCGTGCTCATTTTTCTGTCACCCCGTCTTTCTGTCAGCGTCTTCCTTCTTGGTCTTTCTGCACGTGCGGCGAAGACACGGACAGGCCATTCGACATACTGGAGAAAGATCGAGGAGGACTGACAGAAAAATGGGGTGACAGAAAAATGAAGATGATGCGCCGAGATTGTTGACCTGTTGGTTGCTGGGCGCAACGGCACGATTGCAGTAGAATTCGGTGACTTGCTTCAAAATGATCTTCCTGGAGACAAACCCATGCCGATCACTCTGCCGCCGCTTTCTCGGAGACATTTCCTGACCACCGCCGTGGCGGGCGCCGCAACTTGCCTGACGCGGGCCTCGTGGGGCGCCGATCCGCTCTGCGACGCCAACCGCTTTGCCCTGTTGTCCGACACGCACATTGCCGGCGACCGGGCAAAGGTGGCGCGGGGCGTCAACATGTGCGACAACTTGAAGTCCGTGGTCGACGAAATCATGGCCGCGCAGCCAGCCCCGGCGGGCGTTCTGGTCTCCGGCGATCAGGCCTTCAACAACGGGACCGCCGAGGATTACGCCGTTCTCGTGGAACGGCTCCAGCCGCTGCGCCAGCGCGGTGTGCCGGTGCATCTGGCCTTGGGAAATCACGACCACCGCGAGCGGTTCTGGCAAGCGCTGGGCGAGGAGGTGCGGAAATCCTCGCGGCTCCAGCACAAGCACGTCCTGATGGTCTCCGCCCCGCTGGCCAACTGGTTCGTGCTGGATTCTCTGGACCAGACCGACAAGACGGCCGGCGTCCTGGGCGACGAGCAGCGGAAGTGGCTGGCCGAGGCGCTGGATCAAGCGGCCGACAAACCGGCTCTGGTGATGGCACACCATAACCCGGATACGCGACCGGTGCCGAGCGGCCTGGTCGACACCGAGCCGTTGTTCGAGGTGCTGTTGCCTCGCCGGCACGTCAAGGCCTTCTTCTACGGCCACTCGCACGTCTGGCATGTGAACCAGCGGGATGGGCTGCACCTGGTGAACCTGCCGGCCGTCGCGTATGTGTTTGCCGCCAGCCAGCCGAACGGTTGGGTCGACGCCCGCGTGGCTGCCGACGGCCTGGCGCTCCAACTCCGCTGCCTAAACCCGCAGCACGCTCAGCACGGCCAGCGCGTCGATTTGAAGTGGCGGACTTAAGCTTCGTTCAAGGAATCGATGTCTCCGTGGCGTAAGCTTCCAGCTTGCGGTGGAAAGTGGCATCGCAAGCTGGAAGCTTACGCCACTTGTTACTCGAACAGAATGAGGTGATCACAAGATGATGAGATTTGCCATCTGCAACGAGACGTTTCAGGACTGGCCGTTTGACAAGGCTTTTGCGTTTGCCCGTCAGTGCGGCTACACGGGAATCGAATTCGCGCCGTTCACGATCAACAAGAACGCCTACGACATCTCCGCCGACCGGCGCCGCGAGGTTCGGCGGCAAGCCGAGGACGCCGGCCTGGAGACCGTCGGACTGCACTGGTTGTTGGCCTTTACCGAGGGCTACTACCTGACCAGTCCGGAGGCCGAGGTGCGCCGGCGGACCAGCGAGTACCTGGGCGAACTGGCCCGGTTGTGCCGCGATCTGGGCGGCAAGGTGTTGGTGCTGGGCTCGCCCAAGCAGCGGAATCTGTTGCCCGGCGTGACGCACGACCAGGCGATGGAATACGCGGCCGACGTGCTCCGCGGCGTCGTGCCGACGTTGGAGGATTGCGGCGTGGTGTTGGCCGTCGAGCCGCTGGGACCGCTGGAAGGCGACTTCCTCCGCACCGCCGAGTTGGGCATCCGCCTGGCCGAAATGGTCGGCTCGCCCCACTGCCGGCTGCACTTGGACGTCAAGGCCATGTCCACCGAGCAGAAACCGATCGCGGACATCATCCGCGACAGCGCGCCGTGGATCGAGCATTTTCACGCCAACGACCCGAACATGCGCGGCCCCGGCATGGGTGAGGTCGACTTCCGGCCGATCCTCGCGGCGTTGCAGGAAATCAACTATCCGGGCTGGGTGTCGGTCGAAGTGTTCGACTATGCGCCCGGCGCCGAAGTGCTGGCCCGCGACAGCATCGAATACATGCAGCGGTGCTTGGCCGAGATCTGAGGGCGGCCGGCCTTCCCGGAACGTGAATGCCTACTACCGTCAAAAAACACCCTTGACGCCACGGGGGGATGCGAGAAGAATTTGCTAGAGCATCCTGTTTGGGTTCCCCTTCGCTCAGCGAGGCGTCTGTGGTCCTCGCGTATGGGCGGTGCTGAGGGGTGTTATGGTGGCAAGACTGGGACAGCGAGTTGTCTCGAAGACTGTCGTCTGGCTGGCGGCGGTGTCGCTTTTTTTGCCGCCTCTGGCTGCGCCGTGCCGCTGTGGCGACCACACTGTCGCGACGGCGTGGTGGACATTCAAGACTGTGGAGGAGACTGCCCAGCCAAGTTGTTGCGGCCATCGGAAACGTGATGGATCAGAGGCCGCGAATTCCTGTTGCAGCACGCGGAGTCGGCCCGGCGGCATGGATCGTTGCTGCCAAGATCGGGAGATTTTCCGGGCTGCCTGGTGTCTGGCGACGGCTGCTTCCGTCGCGAAACACGCCGGGTGTTGCCCCTGCGGCGAGCACTGCGCTTGCGGCGCCCACGAGCCCTGGAAACCGCCGGCTGCCCCGGCCGCTTCCCCGCAGCGTGCCACGGAGAAAGCGGTGAGCGACGACGCGGTGTCGCAGCCCACGACGCTCTGCCAAGCTTCGGCACGTTGTTCGTTAGATGCAGCTTCCCTTCTCCCGCGAGCCGCCTCGTGCGGCCTGTGCGTCCAGTTCTGCCACCTCACGATTTGATCTCGTCTGAGGTATCGGTGCGCGCCCAACGCACCGTCGCCTGCGATGGTTCCGGCTTGACGCTTTTTCTCCTCGCACTGTCGTGCCGTTTCTGACTGCGCGCCAAGCGTTGTTGCGCGGAATCTCGCGGTTCATGCCCGAGTTTTGCCAAACTTCGTGCGCGGGCCACCATGCTCCGCTGTGGAGGACTACGAGGATGATCGCAAGAAAACTGATTCGATCCGTGCTCCTGCTGGCCGCCGGGGCCGGTCTCGTCATGGTTGGGACGACCTTCGCACCGGGTCACCGCGACCGGCCCCAAACCATCGGGGCCTCGGCCAGCACGCCGCAAGTCTGGACTTGCTCGATGCATCCCCAGATCCGCGTGGATCACAAGGACCGCTGCCCGCTGTGCGGGATGGATCTGGTGCCCGTCCAATCGAACGGCGGCGGGGCCGGGGAGGGGCCCGTTGAGCCGCTGTCTCTGAGTCCCTATGCCCAAATGATGGCCCGCGTGGCGACGACGCCGGTCCGCCCGCAGGAGTTGTTCAAAGACATCCGCACCGTGGGCCGGGTGGAACTGGATGAGACCCGCATGGCCCACATTGCCAGCCGCGTGGAGGGGCGAGTTGATCAGGTCTTTGCCGACTTCCCCGGAACCACCGTCAAGCAAGGCGAGCATCTGGTCAGCATCTACAGCCCCCAACTGGTGATCACGCAGGAGGAGTACCTGATCACTGTCCGCGCGGAACAGGAGCGGCAGAAGCAGGGCGGGCGCGAATTCAGCCTGACGTCATCCGCCACCGCCCTGAGGCGGCTGGAACGGTGGGGTCTTTCGCAGCAACAACTCGATGAGCTGGCCCAGCGTGGAAAGGCCGAGACGCACCTGGTGGTCTACGCCCCGATGGGCGGCACGGTGATCGAGAAGAACATCCGCGCAGGGCAATACGTCAAGGAGGGCGACTCGCTGTACACCATCGCCGATCTGAGTCAGGTCTGGCTCGTGCTGGAACTCTACGAGTCCGAACTGTCCTGGGTCCGCTTGGGCCAGCCCGTCCAGGTCACGCTGGAGAGCGAACCGTCGCGGGCGGTGACCGGCCAGGTGGCTTTTATCGAGCCGCTCCTGAACCGGGCAACGCGCACCGTGCGGGTGCGCGTCGTTCTGGACAACACGGCAGGGAGGTTCAAACCGGGGATGTACGCACAGGCCGTCCTTCACATTCCGATCATGCCGGACGGCGAGCCGGCCCCCAGCCCTCTGGAAGGCAAGTACGTGTGCCCGATGCACCCGTACGACGTCTCCGACGGGCCGGGCGATTGCAGGGTGTGCGGAATGCCGCGTGAACTCTTCCCGATTCGTCAGCACACGGACACGTTGGTCGCCCAGCCGGCCACGGCCGGCGCGGCGATTGAAAACGGCGATCGCTCCCGCTTGGTTTCCCACGCGGCGGCAGGGAGGCCGAAGATCCTGGCGGTTCCGGCGGAAGCGGTGCTCACGACCGGCCAACGCCAACTCGTCTATGTCGAAAGCGAGCCCGGCAAGTACCACCTGATCCGGCCCAAACTCGGTCCTCGTGCCGGTGACTTCTACCCCGTGTTGGAAGGACTGGCGGAAGGCGACCGCGTCGTGGTGCGGGGCAATTTCCTCCTCGATTCTCAGTTCCAAATCTCGGGCAAACCGAGTCTTCTCAGCCCGCCGGAAGATCGAGAATCGACCGCCGTCAAGAAGGATCACGCCGACACTCTCAAGAAACCAGCGGCTGCCGTGCCTCCGGAGCGTTCAGCGGAGGAACAAGCCGCTGTCGACAAGCTGCCCCCGGTGGATCGGGAACTCGCGATGAAACAGAAGGTTTGCCCGATCAGCGGTGAACGGCTGGGTTCGATGGGGACGCCACACAAGGTGATCCTCGGCAACCGAGTCGTCTTCCTGTGCTGTGGAGGATGTGAAGACGCCGCCCGCCAAGACCCGGACGGCGTTCTGAGGAAACTCGACGAAGTCAAGGAGTAGGTACGCGCCATGGTCAACGCCGTCATTCGTTGGTGCTTGAACAACACGTTCCTGGTGATTCTTGCCATGCTGGCGGTGATCGGCGGCGGGTGGTACGCCCTGCGGCACACGCCGGTCGATGCGATTCCGGACATCGGCGAAAAACAGGTCATCGTGCTGGCCGACTGGCCTGGCCGCAGCCCGCAAGACGTCGACGACCAGGTCACCTATCCGCTGACCGTCGCGCTGCAGGGCACGCCCGGCGTCAAGGTGATCCGTTCCGCCTCCGGCTTCGGCTTCTCGATGGTGTTCGTGATCTTCCACGACCGGACCGATTACTATTGGGCGCGGAGCCGCGTGGTGGAATACCTGTCCAAAATCCAGGCCCGCTT
>ERZ795059.5015-NODE-5015-length-12171-cov-6.739848_pt1 | contig 12171 bp, 12 predicted proteins | sample MGYA00375143_ERZ795059 | MGnify/ENA primary metagenome ERZ795059 (study PRJEB30188, sample SAMN05720168) | activated sludge metagenome | isolation source: Anaerobic digester | place: USA | collected 2015-01-07 ... | reverse complement strand
CAATAGTTGGATTCTTAATCCCAGGCGGAGCTTGGAAAGAATTCATACTACAAATAGGACCAATATTCTTCAAATTAGGAGCATTCTTTGGAGAACTACTAAACTTCATAATAATAGCATTCGTAGTATTCATTATAGCTAAATACCTCATGAAAGAAGAAAAAGTAACTAAAAAATAAGAAAAAATTTTTTTGATTTGCAAGAGAAAAACTTTTGCAAATCAAATATTTTTAAAAAAATTAAATCAAACCCTCTTTTTTTAATTCAACCTTAATCTCTTTAACACTCTTCTTATAATACTCCCCTTCTTTAATCAACTTATCCCCAAACTCATCCAACCTAAAAAGCAACTTCTTAACCCTCACAATATTCATTTACTACCACCACTCAAAACAATAAACAGAAAAAATTAAAAAAAGAACTAAAAAAAAAGTAAATGTCCAATAAGGACACACATACAATAAGAATAGCGCCCAAGGAAGAAGGTAACCATAGAATTAACTTTTAAAAATTATTGTTTTGAACTCAAAAACTAACTTTTGCAATAAAAAAATAATCACAATTTAACCATATTATCATGTTCTTTTGCATGAGCTAAAACATCCACATATGTTTTTACGGACATAAAAATCACTAAAAGAAGTGATTTTTGACCAAGAATTACTTCTAAAGAATTAGTAAGAGAAATAAAAAATAAACCCCAAATTAACTGAAGAAAAAATAAAAATAAAAACATACTAACAATCCGAAACATAAATTTCCCCACTAATTTTTCTGAATCAGATTGATTATTTATAAAAAAAACTAAAGATATTAAATGACAAAAAACAAAAATAACTATTCCTAAAATAAGGCTACTCATATTTTTATTTAAAAAATTAAAAAAATCTATTTCTGAAGTGAATACCACCCCCCTTAAAAGAAACAACAAAAAAACTAACATAAATATAAAAAAAATTAAAGCCTGTTTGAACCTTTCAAAAATATTAAATATATCATGAACAGTTCTTTTCTCCCCAAAGCAAGTCTTAGTATAAGACTTAGTAAAACGCTTTTTCAAATTTTTTGAAAAAATAATTTTTATACAAATTGAGATTAGAATTATAAAAGTTTGAACCCAATACAAAAAGAAAACCAAATCAAAATCCCAATTTAAAAATATGGCAAAAAGAATAATAACAATATTTGAAAAAAGAAGAGTAACTAACGGAATATCCCAAATAATTTTATTAGGCATAAAATTTCACAATATCATAAATTTAAGAGAAAGTAGTATAAATAACCCTAATATTAAAATTAGACTTTTGAACGCCCCGCTAGTGAGCATAAGAATAGCGCCCCAGGAAAGACTTGAACTTTCGACCTACCGGTTAACAGCCGGGCGCTCTACCTACTGAGCTACTAGGGCAATCAACTCAGCCTTTTTTTCAAACTAACTATTTATTTAGTTGAATTAAAAGACCCACTGATTAATAGAAATCAACCAAAAATAGTTTATAAATTTACTCTTTTTTGTCCAACAAATGAAGATTATTATTTGTTGTTGAATTTTTTGTTTTACAATCCCACTTTTTTATTTTGTTGTTACAATTACTTCTCTTGGAGGATTATTCAATAAATATAATCTAACTTGTTTCTTGAATTGCTCAAAATCACTAGCTAAAAAAGAAGCTCCTGCTGCAGGAATATGCCCACCACCATTACTATTTTGTAAACCCCTAACCCCCTCATTTGCTAGTTCCCCGCAATTAACCTTAAAATCTTGCCTCCTAATTGAGCACTTAATTTTCTCACCAGATTGTTCATAAATTACGACCACTTGATTAGGCAATTGTTGTGAAATTAAATTACTTAATTTCCCTGAAAATCTATTATCTGCTTTAAAAAAATATAATTCAGCATCAGAATAATATTCCCCCTCTTTGTAGAACAATTCTTTTAATATTTTTAAACGTGCTTCAAACAAATTTTTAAAAACCACATACTCTGATTTTAACAAATCACTAGGTTTTTTTGCTTTACACAAAAATTCAAACAAAGAATTAATTTTTTCAGGATACTGTGAAGTTACACAACAAACAATATCATCAAGTTCGTTTAATTTCTTTGAAGAAAGAGAATACTTTTTTGAAACTATCTTAAGAAAAGAACCCCATTGTTCAAAAGCAAAATCCCCAATAACTCCAATAGCACAAACCCAATCTTTTCCGCCAAACAAATCATACACCATTTTAGTTGCAGGATACCTAGAAGGCTCTATTTTTGAAAAACTATGAGGTTTAACTACAACAACTCTAAAAGGAGCATCAGTAATTATTGAAGATTGATGGTGATCAATTAAAAGACAAGGACCTGCTTTTGTCCCAATTTCACCCAAAATAGTCGAAACAAATCCTTCATTCAAATCAAGAAAAATTGTTTTTTCAGGATTAAAATCAAATAAAAAATCTTTTGGAAGACTAAAAGCCTTATTATAATGATCATAAAAAAAAACAAGAGAATCAATTTTTCTAGAATCAAAAAACAATTTTAGTTGAACTGCAGCAGTTACTCCATCCTGATCATTATCAGAAATAATAGCAACTCGTTTAAGAGCTTTTAGATTCAAAAAATCATCAATTTTTCTTAAAGTAGTAATGTAAAGTGATTTATCCACCCCATCTAGAAACAAATTATCCTTAGAGTAAGAAATTGTCTTTTTATCAATTAATTTGTTTTTTTTAATAACTTTTTTATTTTTTTTAACAATTTTTTTCTTTGAATTAAAAACCCTTTTTTTTGATTTTTTTTTGATTAAAACCATGTTAAATTAAGAAAAATAGTTCTTTTTTAACCTTCCCTCCGCCAAAAGAAATTTAAACCACTAAAAACACTATACTACTTATTAATTAAGATTAATGGGTGATAAAAAAATGGTTTATGAACACACTAACTCTAAAGGAAAAAAATATTATTTACACGCAAGGGGAAAATTATTTTACTTTTCAAAAGACCCAAAAGACGGAATTGAAATGCCTCAAGGATACATTGTTGTTGAAAACTCTACTACTGGACTTCCAATGATTAAAAAAGCAATTAGTAATTAAAAGAATAATAAAAACAAGGTTTGATTATAATGGGCGTAAAACCGTTACCTAGAACTGATAGAAAAAGATTTGGATTATTTAATCCTGATAAACCTCAACCATCAACACGAAAATCCTTGAAAATAATTCCAAAAGCCCAAATAATTAAAGAAATGGCTAATAAGACAGGAGGAATTAATCTAAAGTTATGGACAAGGGCGAAAAAAGGGATTAAAAAAATTCAAGGCATTTATGGAAAAACTCTTACTCCAAAAGAAATCACTATAAGACAAGCTCTTTTTATTGATCAACTCGCAGCAGAATTTGCAGATCATTTAATAGAAGGTGTAAAAAAAGTTGGATCTTTAGAATCAACTGCAAAAAATGCAAAAATTAATTTTAATGGATTGAGTCAACAACAAATAGAAAAAAAAGTTTGGGAATACCAATTCGCTGATTTTATTAAAACATTTGTAAAATACAATCCAAAATCATCCGAAGTTATAAGAACCCTACAAAAAATAAGAAGATATACTAAAGTGCCTCTTCAAGTGCATTTTGAAAGATCAAGACACTGGAATTCACTTCATAAAATTGAAGAAGAGTTACTAAGAAAAAAAATTAATCCTGAAGAAAACTTAAAATTAGAAGTTAAAAGAACTCTTCAGAGAAAAAGGAATACTCCTATCCAACAAAGTAAAAAACTTGCAAGATTAAAAGCACTTGACATAATAGTTGCCTCCTCAATTTACGCTGATTTAATAATGGAAACAAAAGGAGAAAAAATCAAGGATAAAATCGAGAGAGAAAGATTTTGGAATAATAGTTATAGTGAAGGAATGGAAAAAATATACCCTTTATTGTCAAAAGAAGAAGAAATACTCCAAGCAATAATTGATTTTAATAAAGAAAGTCCTAGAGGAAAAGAGCCCCTACCAAGAAGAGTTGAGGAATAATTTCTTTTAAAAATTAAAACCAGTATATTTAAATGAATTTAACTACTAATTAGTTCAAGGTGATTTTGTTGGCAAAAGATAAGAAAGTTAATGAACAAAAAGACGAGAGAAGCAAACTTGAAAAAGAATTATTTTATGAAAAAAAATCTGCTTGGGATGCATTACGTGAAGAAAAAAAAATGGCAGATAAATTAGGTAATGATTATCGAGAATTCATTGACAATTATAAAAGCGAAAGAGAAATAATTGATTATGCCCAAAAAATTGCTAAAAAAAATGGTTTTGTTGACATTAAAGATGCTAACCCATCAACAAAAAAAATTTATGCTATTAACCACTCCAAAAACATTTTATTAATAGAGTTAACTAATTCACCTTTAGAAGAAGGAATGCGAATAATAGGATCTCACATTGATTCACTAAGACTAGACTTAAAAATGAGTCCTGTTTACGAAGCAAATCCTTTTTTAATGATTAATCTTCACTATTATGGAGGAATAAAAAAGTATCATTGGCTCAACACCCCACTTGCAATGCATGGAGTAATATTCAATAAAAAAGGAGAAAAAATTAATGTAACAATAGGAGAGAAAGAAGATGAACCCGTTTTTGTTATAAGCGATTTACTTCCACACTTAGAAGGAGCTGAAGGAAGAGAAAAACTAGCTAAAGATATTATTAAGGGAGAAGACATGGATGCAATAGGAGCAACAATCCCTATTGAAGACAAAAAAATAAAGGAAAGAATAAAAGCAACTTTCCTAAAAACAATGAATGATGAATATAATATCACTGAACATGATTTTACTAGTGCAGAATTATCTCTATACCCTGCAATAAAATCAAGAGAAGTAGGAATTGATTACGGAATGATTGGAGCTCCTGCACATGATGACAGAATCTGTTCTTATTTAGGACTTGAAGCAATGCTAAAAAGCGAGTCAAAAAAAGCAAAACTATTATTATGGACTGATAAGGAAGAAATTGGGAGCGTAGGAAACACTTCAATGGAATCAATGTTCCTTGAAAATATAATTGAAAAAATAATTACTTTAAGAAAAGAAAAAACAACTGCAAAAGAAGTTCTTCAAAACTCAAAAGCACTTAGTGCAGATGTTACAAGTGGATTCGATCCAAAATTTGCTGACAAAATGGATCCAACTAACATGAATAAGCCTGGATTTGGAGTAGCAGTTGAAAAATACACTGGAGCTGGAGGAAAGTCATACGGGAGTGACGCAAATGCAGAGTATATTTCATGGATTAGAGAAATGCTTGAAGAAGCAAAAATACCATGGCAACATGGAGAACTTGGTAAAGTTGATCAAGGAGGAGGAGGGACTATCGCATACATCCTAGCAAAATACAATATGGATATAGTTGACATGGGCCCCCCAGTACTTGCAATGCATTCTCCGTTTGAATTAGTAAGCAAAATTGATTTGTACGCAACTTTTAAAGCATACAAAGCATTTTATGAAAAAAAATGATTAGTAATAAAACAACTTTTTTAAAGTACGAGGCAAAAAAAGCCTCATACTTAATTATTTTAAACCAAATACAACCCTAATTAAGTACATGGTTTGGAATAAAGTTGATTCAATAATATTATTCAATTTCAAAAATTACTGGATACACCCCCTAATAAACAAATATTTAGAAACTAAGGAAAATACTACCCCAAGCGAACACTATGAAGGAATACTTATTCTAAGAAAAAATAAAAAACCATTGTGGCTCTCACACCCATTTAATTACACCCAAGCAAAAAAAACTTTTTTGAATGCTGAAGTTAAATCATACAAAACAAAAAAAGAACTTGAAATAATATTAGGAAAGAATTGCGGAAAAAAAATAGGATTTGATGCAAGGCACACAGCAGTATCCACTTTGAAATCACTAAGAATAATGCTTAAGAGAGAAAAAATGTTTGATGTTTCAAAATACCTTGAAACAATTAGAGAAATAAAAGATGATAGCGAAATTGAGAAAATAAGAAAAGCTTCAAAGAAAACAAAAGAAGTACTTGCAAAAATTAAAACTGAACTAAAAAAAGGAGTAACTGAGAAAGAAATTTACTGGAAAATAAAAAATGCTTTTGAGGAAGATGGATTTGAACTGGGTTTTTGTATAGTTGCTTTTGGAAAAAATACATCAAACATCCACCACGTTTCTGGTTCAACTAAACTTGAAAAAGAAAATGCAGTAATGATTGATACAGGGGCAAAGTACAAAGGGTATTATGCTGATGTTACAGAAAGTTATTGGTTTGGAGAGAAAGAACCGATTGAATTTACTAAAATTATAAATAAAGCAAATGAAGCACTTTTGAGAGTTGAAGAAAAATTGAGTGAGGGCACACTTGCTAGTGAACTTTGGAAAGCATGCAAAATGAAAATGCCTCATGCACTTGGACATGGAATAGGTATAGAGGAACATGATCCCCCAGGAGGGATTGGAAACAAATCAAAGTGGAAGCTAAAAAAAGGTATGATTCTTGCAATAGAACCCGCAATTTACAAAAAAGATTTTGGTGTAAGAATAGAATTTGATTATTTAATTACAAAAACTGGATTTGAAAAACTATAGTTATAATTGGTGAAATAAAAAATGTATTTACACGAAGCACAAGAAAAAATACTTTCAAGCATCAAAAATAAAAACATGTGCATAATTATTGGGGAGTTTGAGGTAAGATATTTAGGAAGAGCATCCTCTACCCTACCACTAGGTAAAAGACTGGTTCTAATTAAATCAGATTCTTCTGTTTCAATTCACGAAAATAGATTAATCAGACCTACTAATTATATGATGAATGCAACTATTTCTTGCGAAAAAATAAAAGATGAAGAAGGAAAAGATAATTTAGTTTTGATTGCAAAAAAACTTAAACCAAGAGAAACTATAACCGTGACTTTTGATTCAATTGAGGATATACATTCATACGATTTACCCGAGAGTAATGATTTAAGACTAAGTGGATCTGAAAAAGAACTAAATGATGCATTGATGGATGATTTGAGTTTCTTAGAAGCAGGACTCAAACCAATCAACCAGCAACAGTATTTTAGAAAAGGTATTTGCGATATTGTTGCAGAAGATGCAAAAGGAAGACTAGTTGTAATTGAACTAAAGAGAAGACAAGCGGATTACGCTAGTGTTACACAACTTAAAAGATATGCTGAAGAAATAAACAAAATGAAGGGAATAGAAACAAGAGGAATTCTACTCGCACCAAGTATTAGAAAAACAGCACTCGCTCTGCTCAAATCATACGGACTTGAATTCTTTAGTTACGATTTTGAAGTTGGCGAACGAAGCAAAATAAAAGGAATAGGAAAATCACAAATGAAACTAAATGAATACTCTAAATAAAAATTTAGCAAATCTCTTCAACATCCAAAAGGGCACAAGTGCAATTCGTTTTTAACATTGAAGAAATGCTAGGATTTGTTTTATTATGGTCAGAAGAAATGAATTCTTTTACATAAGTTCCGTGAGAAGTTTTTAGAGTCAAAACCAATTCATTATCAGAAATTCGTACTACATTAAGAAGAGTAACTTTTTTTTCACGTTTTAATTTTGCCCTCCTTTTCTCAACTCTACTTGGAGTGTACTGCAAAACATTAATTTCTTTATTCAAACTCAAATTATTCAAATCAAATTTATCTTTGCAAACTATAAACGCAGTGTAAATCTTATCATGAAACGCATCTTTAACTGCCGAAACTTTTGACAAATCACAAAACTCAAGAGAATTAATACTTACTTTTCCTTTACACTCAGAATTTATTTCTAATTCAATCTCTTTCAAATCAGCAATCCTTTTTTTTGGCATTACAAGTTCTGCAACAAAGGGTCTTCCTTTGCCAAGCATTAAAACATCCAAATCTTCTCTCCCAGCCCCATGCATAATTAACAATTTTGCGCCAAAGTGATTTACAAAACTTTTTGTAATCAATTGCTCTACACTCTCACCACTAAAGTGACCCGTGTTATTACAATACCAACAACCCGCACCTCTACACTTATTACAGAAGTACTCTGTTTGAGCTATTTCTCTTGAATACTTACAATAATTCCCAACAACATAAACCGGTCGAATTTTAATCAAAACAAGTTTTTTTGTAAAATCAATTAAAAAGTAAACATCAGGTAAAGAATCACCAAGTCGCTTACTCAACTCACTTTCAATTTTCTTTATCAACTCAGTCTGAAGAATAAATTTTAAGTGACTCTTTTCTGCATCATCCATTGCTTGTGGCCAAGAAACCCCTAATCCAAAAGTAGAGAATTCAACTTGCCCCAAAACTTCTTTTATTTTTGAAAATAAAATTTCAAGCAATTCATTTTCAAAAAACCCATCAAAATCAAAACTTGTTGCAAAGTGAAACTCTGCACTCTTTACCTTATCCCTAAACTGAAGTTCATGAAGAAGAGACTCGTGTTTTGCAAGGGACTCAATCAAAGTCAATGCACTCATAAAAACATCCCTAAAACAAACTAATAAAAAAGTTGGTAATCTAAAGAAATAATAAAAAAAATAAAAGAAAAGTTCCCCCCCTAATTTAAAGAGAACTTTTCAAAATTACTTTTTTAATCTTTTTTATCCATCCCAATATACCAAATCTGCTTTAATCCAATAATTAGTGCTGCTGGAACTGCTAAAGCAACAGTATTTTGGAATAGTGCAGTTATTAGCGTTGATATTGCAGGAATTAATGAAGCTAATTGTTGAACTGTTATTGGCCCAATCATTGAAACCGCAATTACTGAAATGAGCAAATCCATTCTATGTTTATCATTAATATTAAATATTCCAACAATTATTCCAAGGATTATTAATACTAAAGTAATTAAACCTGCAGCACCTTGAACAATTGAAGGCACAATCCAAGCAACAAGCGCTAGAATAAAACACAGAATAACTCCTGCTAAGAAAGCTAATCCACCCAATTTTTTTACAACCAAAAAAACACACCTCCTTTCATTAAATAATTAATTTACTTTAATAAAAAACTTTACTTAAGCAAAAAAAGTTAGAATTTAATTAATTAACATACTAATAATGAAAAGACTCGGTTTGGTGAGCCAAAACCGCTTGCTCTATTTTAACTTTCTCAAGTTCTGTTAAACTTAAAGAATCATCAAAACAATAAGAATTCATCAAACCCCTCAAAAAAAGGACTCTTTTTAATGCCTGCATTTTTTTCCCAATAGGATAAGACTTTTTTATTTCATTAATCCTAGCATCATTAATTAAATATTTTCTCATATCCATTTCACCCATTGATTCAGCAAGTTCTAAAAAATACCCAGGAAATATTAAAGAAGAATTACAAGCGATTCCACAAAACCCCTGCCTCAAACAATAAAAAGCCATGTCTTTACTAGCTTCAAATAATTTTGTCAAATGATTTAAACTATTTAATTCATTAATATAATCAATATCCTTTGAATACTCTATTATCCCAATAAACCTCTCCCAAGTAACTATTTTTTCTAACCAAGGAACAGGAATAACAATACCACTTAATCTAATATCATCATAAAGTAAAATATTTGTTTTAGTGTGTCTAAAAATATGATCAAAAAAATCAATAAAACTAAGTTCATCCTCAAGAATTGTTTTTGACAAAGAAACTACACAATAATTAGTAAACTTTTCTGCAATCGCTACCAATTCAACAATCTCATCAACATCCTTTCCAAAACAACCTGCAAGAACAAAACCCTTCCCATTAACTTCCTTAAAAACCACTTCAAGAATAGCTTCTTTTTCTGAAGAAGACAAAAATTCTTGCTCAGAATAAGGGCCAAATAAAAAAAAACTCTTCACACCCTTATTTAATAATCTTGCAACTAGAGTCTTAAGTGAAATAAAATCAATTGATTTATCTTCATTTAATGGAGTCAATAAAGGAACTATCAAACCAGAGAGATTAGCTGGACTAGGCGAAATGATTCTTCGCTTACCAAACAAACCCATTTTTCTCATAAACTTACCCCTCAATTCTACCAAACCTTTTTTTCAAAATATTTTCTCTAATAGAATCCTTAACACTGTCTTCCACGAGCACACTCTTCATCACTTCAAAAACATATTTATTAAGAGAAGAAAAATCTAATTTAGGAAAATCAATTAATAATCCCCTAACTGAAGAAAAATCTAAATCAAAATAAACTAACCCATTAATTAATTCAACTTTGTTTCCCCTATCAGTTAAATTGTTTTTGAATAAAGCAAAATCTATTTTAGAAAAACGAGTAGTGTAATAACCATCAACCCAAATATCATTACACAAAAGCAAAGCATCACTCTCAACCAAGTTCTTTTCTCTTAAAATTCTTTGAATTAAAACCTGTTTAAAAAAAGAATCATTAAATTCAGAATCTTTTTTTAAGTTATCTAAATGAAGATTCTTATCCTCTTCTTTTTTATTATTAATATAATAATCATCGACAAAAACAAAATGAGTCTCATCAAAAAAAGAATTGAACCCATTATCCAAAAATTTTTTCTTTGCAACCCCTTCATAGTACCCACAAACTAAGAATAATTCAATATTATTCTCTTTGCAAAACCCTGTTAATTCTTTTAAAAAAGAGTTAATCCTTTCCCCCACAGGAGAATAATTTTTAAACGAAGCAATTACTCCCTCAAATTCTAAAAAACACACTTTCTTCATAAAAGAATGAGTAAAAAGAAAGCTTTTATACCCTACTAACGTTAGCTATATCAATATGAGTAACTCACTAGGATTATTCTTAATAGGAATGGGTATGGGGGTAGCTACAACCCAATTTATTTTCCCCCAACTTGGAGACCCACTAAGAGGATTCTTTTGGATTAGTTGGTTCATCCTAATCCTTGCAGGAATATTTTTTATAATCAAAAATAATAACTAGTCAAACTCACTCAAAAAAAATAACTCAAACAACCTTTTTTAATTAATTTGGTTAAACTAGCCACATAAACGAATAATTATAAACACTTAATATCTAAAAAGTTACAGATGATTAAAAAACTAGTAATTGATTTTAAAGATAAAGCAAAACAAGTGATTATAGTTGGAACCGCCCACATTTCAAAAGAATCAATTGAATTAGTTAATAAAACAATTGAAGAAGAACAACCAGATGTAATCGGAGTAGAACTTGATAAAGATAGGTTAGAACAATTGCTATCAGGAAAAAAATGGCAAGAAACTAATTTAGTTGAAATAATCAAAACAGGAAAAACTTACTTATTTTTATTAAACATTTTTTTATCCAACATGCAAAGACAAATAGGCAAACAAATAGGAATACAACCTGGTTCCGAAATGCTTACAGCCATAAAAAAAGCACAAGAAAAAAAAGTTCCAATTCAACTACTTGACAGGGATGTTAGAATAACTCTAAAAAAAGCTTTTAGTGAAATGAGTTTAAAAGAAAAAATTGTTTTAGGAAGCTCATTTGTTGCAGGATTCTTTGGAGCAGGTGAAAGAGTAACTGAAGAAAAAATCGAGGAACTCAAAAAAGAAGATTTAATTAATAATTTAATGAAAGAACTTGGCAAACAATTCCCTTCAATAAAAAAAGTTTTAGTTGATGAAAGAGACTTATACATCGCCGAAATGATTAAACATAGTCCTGGAAAAAAAATTGTTGCAGTAGTAGGGGCAGGACATGTAGAAGGAATAATTAATCATTTAAACTCAAACAAAAAAATTGATTTAATTGAATTAAACCACATTAAGAAAAAAAAGAATTGGTTAAAATTTATTACGCCCCTATTACCAATAATTTTTGGATTAATTCTAATATACGCTCTACTACTAAAAGGAATTGATGCTACAATAGGAGTACTAATATACTGGATTCTAATCACAGGAACATGCTCAGCAATAGGAGCACTACTTGCTCGCGCACACCCCTTCTCAATAATAACTGCTTTTATAAGCGCACCCCTAACAACACTCCACCCTGCTCTTGCCGCAGGATGGGTTTCGGGACTCGTAGAAACAAGATTCAATTCACCAAGAGTAATGGATTTTGAGAATCTCCCTGACGTATCCTCAATAGGACAATTCTATAACAACAAAGTAACTCACATACTAATAGTAGCTGCCCTAACAAACCTAGGCGCAATGATAGGAGTAATAATA
>ERZ795059.5013-NODE-5013-length-12173-cov-5.076993_pt1 | contig 12173 bp, 12 predicted proteins | sample MGYA00375143_ERZ795059 | MGnify/ENA primary metagenome ERZ795059 (study PRJEB30188, sample SAMN05720168) | activated sludge metagenome | isolation source: Anaerobic digester | place: USA | collected 2015-01-07 ... | reverse complement strand
TCAGTCCGTCATGGCAATGGGCGCACTCGTTGCAACCATTGTCATATACGGGGCCGCGCCGGCCTTATCGTTCCATCCCCTGATCACTGATGATACAGGCACACAGGGAAAGGGTAACACCGAGCTTGAATTTGCCTACCAGTACGAGGAAGACCGCTACCGGTGGTTTGACCGCACTCCCGAAAGTGTCATAGAGGGCACCTGGGGAAAGGTATACACCAGGGACAGCGCCAACGAGGGCAGCTTCGGCGTATCCTATGGGATCATTGACCCACTGGATATAGTTATCGGTGTGGCATACGGCCATAGCCGTTCGCGGGAGGGAAGGATGTTTTACAATCCGCCGCTTTTCCCGACCGGCCTGCAGGGCTTTTACTACACGTCGGTTTCGACTGACAGCGGCATCGTCGATCCGCTGGTCGAGCTGAAATGGCAGTTTTTCGCAAAGGACGGCCTCTCGCTCGCAATCAAGCCGGGCGCGACCCTGCCCCTGGGGAACGAGGACGCGGGCTTTGGCACCGGGCGATTCAGCCCTTATGTGTATTTCATACTCAGCTATGAAACAGATTATTTCAACCTGCACTTCAATGCGGGCTATATAAGAAATGAGAACAATCAGCACGAGCGGCAGGACCTCTGGCACGGATCGCTGGCGATGGAGGTCGTGCTGGTAAAGGAATGGCTCAGGTTCGTCGTCAATACCGGGCTGGAGCACAATCCAGACATGCGCTCCACTCTTCAAGACGTGTTCATACTGGGCGGATTGGTTTTTTCACCCAATGACATTTGTGACATCGATGTCGGCTTTAAATACAGTATCGCTCCCAAAGGCGTGGAGTCGCCCGGCCCGGATTATACCGCGCTGGCCGGCTTCACGGTCCGGTTCGAGGGACAAAAAGCGAAAGATGAAGAGAAGAAATAAATTTCACAAGGAGCACTATAATGCATATTCCTGACGGATACCTGAGTCCACAAACCTATATTCCACTGTACGCCGCGTTCGCCGGGTTCCTGGCCGTGGCGCTGAAAAAGATACGGCAGACTCTCTCCGCGAAAAACATCCCATACCTGGGAATGGCGTCCGCCTTTTCGTTCCTCATCATGATGTTCAATGTGCCGATACCGGGAGGCACGACCGGACACGCCGTAGGCGCGAGCATCGTGGCATTGGTCCTCGGCCCCTGGACCGCGGTCGCGGCGGTATCGGTCGCTCTCATCATCCAGGCTTTTCTTTTCGGCGACGGCGGGATAACGGCCATCGGCGCGAACTGCTTCAACATGGCCGTGGTCATGCCCTTCGTGTCGATCGTGGTATTCAAGCTGGTGCGGGGGAGGGCCTCCGGGGGATGGCGTGTCTACCTCGGGTCCTTTCTGGCGGGATACATCGGGCTCGTCGTCGCTGCGATCGTGACCGCGGTCGAGTTCGGGATCCAGCCGCTTATAGCATCGGCGAACGGCAAAGCGCTCTACGCTCCTTATCCTCTTTCGGTTGCGGTCCCGGCAATGGCGATCGAGCACCTTGTTCTATTCGGCATCGTTGAGGGACTGGTCACCCTGTTGGTTCTAATGTATTTTCTGAGAAACGATCCTGATAATGTATATGCCCTGAAGGAGGTGAAATGATGAGCGCATTTCAAAAAAAACTATTAATCATCCTTGTGGTCCTTGCGGTTATTTCACCCATCGGGATTTACCTGCCCGCGGCATTCAATGCGGAAGACGCCTGGGGCGAGTGGTCCACGGAAACAGTGGAGAAGCTTGTCGGTTTCGTGCCGGAGAAAATGAAGTCCGTGGCTGAATTATGGAAGGCCCCGATCGCGGATTACAACCTGGGGGACGAGCAGTCGTCCTTTACCGTTCAGGCCCTCTCTTATATTCTCTCCGGGGCAATCGGCATCGTGCTTTGCATTCTCCTTCTTTTCGGGCTTTCGAAGCTGCTGGTAAAAAAAAGTGAGTGACAGCGCATATCCGACTCTTTTAAGTTGAGTTATCACTATACAACGGGTTTTTCATCCATGAGAGATGGAAAACCCGCCATTTTTTTAAAGCCGGGCTGTTTAAGGACGAGATTCCTTGACCTTCATTGATAAATCAATAAACCAGATAGCCGATATCATCAAGACGAGTTATGTCTACTGGGAAACCGCCGGAAAGTCCGGGTTGTTCCAGCGCCTTGATCCCCGCGTCAAGATCGTATTCATGCTTTTCTTCATTATTCTTGTCAGCATGCTGCGGAGCATACGCGTGGAGCTCGCCCTGTCGTTTTTTCTCATGATCCTGATTTCACTGTCGCGTCTCGACATGCTCCATCTGTACCGGCGCATTATCGGGTTTGCGTTCTTTTTCGGGTTGCTCATCGCATTGCCGTCTGCCTTCAATGTGATCACCAGAGGGGAGATCGTTATACCGGTTGCCACCCTCTCCCGCTCATACCACTGGTGGATATACACGATTCCGGCAAAGATCGGCATGACGAGAGAAGGGCTCTTCGGCGTGGCCATGCTCACCCTGAGGGTAATGAACTCCGTTTCAATCACGCTCCTCGTGATCTACACGACGCCTTTTTTCGAGATCATCCGCGCGCTCAAGGTGTTCCGCGTGCCGGATACATTTTTAATGATTATCATCCTGACCTATAAGTATATCTTCATCTTTTCAAAGACCGTTGAGGACATGTACCGCGCCATGAAGGCGCGCCTCGCGGGTCCGGTTGACGGGGCGACGATACGGGGGATCCTGGCCGGCAGGATCTTTTTCCTCTTCAAAAAGTCGCAGATGCAGTACGAGGAGACCTACCGCGCAATGCTCTGCCGGGGGTTTTCCGGCGATGTGATGCTCGTTTCTTTCAGGAAGCTCACCGTCCGTGACGCCGCCGCCGGCGTGCTGTTCGCCCTTGCCGGGATGCTCTTTATTATGATGCAGGTGTATCTGTGATAATCCTCCCGTCCCCCAATGGGGGCGCGTGAGAAGCAGCATCATGAAGTGCACCATGCGTTCCGTGATCATGATGCCAACAATAGCATTTCAATTGCCGTGTATCTTTAAAATAATTTTGACTGACACTGGAAAGATTTAATGAATAGATAGAGTTCGATACTCATATATGCATGATCAAAGCATACTGTATAGCTTATGATTCATGCACCGTGCCCCCTGCGGGGGACGGGGGGCTTGATGGAGTAAACAGAAAAATGCACGTTCCACGCGGAGCGAGAGGGGCTTGAGAAACTCATGAAAATCATCCAGCTTGAAGATGTGTCCTACAGCTATTATGACATCGTGCCCGCTCTGGCCGGCGTAACGCTTTCGGTAAGGGAGGGCGAGATGCTCGCGGTAATAGGGGCAAACGGCTGCGGCAAGTCGACCCTGTTGCAGCTGATGAGCGCCCTGATCCACCCCTCCTCGGGGCGCGTCCTGTTCCGGGGCGAGGAGGTAACCGAGCAAAAATTGCGCGACCGGGATTTCCTGAGATGGTTTCGCTCGCACGTGGGAATGGTGTTCCAGAATTCCGATGTCCAGCTCTTCTGCCCGACGGTGTACGATGAGCTGCTCTTCGGTCCGCTCCAGCTTGCCATACCGAAGGAGGAGTCGGTCCGCCGCGCGATGCAGACGATGGAGCTCCTCAATATTGAACACCTGAAAGACAGGCCGACACACATGCTCTCAGGCGGCGAGAAAAAAAGGGTGGCCATCGGCGCCGCGCTCACAATGGACCCGGAGCTGCTCCTGCTCGACGAGCCAGCCAGCGGCCTGGACCCTAAGACCGAGTCCTTTCTTACCGACCTGATCATATCTCTCTCCGAATCGGGCAGGAGCATCGTGATCGCCACGCATGACCTGGAGCTGGTGGACCACCTTCAGCCGGGCGTTGCCGTGCTGTCGGAGGAGCACCGCATCGAGAAGACGGGAACTGTTGGTGAGATCCTTTCCGACCAGGAGCTTCTGGTGAAGGTCAACCTGGTGCACGAACACCGTCACCGCCACGGCTCAAAAGCGCATTCGCACCTTCATTCGCACTATTTTTTCCATGACCACAAGCGGGATCATGAACATGGTCCTGGGGACCATGTTCATCCGCATGAGCATGATAAGAAGAGGGGGAAGGTGAAATAATTGTGTCGTTCAGGGTTGCTCTGGCCCCGGAGCACCGATAACTATCGGCCCGGGAGGTTACTCTGACACCGGTTTTGGCGATAACTATCGGTTCATGAAGTTACTCTGGCCCCGGGGCACCGATGACTATCGGCCCGGGAGGTTACTCTGGCACCGGTTTTGGCGATAACTATCGGTTTATGAAGTTACTTTGACCCCGGAGCACCGATAACTATCGGCCCGGGAGGTTACTCTGACACCTTGATTAGCGATATATATTACAATAACCGGGAGGGCATCATGATAAAAATAAACGGTAATCGACTTGTATTCAGTTTTATGCTTGTAATGAGTGCCGCAATACTATCCGCAAGCGCCGCTGACGGTGAACTGACGAAGTCCGAAGCTGATACGGTGCTCGCCCGGATCCGGGTCCGGTATGAGCCTGTGTTCACGAGATACCGTGGCGTGGAGTCAACACGGGAGATCACCCTCCGGGAATATGACTCGAAGGCCGGTAAGCTGCTCGCCACCTCCCGGATCAGGCTGGTGCGTCGCGATTACTTTTACGATCTGCCGGAAATCACGGTCCTTTCATATGAAAAGGACGGGAAACAGATGAATCCGACCGACTACAAGCCGCGCAGGGAGGAGCCGCTCTTTCCGGTGTTCGATCGCAGCGGTGGGTCGCATTACCGCACGGAGATAAACGGGACCATTACGATAGACGGCGTGAAATGCTACAGGGTCCAGGTGACGCCCCTTGACGCGACGGCGCGGCATTTCAGGGGAAATCTCTACTATCGTGCTGACAACCTCGATCAGGTTCTTGCCGAGGGTTCGGGAGCGAAGCTGGCCCTGGGTGTAAAAAGCTTCTGGATGAAAATGAATATGCGCACGGTACAGGGAGTGCCGGCAATCTCCGGCGGCACCATGACCATCCTGGTGGATGTCGCGCTCCTCTATCCAAACCGGAAGTTCGTTTCCGAGATAAAGGCGAGCAATATCAGGATTATTCCTTTATAGGCACTGATGTTGGTCCTGACCGGGGGCCTTCTTGCTGCGTTTTGCACGGGGGGAAAAATCAATTGTGATTACTCTAATTCACTATGTGGCGATAACTATCGGTCCCTTCGGTTACTCTGTCCCCGTTGCACAATCCAAACCTAGGCGATAACTATCACCTTTTTAATCTACTCAATCCTCATACCCCTTTGTAAAAGTACGAAATAACAATTACTAAAAAAATTGCCGATTTTCTATTTTATTTGCTTGCAAATAATACGTATACGTAATATACTTATACATATGAAATACAGAACCCTTAAATTCGACATGCTGGACACGAACAACTGCCCCTACTATCTCGTCACCAGGGCATCGCTTTCAATAACCGCGGCATTCAGGAAAGCCTTCGCTGCGGCCGGCATCGGACATATCAAGCCGGCATATCTTGGCGTGCTCATGTGCCTCTGGAAAGGGGACAGCCTCGATGAAGCGCTGGGCAAGCTCGGCAGCCCCGGGGGAATGAAGATCGCAGACCTGGGCAGGTGCGCGGGCCTGGAGCCCTCCACCATGACCGGCGTTATTGACCGCATGGAGCGCGACGGGCTCGTGCGCCGGGAGGATGACCCGGAAGACCGGCGGGCCCAGAACGTTCGCCTCACCGACGAAGGGTGCCGCGTCAGGATGGACGTGGTCGCCGTAGTGGACTCTGCGCTCCGCGAGGCTTTCGGCGGTATTGATGCCGGCGCTCTCGAGGGGCTGAAAGGCGTGTTGCGGAAAGTCCTGTCCAACACCGAGCGGGGCACGATCTCCTGAACGGACACGGGGCCGGTGGGCAGCCCGGACACACGGGATGACGCGCACCTGCCCGGCAAGCAGTGATTATAACCATACAGAGCCGGACCGTGAAAAACGAAGAACATTACAGGAAGCTTGAGAACATGATGCACTCCGCGCCGATTGTGAATCTCGTGGGTGCGAGGGTTTCGATCGGTGAGGGGCGCGCGGAAATTGTCCTGCCCGTTAAACCGGAGCTCTACCACGCTGCCGGAGCGCTGCACGGGTCCATGTACTTCCTGGCCCTGGACAACGCGGCATTTTTTGCCGTGAATTCACTCGTGGAAGACGTTTTCGTGCTGACCACGGTGTTCAACACATACCTGATTCGCCCGGTTTCATCCGGCACCGTGAAGGCCGTTGGGAAGGTGGTGAGCGAATCTAAAAGTCAGTTCATAGCCGAGTCGGTCCTGTACGACGGGGAGGGAAGGGAGATCGCGCGGGGCAGCGGCGTATTTGTGAAAAGCAGGATCGCATTAAGGCAGGAGATCGGGTACGCGTAAAGCGGAGACCGTGGATGTCTTATCACCGGCGCCGGTTTGCAGGGTGCCCCCACTATTTAACCATGGAGTCATGTCAATGGAGAATGCACTGGAAAATATAACCTTGGAAAACGGATTCACCTTCAATTTCGCGGCCGTAACCGGCGGCACCTACATCGAGTACAACGGCATCCATTTGATGGAGATCGAGAAGGGTCGCGCGCGCGGCAGGATCGAGATCAGGCCGGAGCTGCTCAATCCTAACAGGATCCTTCACGGCGGGGTCCTGGGCACGCTAGCCGATACGGTTGCGATATTCGGCTGCATTTACGTCTATGAAGTGCCGGCCGTCACCACGGTCAGTTTAAATGTGACGTACCTCAAGTCCGCTAAGTCCGGGGCGGTCACCGCCACGGCAAAAATGCTCTCGCAGGGGAAAAGCATCTCCCACTGGCAGGTCGATATTACGGATGACGATGCACGATTGCTCGCCGTGGCCTCGGTATCGTATTCAATTAAACGTTGAGTTTGATGAGCAATGCCGTCGCTCATGCATCCTTGATGCGCACCGTATTCTTGAATCCGGTATTCCTTGCCCCATACCGCCGCTTACTTCGGTTTCCCGCTGTTGAAATACCAGTCCCAGGGTGGGTCCTCACCGGGGTAATACATCTGTCCTGCTTCCTTCCACTTTGTCCACCGGTAAGGAACCCGCACTATGTTGAAATCGACAAAACCGGCTTTTCCGAACCTGTAAACAATTTCAAATCGGTAGAATGCTTTCTGGACATCACCTTCAAAATCAATCAATCCGTGAAATGCATCATAGGATTTATGGTCCAATTTCTTCGATGCCTGCAGTATCACCTTTTCCTGGGGGACCTCCTTTTCCAATTCCCTGTCAACAAAAAGCATGTTCTGGTAGATATATGACTCCATTGCCGGTATGATGGCGAACAATCTTCCTCCCGGCTTGAGAATTTTAAACACCGTACGTATCATCTGGTTCAATTTCACCAGGCTCGACGCGATGATTGAATTCACCGCCACGGCAACATCGAATGAGGCATCCATGCCGATGGTGTCGGCAATATCCATGACCTGGAAATTCGTGCTTGACCTGGCGCTCCTTGTTTTCGCCTGGGAAATCATCTCCTGTGAGAAATCAATTGCGGTAACGGCCCTGAAATTTTCTTCAAGAAAAGGAATAAGCTCCCCGAGGCCGCATCCCAGCTCGATGACCGATAATTTTTTCGACTTGAGGGCTTGTAAGTCATCTATCAGGGGATTGTGCTTGGAGTCTTTCAGGGGACTTAAAATTTCCGAATAATAATCTCCTGATATTCTATCCCAGGCCTGATCGTCCATTACTCGCTCCTTGCATCTGTTCTGTAATAGTTATTAATTGTAATATACAGGATACTATCACCGGATCAAAAAAATCCTGGAGTACATGTTGGGACTCATGCTGACCAGGATGGGATAGTTTGCAGATCTTTTCAAGACAAAAAGCGTTGATCAGGGGGCCCGTGGTTGCTATCAGCGATTTGAGCAACGGTTTCGCCGGGTTTCAGTCAACATACAGCAGTATCGCCTTCAGGTACTCCGTCTCCGGGCAGAATATATTCGTGGGATGATCACAGGGCTGGCCGTATTTGCCGAGGATGACGGCGCCGCGTCCGGCGTCGGAGAATGCCCCGAACACCACCTTCTGGAACAGGTCCATGTCAATAAACCGGGAACAGGAGCAGGTGAGGAGGATCGTTCCGGCCGGGCATTTCGTCGCGACCTGCAGGTTCAGGTCCTTGTATCCGCGGCAGGCATGTTCCGCCGAGGCTCTGTTTTTAGCAAGGGCGGGCGGATCGAGGATGATGAAGTCCGACCGGACCTCGTGCTCCCTCAGATACTGGAATACGTCCGCTTTCACGAATTCGCCCGGGTCGGCGGCGTTGTTGAGCGTCATGTTCCTCCGCGCGGTTTCCAGCGCATCGGCGGATCCGTCGACGGAGATAATTCCTGCCGCGCCGCCCAGCGCGGCCGCGGCGCTGAACCCGCCCGTGTAGCTGAAGAGGTTCAGGACGCGCTTGCCGCGCGCGAGCCTCGTGACCAGCGCCCGGTTGTCCCGCTGGTCCAGGTAAAAGCCGGTCTTCTGCCCGCGGAGAGGGCTGGTGTAAAACGAGAGCCCGCCTTCATGGATGACCAGCTCCTCCGGCGTGATGCCGTGGACCTGACCCACGCAGGGCCCCAGGCCTTCCAGCCCGCGACCCTCGTGGTCGCTCCGCTCGTACAGGCTTTCCGGCCGGATCTCGTCGATAAGGATGCCCGCGATCTCGTCCTTCAATCTATGCATCCCCAGGGTGAGGCACTGCATGACCAGGTGGCCCGCGTAGGTGTCGACGATGAGCCCGGGGATGCCGTCCCCCTCCGAGAAAATAAGGCGATAACTATCGGTAGCGCCGAGCCCCGGGATGGAGGCGCGCCGCGACACGGCCGCGCGGATGAGCCCCCGCAGCGTGTCCGGGGTAAACGTCCCGCTTCCAAACGAGAGCATGCGGACCGCGATTTGTGTCCTCCCATTGAAGTAGCCGTGCCCCAGCACTTCGCCGCCGGCGCTGCATACTGCCACGATCTCGCCGTCCTGGATGTCCGGGTCCCTGCGTTCTATGGCGCCTGAGAAGATCCAGGGGTGCCGGTGACGGAGGGCTTTTTCTTTGTTTTGCCTGAGGTGAATCTGCTTCATGTATATGGTCCATGCGTCCGGCAGGGGCCCGGTCAAACCGATCGGCCTCCGGCTGCCTGTGCGATCGTGCGGCGGGCTAAAGTCACTGTCAATTATAATATGGGCGGCCGGTGCCGGGTCACTTTTTTAATTAATGTACTTGATTTTATAGGATTATCGAATTGTATGTTACCAATGCTTCTTACTCGCATCTGAATAATTATCAATCCGGGGGAATTACATGAAAAAATTAGTAGCGATTCTGCTCGTGGTATTGGCCGTACCGGCCATATTCCTCTCCTGCAAGAAAAAACCGGGCGATGTCATCATGCTGAACTACAGCATCTTCTTCCCGCCCACGCACGGCCAGTGCAAGGCCGGCGAGCTATGGGCGAAGGAGATAGAGGATAAAACCGACGGCAGGGTGAAAATCAACATCTATCCCGGCGGCACACTGGTCAAGGCCGAGGATACCTTCACCGGAGTGGAGAAAGGGGTATCGGACATAGGCATGTCATGCTTCGCCTATACCCGCGGGCGTTTCCCGATCATGGAAGCGGTCGACCTCCCGCTCGGATACCCTGACGGCAAAACTGCCACGAAGGTCGCGAATGAATTCTACAAGGCCATGAAGCCGAAAGCGCTCGACAGCGTCAAGGTCCTCCTCATCCATGCGCACGGCCCGGGCCTCCTGCATTCGGTGAAGCCGCTGAAGACGCTGGCCGACCTGAAGGGATTGAAAATCCGGTCCACCGGCCTGAGCTCGAAGATCGTGAAGGCGCTCGGCGCCATACCCGTCGCTATGCCGCAGCCCGAAACCTATGAGGCGGTGCAGAAGGGCGTGGTGGACGGCACCTTCGGTCCCATTGAGACGCTTAAAGGCTGGAAGCACGCCGAGGTCATCAAGAACACCACCGACTGCCCCGATATTGGCTACACCACCGCGATGTTCGTGGTCATGAACAAGGCAAAATGGGACATGCTCCCCGATGACGTGAAAAAGGTATTCGAGGATGTGAGCGCCGAATGGGTCGATGTCCATGGGAAGAAGTGGGACGAGCTTGACGGCGAGGGGCGCAGTTACACGAAAGAGAAGGGGAACACTATCATAAAGCTTGCTCCCGAGGAGAACGCGAAATGGGTCGCGGCGGTCCAGGGCATTATCAATGACTATATCAAAGAAGTAAAGGCCAAGGGGCTTCCGGGCGACAAGGCGGTTGCCGAGCTGAAAAAGCTGATCGCGGAGTACAGGAAGAAATAGTATAGAGCGAACGTTTCACCACCTCAGGCCTGTGGCCACCTCCCCCGTTTAGCGGGGAGGACGGGAGGGGATGTTTTTTAAGCCAGGGAATTGTAACACGTCATGGTACGACTCGAAAAAATTCTCACAGCCATATCGGACAAATTCAACTGGGTGGCGGCGGCGGCCGTTGCGGTCATGATGCTCCTGACCGTGGTCGACGTCGTCATGCGCCTCTTTAAAATGCCGATCCCCGGTACGTTCGAGATCGTCGGGATGTTGGGAGCGGTGGCCATATCCTTTTCGCTTGCGTATACTTCGATCGAGAAGGGCCATATCACGGTTGAGGTCCTGATGCAGAAGATGCCGGAGCGGGTACAGGCCATTTTCACGGCGCTTTATTCGCTGGCGAGCGCGCTGTTTTTCCTGTTCGCCGCATGGGTCTGCATCGATTATGCGATTGACCTGATAAAAAGCGGCGAAGTGTCGTCCACCATAAAAATGCCGACCTACCCCTTTGTCCTGGGGATATCGATCAGCTCGGTGCTCCTGGCGCTGGTGCTTTTTCTGGAATGCTTCAAGTCTGTCCGGGAGTTTAAGAACTAATGAGTCCCACAACAATAGGTATCATCGGCCTGGTCGCGCTCGTGGTCCTCATTTTTACGAGGATGCCCATCGGCTTTCTCATGGCAATCGTCGGGTTTATCGGCTTCGCCTCGATAGTGAACGTGGATGCAGCGTCCACCCTCCTGGCCAAGGACCTGGTTGCCGTGTTCAGCTCGTATAACCTCACTGTTATTCCCCTGTTTGTGCTGATGGGGCAGATCGCGTTCCACACCGGCATATCGCGCAGGCTCTTCGACACGGCGTACAAGTTTATCGGACACTGGCCGGGCGGGCTTGCCATTGCCACGGTCGGCGCCTGTGCCGGTTTCGCGGCCATCTGCGGCTCCACGAACGCCACTGCGGCTACCATGGGGTCTACCTGCCTGCCCGAAATGAAGCGGTACAACTACGACCCGGGGATCACCTGCGGGGTCGTCGCTGCGGCCGGCAGCCTGGGCATACTGATACCGCCAAGCACCATTTTCATCATTTACGGCATCCTGACGGAGCAGTCCATTGGCAAGCTCTTCATATCCGGGGTCATTCCCGGGATCCTGCTCGCGTCGCTTTTCGTCACTGCCATCATGATCTGGGTCTACCTGAAGCCGGAGCTGGCCCCCCGAGGTCCGAAGACAACCTTTAAGGAAAAGCTCATGTCGCTCTCCGGCACGGGCGAGACCCTGCTCCTGTTCATACTGGTCATGGGCGGGCTTTTTTCGGGCATCTTTACCCCCACGGAAGCGGGCGGGGTCGGCGCGTTCGGGGCCATGGCCATCGCCCTGGTGCGTCGTTCCATAACATGGAAGGCCTTTCTCCAGTCACTCATGGAAACGACCCGCATATCCTGCATGATCATGATGATCGTGGCAGGGGCCACGGTGTTTGGTCACTTTCTCGCGGTATCGCGTATTCCGTTCGACATAGCCAACTCGATCCTGGGCCTGGACCTGCCGCGGGCCGTGGTCATGATGATGATCATCGCCATCTACATCATCGGCGGCTGCTTTCTCGACTCCCTGGCGCTTATCATGCTGACCATCCCGATCTTCTACCCGGTGGTTGTCCAGCTCGGGTACGACCCGGTCTGGTTTGGCGTCATCATCGTCATGGTAACACAGATCGGGGTCATTACCCCGCCGGTGGGCGTGAGATCGGAAGAGCACACGTCTGAACTCCAGTCACACCATCCAAT
>ERZ795059.5012-NODE-5012-length-12175-cov-6.229373_pt1 | contig 12175 bp, 9 predicted proteins | sample MGYA00375143_ERZ795059 | MGnify/ENA primary metagenome ERZ795059 (study PRJEB30188, sample SAMN05720168) | activated sludge metagenome | isolation source: Anaerobic digester | place: USA | collected 2015-01-07 ... | reverse complement strand
CAAATAACCATTTTGAGGTGCGTAAAAAATCTTCTTTTTTCACCGATCATTTTGATCAAACCTTGTATCAGCGCTTCAGCAGCTTGAAAATCAGCGATAACACCATCTTTTAGAGGTCTGATGGTTTTGATATTTTCGTGAGTCTTTTCATGCATTTGCATGGCTCTATAACCCACAGCCATGATTTCGTTGGTAGATCTGTTGATGGCAACTATGGAAGGTTCGTCTATGACAACTTTGTCGTTTTGGATGATGAGGGTATTTGCCGTACCTAAGTCAACGGCCAGTTCTTGGGTGAAAAGGTTGAAAAATTTCATTGTTAGTTTACTATCCTCTTATTTTAAAAAACTTTCAAAAAGCCAGCTTTTCTGACTTCCTAAAATGGTAATGTTAAATGTTTTATTTCCAATTTTTCAATTGGACTGCAAAAATAGACAATGCAATGATTATAAATCACTTTAGATCTCTAATATTTACTCTTCTTCCTGTTTTTCAGACGAATCGGAGTGTTTATTGAGAAAATCATTCAATTGTTCTATGCTATAACTCGTTTCTATCTCTCCAAAAGAGTTGATTTCTACAGAAAAACCTTTCAACTCCTTATGCACTTCTGCAATTTCTGTCTTTTTAACCTTTTTTACCATCTAGATATTGTTTAATGCATCAATTATTCTTGTTGCACTTTCCTTTTTCCCAAGGAAGCTCATTGTATCAAACAGATCTGGTCCTTGCATGGTTCCTGTAAGTGCCAATCTCAGGATGGGCATGACCTCTCCCATCTTCAAACCATTGCTGTTGATGTAATCTTTTACAATAAAATCCAGGTGTTCTTTGGCATCAGATCCTGTATTCTCGATCACCTGAGCCAATTGGATAAAATGATCTTTATTTTCTGGTTTGTATTTTTTGGTCCAGGTTTCTTTATCAAAAGTTTTTGGCTTTTCGAATAAAAAAGCAGCGTCAACCAAAATTTGTGGCAAAGTAGTAACTCTTTCCTTCATCATCAAAGCGCAGTGCGTCAACTTATCTGTATCAGTGGTATAACCCAATGCTTCCGCTTGTGGGCAAATCATCGCTGCAATTTCCGTTGCTGGCATTTGAATGATGTATTGCTGATTGAACCATTGAGCTTTTTCAAAATCAAAACGAGCACCAGATTTTACAATTTTATCGAGGTAGAAATGTTCGACCATATCATTTACGGTCATGACCTCGAGATCATTGCCTGGGCTCCAACCCAAAAGAGAAAGGAAGTTGAGTAATGGTTCGGGTAAAAAACCAGCTTCTTTAAAACCTGGAAATTTCCCTTCTTCATCTTGCCAATCCAATGGAAAAACGGGGAAGCCAAACTTGGCACCATCTCTTTTGCTGAGTTTTCCCTGACCGGTAGGCTTGAGGATGAGTGGGAGATGTGCAAATTTTGGAGCATGCCAGCCAAAATAATCGTACAATAAAACGTGGTGAGCCGTGCTGCTGAGCCACTCTTCTCCTCTGATTACGTGGGTAATTTCCATAAGGTGATCATCCACAATATTTGCCAGATGGTAAGTCGGCATGCCATCGCCTTTGAGCATGATTTTGTCATCCAGTTCATTGGAGTCAAAAGTGACCAAGCCCCTGATCTCATCTTCTATTTCTATTTTTTGATCAGCAGGAATCAACAATCGGATGGTGTATTCACCAGAAGCGATGTATTTAGCTGTTTCCTCCGCAGAAACACTCAAGCTGTTTTTGAGTGATAATCTGGTAGCTGGCCCATATTTAAAAGAGTCATTTTCCGATTCTGCCCTTTTCGCATCTAGTTCCTCTGCAGTATCAAAAGCATAATAAGCCAAACCTTTATCTATCAATTCTTGTGCGTATCCCGCAAAAATAGCCTTGCGCTCAGATTGCCTGTATGGGCCGTAATTTCCACCCATACCTGGTCCTTCCTCTGGTGTAAGCCCCAGCCATTGGAGGGAATCAATGATGTATTGTTCTGCACCCGGTACGTATCTGGTTTGGTCGGTATCTTCTATCCTGAGGATAAAAGTACCCCCATGTTTTTTGGCGTATAAATAATTGTATAAAGCCGTACGCACACCGCCAATGTGGAGTGGCCCTGTAGGACTAGGTGCAAATCTTACCCTTATATTGCTCATAAATTTATTTTAGAAAGTGGTAGTACTTAAAAACCGCAAAAGTAATGAAGTAAAACGCTAATAGAGAAAAAATAGTGGAGAGGAGAAGAAAAATAGGGATTCCAGGAAAGGGAAGGTAACAACATAGATTCAGTTTTTTCGAAAGTTTACTCCTGCGTAAACATTTTGTGGTTTATTTACAACATTAGGAAACATTTTACGTATATTTATTGTATGGTTATTGTCGAAACTTCAACTGGAAATAGGCATCGGGTAGAAATATCCCTTGTTGATAGCGAAGACTATAAAGCATTAGGCAAAAAGCGATATTTCTTTAATTGGAAAGAAGAGCAGGATTTTGAAGTTTATAAATTATATATAGTAGGTTCAAGTGAAATCTTAGGTCTTATTTCTTTAGAAAGAATTCCTGACGAATGGAGAGTACACATCAGATTACTTACAGTTTCTTTCGAAAATCATGGAAAGAATAAAGTTTACGACAACATAGCAGGAAACCTCATTGCACATGCTTCCAAAATTGCAGTGTCCGATTATGCCGAACTAGCTTGCGTTTCTTTAAGACCAAAAACAGCATTGGCAAGCCATTATATCGAAAAATACAATATGACAGCGACAGGATTGACTTTAAGCATAGAAGTGCCTGAAATATTATTTTTAATAAATCAATTTGACCATGACTAGCAAGAAAAATATAGAAGAAATTATTGATTCGGAGTTTGGTTTAGATTCTAGGTATCAATCAAAAAAAGAATATCAATCAGAAGCTACAGCCTTGATGGAAGCACGCTTGAAGAGGATGAAAAATTTATCCAAGGAACAAATCATCCACGCTAAGCTCATGCAGTTAAAATTAAAGATGGAAGATTATCTTAAACAGACTATTTATGATAATCGCAATTACTTTTCAGGATTTCTGGAGTCATATGTAGACGCGATCTATTCTAAGAGAAGCATCTTTGCAAAAGATATTGACATTACTCCAGCCAAACTAAGTCAAGTTATAAATAACCACAGAGATCCACCCGATGAATTTATATTGAAGTTAATGATTCATTCTGAAAAAGTTTATGAAAATATATGTGATTTTCAAAAGAAAACATGGTATCAAGTGTACTTTCATGAAAAAATATGCGATACAATGTCAAGACAGGCAGAGTGGAGACCAGAGATTGAAAGGCATGTTAAATTGAGTGAAACAATTGAAAAATAAACGATACGTAATCTCGATTATAGAATTTGCCACCGATGCATTTTTTACTTTATATGCTTTAATAGCTCTTTTTTCATTATAGCCTAGTAGCCCCAGATTAGGACACATCTAAAAATAGAATATGTGTTGTTAATAAAAATTGGAGCAAGAAAAGATATTTCTTCTACTTTTTTGTTCCTACACTGTGTAGGAACAAAAAGTAGCAAAAAAAATCATGGCTGAATTTTTTCTTAACGCTCCCTCACTTCAAAAGTACTATGCAAAAAAAACTCACTTTTGGCTTTGCTTCAATGTTTTTTTGCTGCATCTGCACCGATTCATTGGTTTGAGGTCACTTATAGTTCGAACAGTTTTTTGCACTTAACGTATTTTTGAAGATCGCGAGCTAAAAAAAATAAGGCCGATACAAAACTGATCGAGTAACTCAGGACCCAAAAACGATGAATAGTGCCCTTTTTCAAATGAATTGCCTCATTATGCTTTTTTGGTGTGTTTTATTAAAGGTATTTCGCCAAAGTAAATTAAGACCGCAGATTATAAAAAAGATGAGTCCTAGCAATAGGTAAATTGTAGGGTCAAGCCCTTTTTAAACTAGCGGTTCTCAAATCATTCAGCTCACATCTTTCAAAAAACTAAGCTCAAAAAACTTAAAGCCCAAAGAATATTTACTATTTTTACTATTGAAAAATCGCATGTCATGCACCCTAAATACACAGCTTTCATAACAATCTTTTTTTCCTTGTTTAATGCCAATTTTATTATAGGTCAATGCGCCAACACTACAACCATTACTCTCAATACTCAAACAGAAGTCAATAATTTATTGACAGCCACTTTAAACGGATGTACGACCTATGCCGGATCACTGAGGTTAAATGATGGTGCTACGGTAGGTGACAAGATTGTTGACTTACAACCCTTATCTACATTGACGGCACTTGGTAGAGACCTCATCATTCAGAATTGTGATAGCTTGGTCAGTTTTCTAGGAATGCAGAACATGACCAACGTTGGTAGAAATTTTTTGATTAGTGGAAATGATTTGCTGACAGATATCAATTATTTCGATGCCATGACCAATGTTGGGGGCAATTTGAGCATTACCCTCAATGATAAACTCGCAAGTTTAAATCACTTCAACAATTTAATCAACATTAATGGCTCATTAGATATATCCAGAAATGACTCTTTAATTCTATTAGAAGGTTTTTCAAGTTTGACAAAAATTGCTGGTAATGTTACTGTGGATTACAACGCGGTATTAAAAAAGATCAATGCTTTCCAGTCTGTAGATTCCATTGGTGGAGCGACGGATATTTCCAATAATCCGAAACTTGACAGCCTTTTTGGTTTTGACAATTTGGATACCTTATTTGGCAATTTGACAATCAGTCTGAATGATGCTTTAAAGGCGCAACTTGCTTTTGGTCAGATATCGATTGCAAATAATAGCATCAGCATCAGCAACAACGACAGTTTGAATAATATTTCGGGGTTTTCAAATTTAAAAACAGCCAATTTACTTTCAATCTTTAACAACTTGGCATTGACTTCGCTCGATGGCTTGGAAGCATTAACAAAAGTGAATACAAACTTAACCATTAGGAGTAATGAGGCATTGGTAAACTTAAATGGATTAAATGCATTGGATACGGTAGGTGGAACATTTTTGCTGAGGTCCAACTTTGAATTATTACAAATTGAAGCGTTGTCTCAATTGGAATTTATTGGTGCTACCCTGGATATCGACAACAATGACAAGTTGGTCAATGTAAACGGACTACAAAATCTAAATATAGTGGCCAACGACCTAATCATAGAAAACAATGCTTTGCTGAGTAATGTGGATAGCCTTTATAGTTCTTTATACATAACCAACAACCCTCAACTCAGTGAATGCTGCGGGTTGTTTTTTCTTGTTTTTGTACCCAAAGTTGGCAATACCATCAGCATTTCTAACAATAATACAGGCTGTAATACGGTAGATGAAATCATAGACGGAAATGACTGCTTTTCCTTGTGTAGTTTCAGAGCATTAACGACCAACACCAGCCAAACCGTTACTTGTCTCAATTCAATAGCACCCATCAAGTATAAACTCAGAGGGGGAGGCACTCCCGAAGTTACTGGTTTGCCCAGTGGAATCTCTACTATATTTTTGAATGATACACTCATCATATTTGGAAGCGCCAGCCATTACGGAAATTATTCATACACGGTGACACCCACAGCTCCGTGTGATTATGAATTACCGAAAATGGGCGTACTAAACATACCTACCAGTGCAGTGGCCATTGGCACAACCTGTTATTCCACTTTGACAGCCGCCATGGAAGTGGTAAATCCCGGACAAACCATTGATATTTTTGGACATGTTACAACCATGTCTCCATTGGAAATACCATCGGCGATTACGATACAGATTAATACGGGCGGGAGTTGGACTGGGCAGTAATGCTATCAATAATTATTGATTTAGCGAAGAAGGATTGAGTACCAATGTATTTTTTACTTTATGGGCTTCGAGAGCTCTTTTTTCATTGTTATTTTCAATTTCAAAAGCTTGCTTTTTTGTTACGAGTTTCCACCAAATAAGGGCTTGAATTGTTTCACAAACAAACCCTTTTTGGATTTGCACAGTCCCTGCAAATAACTAAAACTTCCTTATGGCAAGAATATTCAAGGTTGTTGATGTCGGAAGTCCTTGCGGCACCCCAGTAAACATATTAAATGCAAAAGCTTGGCCGGAGCCGTCTAGGGTGCTCGTCCAAAAAGTAAATAAAGGTACCTGTGTGGCACCGATCATACTGATTGTTTTGCTTACATTAAAATAATTTACCCATAATAAATTCATTTCTGCAAAACTAGGTAAATACCAATCGCTTTGACCATTGGAAACAAATGATAATGCTTGCGCTGCGGCACTTTGTGTATGCCCAGCTTGAGCAACTATATTTTGACAATTGGTGAGACCGTCCCAGTAACTAGAGGCATTAGCATTCGCACTTACATTACTCCATATTCCACCATTACCTACAAGGCCTGTTTGGCATACAATGAGTCCATGTTCCACAGTACCTTCTTTCCAAAGATGAAAAATAACACCACCTCCAAAAGCCTCGCCAATATAATGATCAAAGCTACCTGGAGTATTGCCATTACAAACGTATTTTGTTAAAGCTGCATTGATTTCAGATACGTCTAAGGTGTTATTACCATTGGCATCAATACCAAATTCGAGTTTTACACCTCCTTTAGCACAATTGGCCCCGGCAGGTTCTGTAGTTGTTTTGGCAACTGTATTTCGCCCATTTGTACCATTGCAAATGTATCTTGTAAGTGAATTATTTATTTCGTTTGATTCGAGTATATTATTGCCATTTGCATCTACACCTACCTGCAATCTGGTACCACCGTTTGCACAATTGGCTCCCATACTTTCTACAGAAGTTAAAGCCATTGAATTTCTACCATTAGCGCCGGCTGGCCCTTGAGGTCCTGTTGAGTTGATATAAATCCAACCATTGTTATAATAATAAAAACCAGAAGTTTGATCAGTTTGAAAAACGATTAAACCCTGTGCTGGACTTCCTATGGCACTTCTTTCAGACTGTAACATCCTTGGTACGAGCATTCCTTTGTTGTTACTATTTATATCTAATGCAGCAGAAAGTTCTGGTGATGTGGTATTTATACCTACTTGCCCTTGTAAAAATTGACAATAGCTCATCAATAAAATAAAAAGTATAAAATAGGTAGATGATCGTTGAATTAAGTGCAACTTTTTATGGACAATGCCTTGCCAATAGATGTGGATGTAAATCTTTCGCATGTTAAAAAGGAATATGTATAAAACGTATAAAATAATAGCATAATTCTCAATTATTCAAATTTTGGAACCAATAATTCTATACATAATCATCTGACAATTTCCGATTGAGTCGGATTATCTCTTTTGTTTATTTAATCTGATTATTAAAACTTTCTAAGAATTTATCCTTTTATTGAAAAACAATTGATTCAAATTTTACTTGGTTAATCGTAGAATGCATCTAGTCAGCCGCACACTCATCTACATAAATTATAAGTTTAATTTTCCTGGGCCTATCCTCCGATTTTGGGATAAAACTTGTTATACATTTATCATTGTATTCACCAGATTTTTGACGAGAAATAAACTGAGCATAAGGGATAATTTTATCGTCATCTATTACCAAATATTGGTCTGTCCTATTTCCATCAAGTTCTAAATTTATGGACTTTTCAAAAGATGCACTTGAACTTTGAGAAACATCGAGGATTATAGGATCTATCCAAATATCCTCAAAGCCTTGTTGTTGCCTATATGAAGACTGAATTATAAAAAGGAGAAGTAGGATAATTAAGTTTACTTTAGACATGGTGTGATTTTTTTGGTTTAATTATTTAGAAAATAATAATTGTCGAGGACTAAAAAACATCATCATAAAATATAGTATCCGTTTGCACACTATATCCCCCAAAAACGCCATAACTATCTTTTATATTTCCTTCCAGGAAGAAAAACGGCGTATAAGAGCTTTCTGCACTTGCTCCATTTTTTCTTGCATTGATACTGTAATTGTAAATATTGGCATCTATGTTGGAAAAATAAAGAATGATGTGGGCATCTTTTGCCTTAATATTTTCATTTAGTTCTGGAAAGCGATATCTAAAATTAATTATACCATTATTTGCAATGATGTCTTTTTTATTGATAATTTGATCAAAAATGGTTCCTGGAATCTGGTGTATTTTTTCTTCAAAATTTGTATAAAATTCTTGGATGGTATAAAATGAATTTCCACTTACCCTAACCCCAATCAACGGTTTATCAAGAAGACCAATACCCCAAGCTACATTTATGTCCTCATAATTATTGATTTTTACCTCTATTTCTATGTCTTTCGTTTGAGCATCGATGGATATAATTTTATAAGATTGCTGGATTTTTACAGGAATGCGGCAGGAGGCAATTTTATTTTTATGGACATCCATTAAATAAATACTATCCAGTGGTTGTGCAATAAAATCAGCAGCACTATTGAAAAGACGGTAGTAAGGGTCCTCGGATTGTACATCAACAGGAAAATTTTCAATACCATTTTGCAAACTTATCCCAACAGTGGGTTGAAATGCAAAGTCTACCGGTTCACTAATGCTCCTAGAGGTAGTATGATAAATTATGGGTGATATGAAGTCACTCACAAATGCGTAATAAACTTCCTTATTGTTAATATCAAAATCGCCCTCAATTGGTTCAAAGTCACTACAAGACCAAAAGCAAGTCAATAAGCAAGTTAAAATGATGTGATTTTTAGAAACTTCTTTCATATTGCACAAAAGGTATAAAATTAAACAAAGAAACAGTTTGTTTATAAATTCTATCTGACCGATTTCCACTATTGTCTATGCGGTCGGTGATCGCTGTAATGAAAGGATTTTTTCTCCACAACAGATTATAAACACCAAAGGATAGTTCACTTTTCTGCATCACTTTTCTCAAACTCAAGTCAATCCTAAAGTGTGATTTTGATTGGTAATTGTTAACTGTGTTGAGGTCGTAAACCAAAGAACTCAATACATCGCCACCAGTAAAGTCCAGTAAAAATGAGTTTTCTGGGCTGAAGTTTGACCCATTGATGGGAAAATTATTAAAACTGGCTGAGGGATAAACGTTTTCTGGAATGGTGATGGGATAAGCGGTAGCATAACTTACCAATAGAAAGGATGTCCATTTTGGAGTTATGGGTTTTGATACTTGTAAATTGATGGCATGCGTCCTATTGGTATTTTGTAAAAATGATTTACCCCTATTTAAAGTTGCAAATTGGATTCTAGAATTTGATAAGGTGTAGGATAGTTTCAAATCTATCCAAGGCATATTTTTATTAAAAATGAACTCAATACCTTTTGATTTTGCTGTTCCGCCTCTTGCGACTGAAGAGCTTTCGGGGTTGACAATCCTCAAATCTGCACCTTGACTTGCGTAAACTAAATTTTGTGTGGTTTTATAATATCCTTCTATGGAAAAATAACCACCACGTATATTTTTTAGAAATCCCAGGGATATTTGATCAGAAGCAACAATGGTTGGTTGCGAAAATGAGGGCAACCAAATTTGAATGGGTAAACCAAGGTTTTCCGGCGTGATTAAATTGGCATTTTGATGAATTTTATGATAGGTGCCGATGACAGAAAAGTCTGTAATCTGGAAAGAGGCATTGATCCTAGGCTCTAAAAAAATAGCTTTGAGCGTCAAATTATTGGACACATTAATTCCTGCATCATACCTCAGGAATTTTCCAAAAAGCAGACCATTTAATGACACAAAGGAGTTCAACAGATTTTGTTGTTTGCGATAGTTTTCTTTTTCATTTTGAATCATTTTACCTTGAACAATTTCCTCAATAAAAGATGCATTATTGAATTTTTGTACCTTATAACTTACGCCCGCTTTGACGCTGGTGGAAGATGTCATAAAGTAGTTAAAGACCTGGTTTATAGCAAATTCATCAATCTCATTTTGATAATCATACAAGGATCTTGCATTTTTTACATTATTAATGATTCCGTCATTATTACTTAAGGAATAACGGGAATAATAAGCGTTGAATTTGGAATTATATTTTAATCCCGATTTATGATGGAGGCTCATGGAATAAAAAGTTGAAAGCCACTTGAGCTTTGTAGAGTCTGCCATGATGGTGTTTTGTTGCTCAGAATCCAGAGTTTTATTCCGCAAATTTATGGCATCATAACTGTTGAAGTATGAACATTGTAAGTCCAGATTTTTATGGAGGGCCACATTCACTTTACTATAAACATCATAAAACCAAACGTTACTGCCATTTCTTACCACCTGATTGATGTTTTGAAAGCGATCATAAGCGCCTTTGAGCAGTGATAGTGGTGTGGATCTTACTGCAAACTGTACATTTACTTTTTTGCTCAGGAAATTTCTAGAAAGTGAAATATTGCTCGAAAGGATTCCGATTCCTATTTTGGTTGTATCGTTTAAATAATTGTGTGTACTGATATCAATCACGGAGGAAACCTTGTCATTGTATTGAGCTGGAAAGCCACCTTTGTAGAAGTTGATGTTGGAAATGATATTGGGGTTGATGGTTGAAATCAGGCCAAAAAAATGGTTTGAATTATGAATGGGAACGCCATCCAAAAGCACCAAATTTTCTCCAGGATTACCACCGCGTACGAATATGGAGGCAGTCCCTTCCTGTGCAGCTTGTACGCCGGGCAAAAGCTGTAAGGTTTTCATCGGATCTTTTTCTCCCAATAAGGGGAACGTGTTTTTAATATCTTTTTGTGTAAGGGTGTGTAAAGAAAGGTTGATAATGGTAGGCTTTGCGACGACCTGCACTTCATCCAAAAAGTTGTTGAAAGTCATTTTCAAAAGCACAAAGGAGTTATTGGCGGTCAATACAGTGTCAATGCTCTCATATCCCAAGCTATTTACGCTGATCTGTAATTTTTTATCTCTAAAATCTTTTCCATTGATGAGTATCTCGCCCTCTTCATTGGTAACATAATAGGATGGTAAGGTGGTTGTGATAGTGGCATTTTCTATAGGTGTGTTCGAGCTAACATCGATAATTTTAATTTTTACAGCTTGAGACCACAAAGTTGGGCAAATTGCCAAAAGACTAAAAAGGCAGAAATTTTTAAGATGGTTTTTTGTGGATATAATTTTCATGGAATTACATTCGTAGAGTTCTGAACTAACCAGAAGAAGTGATCTGGGAATGCTTAAATAAATAAGTCAGCGGAAGCAATTGCGAAGATATATATATATTTTACTAGTCAAACATTTTAAACAAACTTTTTTGTCAATAGTAGCTAAGGGTATTTATTTTTTTCAATGACTTAGCTCGGAGGTTGCAATACCAAACTTTAGCCACCTCTTTTTATCAAAAACTGCGTCTAGTGATTTCTTCTCCTCAACTTTTCGCATTAAAGTATTATAACTTCACCCCTCATCCACAATAAAAAACCCTTCATTCCCCTTTTGCTGATAAAGCGGCATTAATATCCTACCATCCATTGGAGCCCGCACTTCTACGCCATCATCATAGGCGAGTAATTGACCGGCAGTTATTTTTTGAAAGCCCTCAAAGCCGGGTAACATTTGGTATTTACTGGCATCTTGGATGTGGTGTTTATAAATGATGCGACACTTGGAAGGAAGGCCGTTGGCGTAAGCTTTGAGGACATCATCGTGTTTGCCCTCCACGTCGTCTTCATGAACGCAACCAATGGATCGCAGACAATTGACCAAAGCAGCTACAGACATGGTGATAGAAAGTGGGTCATCGTGTTGACCGGACTCAAATGCCAAAGAACTGATGGTGGAGCCGCCGATGATTCTACCAGCATAATAGCCAACCATCGTGCCTTTGAGTTCGTCCATCATGTTGATGATTACAGGGCAATGGAGGCTTTCTGCAAAATAAAGACTGCCTTCCAAGTCGGTGGGAACGGCAAAAATTCCTCGAGGCGCAGAGGTGGTGTGCAAGTCCAGGAGCACCACTTGTGTGTGGGCGTAGGTGGTAATAGATTGCTCAATGATGGCCATGATGGTTTGCATCTGACCATATTCCTCAGCGGATTCCTGATTACCAACTGTCCCCCAAATTCTGTTGAGGTCTTTGTCTATGAAACGCACCTTATTTTCCAAGGCCATTTTATTGCCGGCAATGCCTATAAATTCCCCTTTAAAAACAAATCCCGGGTTGATGATTTCTTCCCGATTGAGCAAAAATAATAACCGTTTGATGCCTTCAACACC
>ERZ795059.5009-NODE-5009-length-12179-cov-5.273919_pt1 | contig 12179 bp, 16 predicted proteins | sample MGYA00375143_ERZ795059 | MGnify/ENA primary metagenome ERZ795059 (study PRJEB30188, sample SAMN05720168) | activated sludge metagenome | isolation source: Anaerobic digester | place: USA | collected 2015-01-07 ... | reverse complement strand
TCTTGGTAAAACTATAAAGGTAAAATACTTCGAGGAAACTACCGATCAAAATGGAAATCATTCTCTTAGATTTCCAGTCATAAAGCAGATCTATGAAGATGGCAGGTTTGACTGAGCAAGTCTTTTGAATCCCGCGTTCGGTCGTCGTGGATTAGTAACAAAAGGGTTTTCAGGGCATAGACATACGAAAGAAGATAGAGAAAAAGCTATTGAAACTTTTCGAAAAACCTGGGAGCGTAAAAGAGAGACGGATTGATATTAGAACAATCCGTCGATCGGATTAAAGGATTGGATATGAGTTGCGAAAAAGAGACACTAGAGCACAAGCAGATGGTCTCTCACTTCATGAATGTTCTAATCAAGGAACTGATTAGCCGGGCCGAGCATCACGATGACTCTAAATTAGAGCAGGATGAGCTTCCATTTTTCGATGAGTTTACACCGAAGCTGAAAGCTACAACGTACAACAGTGATGAATACAAGGGATTTTTACAGGGCCTGAAACCCGCACTTGATCATCACTACGCTGTCAATAGACACCACCCGGAACATTTCCCGAACGGGATTGCCGGGATGGATCTGGTTGACCTTGTTGAGATGATCTGTGATTGGAAGGCTGCTACTCTTCGTCAGCGGGATGGTAACATCCTAAAAAGCTTGGAGCTGAATCGAGACAAGTTTAGCTACTCGAAAGAGCTTCAGCAGATTTTCGAGAACACTGTGGAGTATTTTGAATGATAAAGCAAGTCATCGTAGTCCGTAAGGACTTGAATATGAGAAAGGGGAAGATGTGCGCTCAGGCAGCGCATGCATCTCTTAAGGTCTTTCTCGATCGCATTGAATACATTAAGCCACGGCATCCTGAAAAGGATAATGAGCAGGACTCCACCACCCATTTCACTCCTGCTATGCGAGCTTGGTGCGAGTGGCAGGAAGGACAGCCCGGCTTCACTAAGATCGTTGTTGGGTGCAACAGCGAAGAGGAGCTCTTCGATGTTGAGAAGAAGGCTCAGGAGGCCGGAATCATTCACGCTCTTATCAAGGATAACGGCGTGACTGAGTTCCATGGAGTTCTTACTCCTACTGTCATCTGTCTCGGTCCCGACGAGGCCGAGAAGATCGATGTTATCACCGGGAAGTTTTCACTTCTATGAGTCTTATTCATCCCGACGGTTCTGAGTCCTCTTGGAGCGACCTGGAAAACGGGGATAACGATCTATACGCTGCAGCCGACGCGTTCATGGGAATCTTCGGTTTCCATCGCGTGAGGCATACAGATACTATCAGTAACAAGGAGGGGCATATGGACCCAGCTAACGCTAACAATCTCCCCGAAGCGACTCAGAGCGACATCATTCAAGAATTCGATGCGCTCGTTCGCAGCAACGTGGACACCACGACTCTCGCAGTCAAGGAATCGCTCAGAGGCAAGGGCTTCTGGGTAAACCAGAGAGACGTCTCTGACGCCATCTGGGGGTACGTCCAGAACAATCTGGACAAGTACAAATACGAGTACCAGCACGGCCATCGCATCTACCGTTACGAGCCCACGCAGGGCATCTTCGGCAGCGGTATCCCGTTCGGAACGCTCAACACGCTCAGCTCCGGCGGTCCTGCGGGCAAGTCTCACAAGATCACCACCTATAAGGTCAGGCGCACCCCGACCATCGGGACCTGGGAAGTCTTCTCTGCTGGCGGCCCTCTTGGGCTTCAGCCGACAGAGACGTTCACCAATACGACCAGGAACAAGGCTCGCTACGAGTATGCCAAGCAGTACGGCGTCAAGTACGTCGATACGGTAGCGAAGAAGATCTAAGCAAGTTCTCCACGGAAGGTTGTTACGTCCGTGGGTACGAATACTGTGGTTAGGGAGTGCACCCTCCAACTCGTCGACAGAACGCTGACAGTTTCAACACTTAGGCCGGCTGTGCACTTGTTGTGGTGAAAAGGAAGCGCGATCCCGGGATCGTGAGCAGGTGGTTCGAATCCACCCCTCCCTCGAGGTAAACTATTTAATGGCGAAGCGAAAAGATAGTGATAATGTCAAAACGGAGCCGGTACTTATTATCGGCTATCTTATTCCAGATCTCTCCGTAAAGGAAGCTGAGGGCGAACGCTTATCAGTTTCCCCTGTCTTTGCATCAGAGAAAGGGATGTACAAGAAGTCTCTTGTATTCAAGACCATCGACGAGGCTAAGGCCAAAATCTTGGAGCGTTACGGACGTGAACAGTAGATACAGCAAAGAAAGAGCCCCTTCTTATTACATTTTCGACGCCGCGGCTCAGAAATATCTCAGCTCTTCCTTCGATTGGAACGATCGAGGCGCTAAGATTCCTAATATGGAGGAAGTTAAAAAGCGGCTCCGTGTAATTGCTGAGCGCCAGGAAGAAGCCTCTCGTCCAAAGGATTGGGAACATCTTCCGCATACGTATACGGATCTCCCGGCTGCGTCCTTTATCCCTGGCGGGGTAGCAGTAGTGGATGAGTGCAAACATACTCTCCTTCGCGGTAGAGATGTAGGGCGACAGTTCCTAATTCAGGTCTGGCAGGCGAAGTCTACTAACTAACTATACTCTGTATAGGAGATAGTTATGGATAATATCCGAGACGATGATGACCTCATCTCTATAGACGACTTCGATTTCCAGCCAATGGCTGAAGAGTGCCCAGAATGTGGCGCTCCTACTTCTGAATGGGTTGAAACTCGAGATTATCTAAATTGGCATTGCCCTCGTTGCGGTAACGATTTCCCTATCGATGCTGCATATGAAGAGGCTCCCGAGTTCCACGATTCTACATATGATCTAGATATGACGGATGAAATATCCGATGACGAGTGGGACGCTCTTGACGACGAAGACCTCGATGCTCTTGAAGAGGCTCTTGGTAGTTCTAGGAAGGATCTACCTAATCTAGCTCCTCCGGAGAGTAAGAGTTCTCAGCCTGAAGGTGAAATAACTACATATCGTAATCCTCCTCATCATGTGTCCGATCTCGGTACTAGCGATTTCGGACGCAAAGGCATGAAAGAAGGCTTCTTCGATAAGAGAATAGAAGCGGGCGAACACTGTGATAATCAGGAAGAGCTTGAAGCAGAGCTTGCTAAAAATCCAAAGATTGAAGATGAGCACGAAGACGGCTACAAATCTCCGACTCCAGTTCGTGAGGATATAGAGGACGACGATAGCCTCGAAGCTATTGTGGCTGAGTACTCTGAGCTTGAAGATGATATCAGAGCAGCGTTTGGCTACTGTGAGCAGCTCTACCAGGCTCTAGCTGATTCCGGAATGGAAGATATCTCCTCTGGAGATCTAGACAGCATGATTCGAGACGGTATCAGCGGTATGGTAGAGGATACGTCGGAGCTCGAGCAGAGCCGCGAAGAGATTGTTGCAATCTTCGACCTGTTCGAGGATGAGCTCGGTGATGAACCTGCTCAGGAGCTCATAGAGCGTATCGAAGACGTAGCTTGTAGTGGTTCCTTTTCTCCTCTTATCGAGGATACGGTAAAAGTTAAGGGCGGCTATCAAAACGTCGGTAAGAAGGGAAAGCATTCCAAGAAGCCGATGACTAAGAAAGCTGCTGATGCCCAGCGTAAGGCAATGTTTGCTAACGGGTATCACGAAGGTGTTGATACCGGTAAGATCCAGGTATCCGATTCTATTGCTTCCCTTATTGATATGTTCATGCCAGAGCTTGCGAATGATATGAAGACCCAAATTGCTAATGGTAATACAGAAGCTCTTCGTGTAGCTCTTCGCCAGATTGATAAGGGCATTAGCAAAAACGTTTCCGGAATTTCCGAGAAGGTTATTCGAGACTATCGAGCTTTCCGTGAATCAGCTATGTCTGAGCTTGACATTGAACGCCAGGAAGCTGAAGCTGCTGGAGAAGAGTGGGACAATCCGTTAGAGGAAGATCACTTCGTTTGCTTTGCTTGTGATGCAGAAGGTTCTATTGATGAGCTAGACGAGGTCGACGGGGAGTATCTCTGCCCAAGCTGTGGCAGTACCGACATCGATATTTTCCAGACCGACGGTATCGGCGATGTTTACGATGATGAATCACCAGAGGATATCCTGCAAGAGGCTTTCGGTGATACTTCTCGCGATCAGCTTAATGCTCGATCCGTTCTCAAGTTTTGGCAGGATAAGGAACTGACGATTCCGGACTACCAAGACCGCATCGATGCAACTGCAAACGAGTTTGAAGTAGACCCGGAGTGGATTAAGGATATTGTAGGTGAGGATGAGGAGGGTGAGAATAGCCGCCCTTTTCGAGAATCTGATGAGTTAGAAGATGAGGGTATCGGAGATGTGAGTGCCTTTCCTGTTCCGGAAGGAAATAAGACACTGACTTGGACGATGTCCGACGACTTCGAAGCTTACAATGCAGCCGAGCACTGGCTAACGGATCGTGGGTTTTCAATCGGTAGGCTAAACGGTGATGCACCAGTTGGCTTTAAGGAAGGGGATTGGGATATTGCGAAGTGGTGGAATCTGTCTGCGAGCGATATAAAGCAACTCGATGGCGTTATTACTTCCCCAGACTTTCGTCACGGCCCCGTAACAGTGTCGTTTGGTCTAGATGCTCTTAGAAAGGACGAGCCTGCGGTAGACCCCGATAGACCTGTTTTGAAGCTTTCAGGTGGGTTCAAAGAATCAGCTGATGAGGATTTGCCAGGGGATGTCTCGTCTTTTAAGGCACCGAAAAGTTTTGTAGGTCGGTCCTGTAAAGTAGTAATCCCAGCTAATGTAGAAACACTGGCAGCAAGGTACGATGGAGTTCGCGGCGAGATTGTTCAAGAGGACGAGCGTGGCGAAGGCTTTCTAATCCGTATGCCAAACTATGGAGAGGTTTGGATGCCTAAGCAATTTCTTAAAATAGCAAAACAGTAGTCGGTCGCGTGTATATTAAAAGCGCCGGCTAAGCCGGCGCTTTTTTATTCGCTTCCCCATAGTCTAACTGGTAAGACACGGGATTTTGATTCCCGCGCCGCGAGGCTTGTAGGTTCGAGCCCTACTGGGGAAATAGAGGAGTTGCAGTGTATATACCTTTTCGACAAATCTTTATGATTTGTAGATTCCATGAAGAAGCAAATCCAAACGGGTCTCTGAAGTGCTTGCATCCAGCTGCTATAAATGAAGCAAACGGTGAGCCACCTAAGTGTAGCAGTAACTGTATAGCTAGAAAGACTTTAGAGACCATGGCAATGTCTTGGGACACTAATTCCTTAGATCGTAAAGAAATAGAAAAAATTGAATCTTTTTGACTTTTCGGAGGCAAAATTGATATGATCTATGCAGAGGAGGCCAGTATGGCAGGTTTAACGCCCGAAGAGGTTCAGGAACTTGACATCGTTCTGGCAAAGCTTTCAACTAAGGTTGAGCCCTCTGCCGAGAACACCGAAGAGTCTCCCAAGGAGGCTGAGTGACATACAGTCGCAAAGAGTTCCTTCGCAACGAGCGACGTCGGAATCGAGTTCATCGATCCCCGCTGTTCTGGATCAGCTGTATCTTCATCGCCCTAGTAGCGCTGTTCATAGCCTACGGAATCGCGCTGCAGATGTTAGGATTAGGATAATCACCAGGGGGTGATTTGGCTTCGACCTGTAGTATCCGTTTTTACCCGACGAAAGGCCCATGCAACGAAAGGGGAGGATCGCAGGGACGCGGGTTCAATTCCCGCCACCTCCATAGGGGACTGGTGTAACTGGTAGCACGGCGATCCGAATGGTTCGCAGGAGTTGGTTCAAGCCCAACACTTCTTCTAGAAAAAGAAAAAAGTAGAATTTGACTTTCACGGGCTTCGGTAGATATATTACTCGTAAGAGAAAACAACAACCTACCCGACGAGATGTCGAAGACGGTGGTACCAAACCGGGACGGCTAACTGATCGCGCAGTCGAAGGTACCAAAGAGCGCAGCTCCAAGTAGCTGAAATCAGTGTTTCTTTTAGAAGGAGCCACAAATGGCGGAAGTGCTTGAGGTTTTCAAGTACATCGGTGTCGGTATTCTGGTGATCGGTTTCTCGGCGCTCTGTATCTATGACTACGCCAAGAAAATCGAGAAAGCGAAGCATCGTCACGCGTAATTTGGGGTTGTAGCTCAGTTGGCTAGAGCGCGACGCTGGCAGCGTTGAGGTCGAGGGTTCAATTCCCTCTAGCTCCATCGGTTTGATTTTCTGCTAGGCAGAAGGCTCCGCTTATAAGATTCGAGTGTGTTGCTCCGGCCACGAATGCCAGAGCGTCCTGCTACGGCACACTTGTGAATAAGAGGAGGAATGCCACTACAGCCCGTCCTAAGTCGGGGTAGCAGCTAGTACTTGCGGAAGTACCTCAATTGGCTAGAGCACCAGCCTTCCAAGCTGGGTGTTGCGGGTTCGAGTCCCGTCTTCCGCTGAGGGGATCTCAACTATGCTGACAAGTAGTTGAGTCACATTCGATGGTCACGCACTAGTACCTAAGTAGTGCATGGTGGAGGGTCTTGTTAGAGTTCTGCCAGGGGTAGTAATCTCGTTGTGTATATCGAGCTCGTAGTGCACGATGGGGTGATAGGTAAATACAAGGCTGGTATACGGACTCTAGCCTATCCCTGAAAAAGCTCTAGCTACGCCCCCGAATGGGTGCATGGTATAATGGCTATTACATCTGACTGTCTATCAGATAATCCGGGTTCGATTCCCGGTGTGCTCGCAACTTCACAATGGGATTCGCACTAATTGGGTATGAAATACTTATTTTTGTATAAGACAACTCATATTCCAACTGGTCGATTCTACATTGGAATACATGAAACATCTAATTTAGATGATGATTACTTAGGTAGCGGAATCGTTATTCAACGACTGTTAGCTAAGTACCCTAGATCTGAATTCAATAGAGAGATTTTATGTTTCTGTAAAACGAGAGAAGAACTCTCTGAAGCAGAGAGACAGTGTATTCAAGAATCATATGATGATGTGAATAATTTGAACATAGCTCTTGGAGGAGATGGTGGTCCAACATTTTATGGGATAAAAGAAAAAGATCCAGAACGATACCTTATTTTGAAAGAACAGCAAGCAGAACGAGTTCGAAAAGTTCAATCTAAGGGTCATGCATCTCTACGACAAAGAATTGAAACTGAGCCAAACTTTGCAGAACATATGAGAACAGTAGCTAGAAAAGCTTTGAAAAAAGCATCAATAGCTTCTCGAACTCCTGAAGCGATCGCAAAAAAGAAAGAGGTATTTGCGCGAATAGGCCATCAACAAGGAGAAAAGAATAGCTCTTTCGGAAAGCATTGGATTCATAAAGGAACTGAAAATAAGCTAGTTCCTAAGACAGACTTAGTCCCAGAAGGGTGGGAAATAGGTCGTAAGATAAAGTAAATGGGCGCCTAGCATAACGGTAATGCATCGCACTTGCACTGCGAATGATCCGGTTCGAATCCGGGGTGGTCCACTAGTAACAACTCTCCCGTCCAATGAAATAGGTGGACGATTGAGCCCCAAGATACGGCGCTGTCCTAGGAAACACGCATCCGGTGAGGGAGGAAAGTGGGAAATAGAGTATCGGAGTCATGACCGAGAAAAATACCCGCAAGAAAGTCCGATGAGAATCCGGACGACCTCAGCAAAAGAGTTGTTATTTTTATGCGGGTGTAACTCAGTTGGTCAGAGTCTCGGCCCTCCAAGCCGTTGGTCGCCGGTTCGAATCCGGTCGCCCGCTCTCAATGCAGTTGTAGTACAACGGTCAGTACACAGCCTTGCCAAGGCCGAAATGGGGGTTCGATTCCCCTCTACTGCTCTACAAATGGCCCTGTCGAATAATAGTAGTTCGCCTGCCTCTCAAGCAGGAGACGCCGGAGCGTAACCGACCAGGGCTAATCGAACTTTTTGCGCTCTCTTGCACTAATTAGGAGCAAGGAGCAACTATGATATGCGAACGCTGTGGACAAGAGCATGACGGATCGTATGGATCTGGTCGATTCTGTTCACGTCAGTGTGCTAATTCGAGAGATTGGTCAGACGAGCATAAGCAGAATCTAAGTACTAAGCTTCGGAAGAATCCGATACGTACTTGTTTATACTGTGGAAAGGAATTACCGAGAACATCCACTCAGACATCCGGTCTTTGTTCGGTGTGTGAGAAAGATGCTAGAAGGGGAACGGGTAAGTACGGGGTAGGGACAGAGGACTGGCGTGAGTATACTAAGGAAAGACGCCAGCGAATCAAACAAGAGTACGTATCTTCTTTTGGTGGAAAATGTATAAAGTGCGGATACGATAAGTATAGTGGGGCTTTGGAGTTCCATCATAAAGACCCAACTGAAAAAGAAGCAGACCTATCCAAGAACTTATTTGCTCGATCTAGAGATGTGATTCAACGAGAATTAGATAAATGTGTACTTCTTTGTTGTCGATGCCACAGAGAGCTACATGAAGAGATTCGACAAGGACATACATTAGAAGAGTTTTTAGATCAAGATAATACATAGGTGATTCGTCTAGGAGTTAGGACACGTGTCTGATAAACACGGAAAAACTGTGCGACTCGGTTATCACCTATTCCCTCTTAACCTGCTGGAGCAAAAGCAGGTGGTGTGCCTCAGCATCTTACGAGTGAGGTTAGTTTTTCCTCCTTTCATCTATGAATAAAGGGGCGTGAGTGGTAGCGACCAACGTTAGCGGTTGTTCCAAACCTGGCGATGATTAGCCGCCAGAGCAAGAAATAGCATGCCCGATGGAAAGGGAACTTTGCTACTAATCTTATATGCCCGGTTGATGTAATGGTAGCGTCTCTGTTTTACACGCAGATGGAACTAGTTCGATTCTAGTACCGGGTAAAGGAACCTCCGAAGAGCTGTATACTAATTATGGATACGGAGGTTCGAATGTTTTGTCAGAAGTGTGGCAAAGAACACGATGGGGCTTATGGCTCTGGAAAATTCTGCTCTCGAGCCTGCGCTAATGCTAGACAGTTTTCAGAGGAAACTCGTCAGCTGAAATCGCAAAAACAACGAGAAGCTATTGAAAGAGTCGGCCTCTCCGTAGAATTTCAAAATCGAATAGGTTATGAGTTTTCTCAAACGGATAAAGAAAAAGGACGAAAGAAAAGCATAGAGCATCGCAAGCAAGAGATACAGTCCTGGCAAGACTGGGTACTTGAAGAAGGAGCAACTTGGGAAACTGTTAGTCCTCGTTGGTCTTCGCTTCGAAAGCGGCTAATTACCGAGATCGGATGTTGTGAGATTTGCGGACAGCTTCCAATATGGAATGGAAAACCTCTATCTCTTCAACTGGATCATATTGATGGAGATTTAGACAATAACAAACGAAGTAATCTTCGGGTACTCTGTTTACACTGTCATTCACAGACGCCACATTATGGCTCTAAAAATAAGGGCCGTGGAAGATATTTACGAAGAAAACAAAGCCATTCGGACGACTAGTGTGTATGCCAAGTGAGGTCGAGCCCTGGTCAGGGGTACAGCGAATATCCGTAGCGGGGCCTAGCTAGCTCACCGGATGCTGGAGCGTAAAGGCGTCGGACACAACGCCGCAGCATACCCATAATGGCCAACGGACGGTCCCGAGATCGCAAGATCGAATCCGAAAGGTAGGGCGAAGAAAGCCGTCGGTGGAGCCCGTAATCACCTTACTTGTAGAGAGGCATTCAGATATAGTATGTATAACGGGAAATAGCTCAGCTGGTAGAGCGCGTGCTTTGGGAGCATGAGGTCGCAGGTTCGAAACCTGTTTTCCCGACTAACGTTTTTCAAGGAGGAAGTAATGTATGATCTCTCCGAACTTGAAGAACTTCGCAAATTGACTCCTCCAGGTCAGTATTGCGTACCCGTAGAAACTGAAAAGAGCTGTAAGGTGCTTGTAGTCGGGGACGTTAAGAAGTCTGTAACCAAAGATTGGTTCGCTATCTTTCCGGATCCGTCGGAGCAACCTGCATATGAGAAAGCATTGATAGACATAGTCGAGAAACGATTAGGTCTTTAGTTGGGCGCGTGACATAAAGGCTGTGTAGCGGACTCTTAATCCGTGAGCGAAAGCTCAATGCAGGTTCGACTCCTGTCGCTCCCATAGTTCCTGATTACCCTCCGAGGGTCGCTCCTTTGGGTTCAAGGTAGTATAACACTCAGCCGAGGCCTTGAGAAATAATGTATAACAGGCTGCGGATAGTCATCAGAGACGTGTCGATGACCAGGGACTTATTTGCCTCATTCGCGTAACGGGTCTTCTACGTCTTGATGCCACGTGCTCAAGGCGAAAGACACTACTCTTCGATCCCCATTAGGACCAGCAGGTAAAGGCCACCTGAAGCGCGACTACGGTGGAGATGAGCTTGGGAGTAGGAGCGCGCCAGCATGAGAGCTGGTAGAGAAGGTTCGACTCCTTCATGCGGCGTTTTTCATTGAGGTGTGGCCCAATGGTTGGGCAGCGGACTGTTAATCCGTGGGGAAACCCTATGCAGGTTCAAATCCTGTCGCCTCAGCTAAAAGTCCTGCCTAGAGTGGCCACTCGAAGCAGGTTGAGACGGAGCGGTGGCAGCTGATCACTTCGTCAATAGAAAGCGGTGACACCCGTCAGCCTAGGGTATAACAAGTTCACACCGGAACCGTTACCGGTACTTTCGGGCGCATAGCTCAATTGGTAGAGCTACAGACTCTTAATCTGTAGGTCGAAGGTTCGATTCCTTCTGCGCTCATAAATCCCGCGATGCGTTGCAAAGCTAGTGGGTTGAGGTCATCGATGAACTGTCAGTTGATGGCGTATAATAAATCTGTGGGAGCGCTGCAATAAGGAGACGGCTGAATTTGCAGGTATCGCCACGCCGGACCGTAACCGGCAATTTTATGGCTCGGTGGTGTAATTGGCAGCCACGTTAGCTTGAGGTGCTAATGCCGAAAGGCGTGAGGGTTCAAATCCCTCCCGGGCTACTATTTGTGTGATTAGCTCAGTTGGTTTAGAGCGCCTGGTCGACATCCAGGAGGTCAGTGGTCCGAATCCACTATCGCACATTGCGACGGCAGTCGCGTTTCAATTGTGGACGAATAAGGTACACCTTCGAAAGTGGAAACAAAGTCTAAGCCTGCGGTGGTTGAGTGGGTAGAGTGAGGCAAGGAGAAGAGGGTCAACGCGATATTCTCCTTTGAACGCTTTGGAGCAATCCTCACATACGGGTGGAAGTCCCGTCAATTGATTTTTCTTTAGTATATTATGCCTATGAATATACTTGGTATCGTCATAGGCTTTCTTTTTATGCTGGGAGGAATAGGGCTCGGAACTCTATTACTTAAGCTAAAGATAGTCCAGCCCCTCACATCCCGTAAGATTATTCATATAGCGGTGTCCCATTGGTGGCTCGTAGCTATGCCATTCTTCGATAACATCTGGGCAGCTCTTGTTACTCCAGTAGCCTTTATTGTTATTAACTACGCTGCTTTGAAGTTAAAGTTCTTTACAGCAATGGATGATCCGTCTCGTCCCCATAACTTCGGAACTGTCTACTTTCCCATCTCCCTTTCCATTCTAGTGGCGCTGTGTCTAAGTGGAGTTCTTCCTTATGCAGTAGGTGGAGCAGCGATGCTGGTTTTAGGTTGGAGCGATGGACTAGCTGCCATTGTCGGTCGAGCTACTCGGTTTGGAGAGTTCAAGCTCTTCGGACGTCCGAAAAGCATAGCTGGAATTCTGACGATGCTAGTAGCTTCGATTGTCGTTTTGCTTCTCTTTAAGGTCCCTATCGCGACTGTTGCTTGGTTAGCTCCGCTCGTAACTCTTGTAGAACTATTCACTCCTCTCGGGTTAGATAACCTGACTGTACCAGCAGTAGTAGCTTTGGTGCTGGGGGTTGTATGATAGATCTAGCAACAGCACGACCGGAAGAAGTGGAATTCTGGAAAGCGTGCTTCTTGGCTCTTCTACCTGCAACACCGAAATCGTTACCTATTAGCGAAGCTATCTCAGCTGTTGCCGAGGCTACCGACGAGGCATTTCGTGAATACAGAGCTCGTCGAGCGCGGTAGTGGCCTAAATCAAGAAGGGTACGGGCCGGTAGCATAATGGTTAATGCACCTCATTCGCATTGAGGAAGATCGGGTTCGAATCCCGCCGCGTCCAAAGAAGATAGGAGTAACATGAAGTTCTATACGCTCTGTAATAGATCGGAAGAGCGTCGGGTAGG
>ERZ795059.5008-NODE-5008-length-12179-cov-10.675850_pt1 | contig 12179 bp, 10 predicted proteins | sample MGYA00375143_ERZ795059 | MGnify/ENA primary metagenome ERZ795059 (study PRJEB30188, sample SAMN05720168) | activated sludge metagenome | isolation source: Anaerobic digester | place: USA | collected 2015-01-07 ... | reverse complement strand
GTTTTTCGCGAAAGATTTTTCCGATTTCAAAACGAATGCTCGTTTAATGCTTCATGCTGAAATCAAAAAGGCAAGAAAAAAAACATCTGGCGTCATAGGAGTTAATATTTTAGTGGCTTTAACCGATTATGAAGAAATTCTGATTGATTCGTTTGAAGCCGGAGCGGATTTGTTTTTTTTAGGAGCCGGACTTCCTTTAAAATTTTCCGACGCATTATCGCAAGAAAAATTATCTGAAATCATAAAAAAAATCGTTCCTATAGTCTCATCGGACAGAGCCGCAAATCTTATTTGTAAAACTTGGAAACGATTATACAATTTTGTTCCAAACGCGTTTGTAGTGGAAGGACCTCTTGCCGGCGGTCATCTTGGATTTAAAATTGAGGATATAAATGAAAATAAATGCAGACTTGAAAATATCGTGCCCTTAGTGGTTGAAGCGTTAAAACCTTTTGAAAAAGAATTTAATAAAAACATACCCGTTATAGCCGCAGGCGGAATATATACCGGCGAAGACATTTTTAAAATTATGAAATTGGGAGCTCAAGGAGTTCAATTAGGAACGCGGTTTGTGGGAACGCGCGAATGCGATGCGGCGGATGCTTTCAAAAGGGAATACATAAATTGCAAACGGCAAGATTTGATATTAATTAAAAGTCCGGTAGGATTGCCCGGCAGAGCGATAAATAACACTTTTTTAACCGACGTCTCAAACGGTCGCAAAAAACCTTTTAAATGTATGTGGAAATGCTTGAAAACCTGCGATTTTACATCCGCTCCGTATTGTATAGCATTGGCTTTATTTAACGCTCAAAACGGAAATTTCCGCGACGGATTTGCTTTTGCCGGAGCAAACGCTTACAAGGTAGATAAAATTATTTCAGTCAAAGAATTAATGACTGAATTACTTGAAGGTTACGATAAAGCCGAATTGACCGCAAATAATCAATTTAATAATTAATTAAAAAAAACATGAATATTCTTCCGGTTCAAGACCCTGTTTTGATTTTCGCCATAGTTATGTTAATCGTTTTAATCGCTCCCCTTTTAGCGAAAAAATCAGGATTTCCCGATATCGTAGGATTAATAATCGCCGGAACTTTAATCGGTCCGTATATGAGCGGAATACTTGAAAGAAATCAGACTATTGAATTGCTCGGAACCGTTGGGTTGCTATATATAATGTTTCAAGCGGGATTGGAAATAGATATCCTTCAGGTAAAAAAAAATAAGCATTATAGTTTAATATTCGGAGCGTTCACTTTTATTTTTCCTTTATTTTTTGGAATTCTAATCGGATATTATTTTTTCAAAATGAATCTTATAGCTTCGATTCTTTTAGCGAGCATGTTTTCTTCGCATACGCTTCTTACTTTCCCTATTGTAAGCAGATTAGGGCTTGCAAAAAAAAGAGCTGTTACCGCGGCTATAGGCGGAACAATTTTCACAGACGCTCTCGCATTAATCATTCTTGCGGTTATAATAAGCTCAAATAACGGTTCTTTGAATTATATGTTCTGGGCTAAATTTATCGTTTTTTCAACCGTATATTCTTTTGGAATCATCTTTTTTTTGCCAAAAATCGGAAGCTGGTTTTTTAAAAATTTTTCGTCCGAACTTGGCGTCGAGGATTACGTGTTTGTAATCGCTGCTTTGTTCACAAGCGCTTATTTTTCTCATCTCGCTAAATTGGAACCTATTATCGGAGCGTTTTTAGCCGGTATAGCATTAAACTCATTGATACCGGAAAAAAGCGTTCTTATGAACAGAATACAATTTGTCGGCAATTCTCTGTTTATACCTTTTTTCCTTATTTCAGTCGGTATGATAATAAATCCAAAATTGCTTTTCTCGAATTTTGAAACGATAAAAATTTCAGCGGCTATGATTATTGTCGCTTTGTTTTCCAAATGGATAGCCGCCGTTTTATTTTCAAAAATTTCCGGATTTTCAAAAACCGAGGGTTCTTTAATCTTTGGATTAACCGTTAATCAGGCGGCGGCGACCCTTGCCGCAGTGCTGGTTGGTTATAAAGTCGGGATTTTTTCTTCAAATATTTTAACCGGAACCATAATGATGATATTGGGAACTTGTTTTGCCGGTCCTTTTATAACGGAAAAATCAAGTAAAAAATTGATACTTGAAACCAAAGACAAATTCGATTTTAAAAATCTTAAACGGTCCGACAGAATACTTATCCCGCTTAAAAATCCGGAAACGATAAATTCATTAATTGACTTGGCGTTGCTTCTTCATCCGAAAAACAGCCATGATCCAATATATCCGCTGAATATAGCTATTGAAGGCAAAGACGTTCAGGAACAAGTCTTATCCGGAGAAAATATTCTTACTAAAGCCGTTATGCGAATAAGCGCCGCGAATAAAATATCTTTTCCTTTGACAAGCATAGATATAAACGTTCATAACGCCATAATAAAATCAGTCAAGGAATACCGTATTTCAAAAGTGGCGCTGGGCTGGAATGAAAATATAACTTTTAAACATCACCTTTTTGGAAACACAATAGATAAATACATTAAAGAAAGCCGCGAAATAATTTTTGTCGCGGCAATCCTTCAACCGCTCAATATATCCGACAGAATACTTCTTATCATTCCGCCGCTTATACATAAACAAAATGGATTTAAAGACACTTTAATCGAATTAAAAAAATTATCTTTGTCTATCAACGCTAAAATCATTTTTTTAGCTGAACAAAGCGCTATTGAAGAAATTCTCGCTATAATAAATCAGTCAAAACCTGTGTTATCATCTGATTTTATTCCCGTATCAAGCTGGAAAAAAATTTATAATATTTTGGATGAAATGACGCTTCCCAACGATATCATTATCCAAATGATAGCAAGACCCGGAAGACTCGCATGGAGTTTGAATTTCGATAAAATGCCGAATCAGTTGAAACTCAGGTTTCCGAATAACAGCATTATAACCGTTTATCCGTATTACAATATCGACGAATACGATTATGAAAAAGAATTTTTATCAAACGAATTGACTTTATTGAATTTAATTCCGGAACGGAATTTCTATTTTAATTTTGAAAAAACGCATATTGCCGACGCCTTTAAAACTATTATTAATTCAAATAATTTTAAAAATCCAGATTTGATTTTTAATCAATTATCCGCCGTGTCCAAAGAATCTCCATTAGAATTGACTACTGAAATTTCACTGCTTCATATTCACACTGCAGAAGCGCCGGATTATTTAATTTATATATTTACTAATGAGGCCGGTTTTAAATTAAACGCTCTGGATATTTCTCCAAAAATAATTATTATCCTCCTGTCGCCCGCGTCGCATTCTACCGAAGGTCATTTAAATATTCTATCGGAAATAGCGAAAATCGTTCAAATTAAAGGATTTTCCGAATATTTGCTTGCTTCCTCGAATTATTCCGGTTTTATTGACAAGCTGAAATCAGAATTGAATATTTGATATCTAAGGAAGTATATTATGAAGAAACTTATTTTTCTTTTTGTTTTTTTTTCAATGTTTAATTTTCAAAAAAAAATATTTTCAATGGATATCGAAAATCAAAAATTATTGTCCGACGTAGCGATTATTATCCTTTTTGAAACAGACTTTCAAGATTCTTTAAGGCAAAACTCATTAAACCGGTCTTTGAAAACATTGGAAAATATAAACGAAAAAATAAAAATCATCTCCGGTTATAAATCCTTTCCCGACGATTTAAAATCAAAACTAAACCGTATAACGGCTCAAATAAAAAAAGATTTATTAAATAATAATTTTGAAAATCAAGCCGAATACAATTTTAATAAACTAATAAAAACATTATACGAATGTTATAATAATTTTGAAATAAAAGACTCGCCGGAAATAAATTATTTTATAGTTGATTTAATTCAGTTTCAAAGTTATATTCAAAAAAAAAAATGGAATTATATGCTTATTGAAACAGAAGAAATGCTTGATTTTTACGGCGCGGTTATAGATAGGTTTGATAAAAAAAAATTGTTAAATCCTTTTAATAAATTTTTGTTGAAATATTTTAAAATCAGCATCGTTAATCTTAAAAACGCGGTCTTAGATAAAGATATTGAAACGGTAAAGTCTTTGGTTTCAGAATTGACTAAATTATTAAAAAATTTTCAATACATATATGAAAACAGATGAAATAAATAATGAACAAAACTATTTAAGAAAACCCGAATGGTTGAAAAAAAAAATCAGGTTTGCCGACCAAGGCGTTATTCTGAAAAAAAAAACGATTTCAATGAATTTAAACACTGTCTGCAAATCCGCGCTCTGTCCGAATATCTATGAATGTTTTAATAATAAAACAGCAACTTTTATGATTTTAGGCGATATTTGTTCAAGACGATGTAAATTTTGCAATGTGAAAAAAGGGACGCCGCGAAAATTTGATTTTGAAGATGAAATAAACAACATTGTTAAATTCGCTATTGAATATCAGTATAAATATTTAACAATAACCTCTGTAACGCGCGACGATTTGAAAGATATGGGAACTAATCATTTCATAAAATTAACCCGCGCTTTGCTTGAAGCCGGCATTAAATCAGAATTGTTGTTACCGGATCTAAACGGCAATACCGAGTTGTTAAAAAAAATTATAGAGTCAGGCGCCGTCGTGATTAATCATAATATTGAAATGATTGAAAAGTTATATGCCGATATAAGGCCGGATTCGAATTTTAAAACAAGTATGAGGATTATTGAAAATATAAAAAAAATTGATGATTCGATTATTTCCAAAACCGGATTTATGGTCGGATTCGGAGAAACAGAGTCCGAAATATTGAATTTGATTGACTTATTAGCCGAAACTGGAGTTGATATCCTTACTATAGGTCAATATCTGCAGCCGTCTTTGCAACATTATCCCGTAAAAGAATATATTGAAGAATCTAAATTTTCGGATTATAAAATTTACGCCAAAAAAAAAATTAAAGTGGTGGAATCAGGTCCTTTTGTTAGAAGTTCGTATAAATCCTTTGAATCATATTTAAATTTAAAAAAGAGCGCGATATGAACGAATTATCCATAATCAAATATATATCAAAACTAAAATCGGCAGAAATAATTGCTCTCGACAAAAAAATAAATCAATTAAAGAATTCTTCGTTGAGCTGCGGTTTAACTAAACGAAACAAGTTTGGCATTGGCGACGCCGATTCAACTAAACAAATCAAAACCGGAATCGGAATCGGAATCGGAATCGGAATCGGAGACGATTGCGCGATTATTCCATATTCTTCTTCTCATTCATTTTTAATAACAACGGATTCTTTAATAGAAAACGTTCATTTCAATTTAAAATGGACTTCTTTATATTTGCTGGGATGTAAATCGGTTCTTGTCAACATAAGCGATATTTTATCTTGCGGCGGCGTTCCTGAAAATTTGTTTTTATCAATTAATATTCCAAAACGCTTAAAAAATATCCGACGCCTGTTTGACGGCATAGATTTTATATGCCAAAAATACGGAATTAAAATTTTAGGCGGCGACACCACGTCTTCGAAAAATGATTTATGCATAACTATTACGCTGCTCGGTAAAGTTAATAACAAAAACATTTTATACAGACATACTTCCAAATCCGGCGATTTAATATGCATAACCGGTTATGCGGGTTTGTCGGGAACCGGCTTTAATGTTTTAAAAAAAAAAATTAAAGGCTATCCGGAATCAATCCGCCAACATCTGATTCCGGAAATTTTGTCTCTTAAAGACGCCGCTATAATTTCAAAGTTTGCCGATTCGTGTATGGATAACAGCGACGGTTTGTATTCGTCTATTAGAACTATGCTTGATAATACAAAACGCGGTTGTATGATTGATTTTTCAAAAATTCCCGTTCATCCTGAAACGGTTAAATATTGCACGCAATTTAAAATTGATTTGGAAGAAATAATAAATTTCGGCGAAGATTATAATTGCGTTTTTACCGCCTCTAAAGTTAATATAAAAAAAATAAAAAATTTATTAAAAGCAAAATTATCAATAATCGGAGAGATAACTTCTTCGGGGAAAAAATATATTTTAAAAAACAAAAAGAAAATAAAATTAATTAAAAAGGGTTTTATACACAATGACTAATATCAAAGAAAAATTGCTTCTGCATATCTGCTGCGCTCCCTGCGCTACGCATAGCATTATTGCGTTTAACGAAAATTTTTCCATCGAAGGATTTTTTTATAATCCGAATATAGAACCGCTTGATGAATATGAAAAAAGAATCAACGCGCTAAATAAACTAATTGAATTTTCCGATATAGATTTGCTGATTGGAAATTATGACAATGCAAGATGGCGCGATTTTATAAAAGGTTTTGAACGGGATAAAGAGGGTGGCAATCGTTGCAGATTATGCATTAAATTCAGACTTGACCTCGCGGCAAAAACCGCTTTATATAGAGGAATAAAAAAATTTTCAACCACTTTATCAATCAGTCCGCATAAAAATCTCGATATGATAAATGAAGAAGGCGAAATCGCCGCAAAAAAATACGGAGTGAATTTTGTGGCTGTCGATTTAAAAAAAAACAACGGTTTCGCTAAAAGCGTAGAGCTTTCAAAAAAATACGGACTTTACCGTCAAAAATATTGCGGATGTTTGTTTGGGATTTCATAAGTCGTTTATCATTTTGAAAACGGTATTTTTCAGTATTACTTCGACGATTAACAAAATAATGGCCGCTAATGCGAACCATTGAAAATATTCTTCGTATTCAACGTATTTCTTTATTTTGATATTTGTTTTTTCCAATTCGTCAATATCCGCAAACGCCTGTTTTAACGTTTTAAAATCTGTCGTCTTATAATATTTTCCCGAAGTATTGCGGGAAATTGTTTGAAGAAGTTCTTCATCGACCTCGATAACCGGAAGCGAACCGTCGCTATTATAATGATACTGTTTTCCTTTATTTTTATAAAATACGGGAAACTTCACCCCTTTATCCGCCATTCCTATTTGAACCGTATAAATCTTTATTCCATATTCTTTCAAAGCCGCCGCGATTGTAATAGGATCAAAATAATCTCCTTCCTGTCTGCCGTCGGTAACAAGAATAATTATTCTGCTTTTTGCCGAACTTTTTTTTAAATAATGTCCGGCTATTCCAAGCGCCGACGATATAAACGTTCCGTTATGAAATTTTACGGGAACTTTTCTCGCGTCGTCTTCGTCTTTTTCCCAATCGTAATAAAATACAATTTGATCGACGATTTTTCGCAGCGTTTGATAATCCTGAGTTAAAGGACACCTTAAAAAAGCTCCTGCTGCAAATTCGATTATTCCGATTCTGTCGCTTTTTCTTGAATTTATAAAATTTTGGGCGGTTCGTTTTGCGGCTTCAAGTCTATTTTCCGGAGAAAAATCTTCGGCTTGCATACTTGCGCTTGAGTCGATTAAAATCATAATGTCAGTCGCAAAAATGTTCTGTTCGGAAAACTCGGTTCCGGCTCTCGGACCCGCCGCCGCAATTATAATTAAAATCAACGCCGCCGCTCTTAGAATTAGAAGAACCGGCGTCCGCAAATTTGTTTTTAATTTGCAAGGCTGTTTTTTAAAAAAACGGATATCGGAAAAAGTTATCGGCGGCGCGTTGTTAAAAAAAATTTTTTTTCTAAACAGGAAAAAAACGATTAAAGTCAGCGGAATTAAATATAAATAATATCCGGATTTAAATTCGGAAATCCACATTAATTTTTCCCGCGTTAAAAAACCGGTTGTGGTTTTAAACCCAAGCCGGATTTTTTATTAATTAACTTTTTTTTTGTTTGCCGGTTTGCCGTTCGCTAATATAAGTTGAACAGCTATCTCGTCGCAATCCGGAAATTTCGGACATTTTATGCAGTCTGTCCAGACCTTCTTGGGCAAATCGTCTTTGCTGATTATTTTAAATCCTAATTTTTTAAAAAATTCCGGTTTATAGGTTAAAGCGAATAATTTATAAATTCCAAGTTTCTTGGCTTCCTCGATTAGTTTATTGACTATTATGCTGCCTATTCCAAGTTTCTGATATTCTTTGCGTATGGCAAGACTTCTCACTTCAGCAATGTCAATCCAGGTCAAATGCAAAGCCCCGCAGGCTATAATTTTATTATTTTCTTCGATAATAATAAAATCTCTTAAATTTTCAATCAAATCATTTAATGATCGCGGAAGCATTTCGTTATTTTTCGCGAACGGATTGATAAGAGACTGTATAGATTTAATATCGTTTATATACGCCTTTCGTATAATATAATTTTCATTAATTAAATTTAATTTTTTCATTGTTTTTTCCAAATTACATTTTTGAATAGTATTCTTTCATAGCTTCGACGAATTTATATTGAAGTTTTACTTTGCCCATATAAATTTCTTCTTTTGCTTTTCCATGACAATCAGTCCCGCCGGTGGCAAAGAGATTATATTTTTCGGCAAGTTTTAAATAATACGCCGTATCGTTTGGAGTATGTCCCGTGTAAAACGCCTCTATCCCCTGTATTCCGCCCATTTTTAAAATTTCCTCAACGGCTGTATCGTCCCGCAACGAAGTCGGATGCGCAAGAACTACGACTCCTTTCGCCTGATTAATTAAATCTATCGTGTCAATCAAAGATAATTTGTCTTTTTCAACATATCCGGGTCTTCCGACTTTTAAAAATTTTTCAAACGCTTCGTCGAAAGTTTTTACGATTTTTTTTAAGATTAAATATCTTGCTATATGCGGTCTTCCCGGCGTAGTCATTTCTATCATATTAACAAGCTCGCCGTAATCCACGTTTAATCCGCTGTTTTTAAGTTTTTCAATAATAAGTTTTGAACGGCCGTCTCTTGATTTTTTTGAACCCTCGAGAATTTTTAAAAGTTTTTCATTTTTATGGTTGATAAAATAAGCGAGAATATGAACTGATTTTTTCCAGTTCACGCTGAATTCTATGCCCGGAATATATTCTATGTCGGTCTTTTTTACCGATTCTAAAGCGTCTTCCACTCCGGCCACAGTATCGTGATCCGTTATTGAAACGCAATGGATTTCTCTTTTTTTCGCTTCTGAAAAAATTTCCGAAGGCGTAAATGTTCCGTCGGAATAAATGGAATGTATATGCAAATCGGCGTATTTCTTCAAATATTTATTTCTCATTCAGACAATCTGATATAATTTTAATTATTTCGTCTATGTTTCCGGTTTCTTTTCCGTATTTTATGATGCTGGCGTTTTTATCAATTATGTAATAACAGGGTATTTTATCTTTTATCTCGGGAAAAGACTTTATTATCTCCGCGTTATTCGCGCTCGTAGGACTTACAAAAATATCGTAATTTAAATCGAGCGATGAAACGAATGTTTTAAATTCGTCTTTATAAGGATCGTCGAGCGATATCGAAACAATCTTGAATTCCGGATTCTTGATTTTGTCCGCAATTAATTTTATCGAGTTTAATTCTGTCTGCGTATTGATTACCCAGCTACCCCAGAAATTAATGAAAAGGACTTTGCCTTTAAGCCGCTCTAAAGTTATTTCCGTTCCGTCCGCGGCTCTCAACCCGATATTTAAATTCAACTGTCTGACTCCGGATTCGCTTTTTGATTCTTTGGCTGATTTATCGCTTTTGCACGAATTGAAAAAAAGTAAAGAAATGAAAATAATAACCAAATATTTTTTCATCCGCGTTTTTTATCTCCGTTCCGGTTGCTTTCAGTTTTATTCGGTCAAAACCGCCGATTTTGTTTGTTCTCTTGTTTTATTATTAGCAAAGCAACCCGTTTAGTTTCATAATCTTTTTAAAATTAGATATTATACTTAAAAATTATTATTAAGTCAATCAAAAAATGAATTTTCCTTTTTTGAATACTGTTCTTCCGTCTATTTTTACTTCGCCTTCTTTTCGCAAATCCTTTATCATATCCCAGTGAAGAGCCGATTTGTTTTTTGCGCCTGTTTCAGGATACCCGTTCCCTACGGCAAGATGAATTGTGCCGCCGATTTTTTCGTCAAATAATATGTTTTTGATAAATTTTTGTATCGAATAATTCAACCCGAACGCAAACTCGCCAAGATACCTCGCTCCTTTGTCCATATCAAGCATTTTTATTAAAAAATCTTTGTTTTTTTCAGCGTCCGCGTTTATTACTTTGCCGTTTTTAAACTCAAGACTTATTCCGGCAACTTCTATTCCGGACATACATGCAGGAAATTCAAAACATATTTTTCCATTGACTGAATTTTCTACCGGACCCGTATAAACTTCTCCGCTCGGCATATTGAAATATCCGCTGCTATTAATAAATTTTCTTCCTTTTATTGAAAATGATAAATCGGTTTTATTGCCGACGATATGGACTTTATCAGAACCTTCCAATTTATTTATTACTTTTTCCTGATAATCCCAAACTTTTTTCCATTCCTTAACCGGATCAGGTTTGTTTATTTTAACGGCGTTAACAACGAATTTTTCAAAATTCGACAAAGACATTTCCGCGTCCTGAGCATATCCTTCTGTCGGGTAAAGAGCCAACACCCATCTGTTTTTCTTTAAAGTGATTTCGCTTATAGGTTTTCTCGTTTTTCTAAACAACGCTTGTTTTGAAGGATCTACCGCGCTCAAACTCTTTGTATTCACTGAACATAATATATTTATCGAAGCGTCGGCGTTTTTTGCCTCGTAAAGATTTATTTCAGGCAAATACGTTAAATGAGTTTCGTTGCAGTAAGCAAAAAATAAATCCTGCTGGTCGTTCAACGATATGTGAGTAAACGGATGCGCTCCGATTTTAAGCAATTCAATATAAATCTGTTCGATTAACGGGGAAGCCGCTATGTTTCCGAAAACGCTTACTTTCTCTCCTTTTTTGATTTCCAATGAGAAATCGATTAAAAGTTTAGCGTATGAATTCAACGTTTTTTTATCAAGCATTATTATAACTCCTAAAACATAAAAAATATTTGAAAGATTATTTTATGAATTATGCTTTTTGTCAATATTTTTCTTGACAAATTTTTATAAATAAATATTTTATATTGCATTGGAATCTTTCCGGTTTATCCGGATTGCTTAAAAATTTTATCAGCAAAATGGCAAGCTCGCATAGCTCAGCCGGTAGAGCGCCACCATGGTAAGGTGGAAGTCGCCAGTTCAATTCTGGCTGCGAGCTCCATTTTTTTATCTGATTCCATTGATTTGATTTCAAACTTTTTTATAATATTTTGATTTGTTGAATATTTTTTTTCGATTTCCCATACAACTACAATAAACGCCCCTAATCCGAATTTTATCGGAAAAGGATAACCGTATAATTTGCTCTTATTCCTTTTCTGGAAATTCGGCTTTATATAATATTCGAAAATCGTTTCACGATTCCATCGACATTGTTAAAAGTTGAAGATTAAAAAAAACGCTTTAATAAGACACTGTAATTTATATAGGTTTTAAAGCGCTTCAAAAAATATTCTTGTCGTAAATGCAAAAAATGTATAGAAATATGTCAGAAAACCGCCGAGTTCTACTCGGCGGATGAAGGGCATCCGCTTAAAGCGGGGATTTTTAATGGGTTGCAAACCCCTTAATTAAATCGTGTTGCTGCTGCTAATGTGCAGCAACTGCGATTTTAAGTGAAGAAGCCGCCGAGCTCTGCTCGGGGGAGCTTCACTGATAAGATACTTAGGGTTCGGTAAATAATAATTTTGTATATTAAGGAAAAACTATAACAACATTACTGCATTTTCATTTTTCTGGCAAATGCATATTATGGACGAAAAAAAATTATTATTGTTGCAAATAACAACGTTGAAAGCGTTGAATTTTAAATAACCGCAGGTAGCCTGCGCGCGAGGAGCCGCAGGAAACCTGCGGCTCTAAAAAAATAAACCAAACAACCCTGAAAGGGTTGAATTTTATGATAATTTGAAATTCGGGGACGACTAATAAGCTGAAAAAAGTAATACAGCCATTGGCTGTTAAAATTAAGTTGGTGTTTATCAACATGTTTTGTCGGGCAAGGATGCCTAAGATACAATAAAAATCAACTTATTAGTCAGCCCCGAATGCGCTTCCAAAAAGTTCCACTTTTTTACTGGTTGTTTAGGCAGGACGCGGTCAGTATCTTTCTGGGTGCAGTCGCAGAAAGTAGAAGTTTTTTACAACAATCCAAATTAAAAGTCCTGAAATTTCAAAA
>ERZ795059.5007-NODE-5007-length-12180-cov-6.690309_pt1 | contig 12180 bp, 13 predicted proteins | sample MGYA00375143_ERZ795059 | MGnify/ENA primary metagenome ERZ795059 (study PRJEB30188, sample SAMN05720168) | activated sludge metagenome | isolation source: Anaerobic digester | place: USA | collected 2015-01-07 ... | reverse complement strand
GGAATTATTATTCCTCAAACAGTTAAAATGGAACCCCAGAAATATGGAAAAGTTTTAAGTATTGGGGAAAAAGTTACTAATCTTAAAGTAGATGATATAGTTGTTTTCCATCAGTCTGGTGGACAAGCTGTAATTGTTAATGGAGTTATTCAAAGAATTTTAAAAAATGATGAAATTTATGGAGTTTTAAGTTAAGGAATTAAAAATAATGGTTAAAATCCAGAATGAAAATGATTTAAGAACTAGTTTGTTACATCAGTTATTATTAGCAGAATTTTACAAAAAACAAATTAGTGATAATGAAAATTCAGTTCGAGTTATTGGTGATATCATTCCTAATCCATTTTTTGATTTGAAAGATTTAAAGGATGAAAGAAATTAGTGGAGATTTGTTTTCATTAACAATTCTTAATTTTGCTGATGCTATTTGTATAACAACAAATGGTGTAGTTAAAAAGAATGGCAGATCAGTTATGGGTGCGGGATGTGCATTGTCTGCTAAAAATAAATTTAAAGATATAGACTTAAAATTAGGAAATTTAATTAAAGAAAATGGTCATATTGTTCAAGTTATAATTTGGGAACCTAAACCAATTGTTTCGTTTCCAACAAAGGTTAATTATTGGGAAAATTCTAGATTTAGTTTAATTGAGGATTCTATAGAACAATTAGTTTTGTTAACAGATAAAATGAAATGGAATAAAGTTGTTCTTCCGAGACCTGGTTGTAGTAATGGAGGATTTAATTGGGTTGTACAAATTAAACCTGTTATTAAGAAAAAGTTAGATGATAGATTTTTTGTGATTAGTAAATGATAGAATATACTTGTGATAAATGTTGCGGAAAAGGAATATTAGAGATACAAGTTGAAAAAATAGAGTTATTGGTTTGAGGTGTTAAAGTTTTTCAACCTGGTCCTGTATCAACAAAGATTTGTCCATTATGTAAAGGTGCTGGAAAATTAAATTGGATTGAAAATGTTTTAGGGAAAGATGATCCTGTTTTAGATAAATTTTCAGTTTTTAACAAAACACTTAGTATTGTTGATGTTTTAACATTGTATAAAAATTTATGAATTGAAAGGTTTGAATGATGGCGAGTGGATATACCGTGGCTGGATGTGAAACATTGATGACTATAATTGATAATTTTATGTTAAATAAAAAAAATGATTTTGATAATCATTTTACTAGAGAAGATATATCTAATTTCTTTGGTCAAGTTTGTAATAGGTTTCTTCACTCTTTTGGACAAAATTTTAGAGGTAAGAGAAGTTACGATAATTATAATCAAAAAGAAGCTGAATTATATATAAAACTTAGAAACTCTAGATTATTTGATTCTTCTAAATTTATTTGTGACAGCGGGGGCTTTCAAATTTCAGTTGGAATTTTAACAGAATCAGAATCAAATCTACTTCCAAAACATTATTACTCATTTCTTGTTGATTACAAAGATGTTTACGACCAAGCTTTTATTTTAGATATTCCTCCTGGTCCGGGATGTAAAATATTCAAAAACTTTGATCAAATATATGAAAAGAATTTAGAATCATATTTAACTGCAGCAAACCTTCCAGATGATGTCAGATCAAAAATAATTTATATTCATCATTTTAGAACACCAAAACTATGGGACATATACACTAAAATTTTGCGAGATAATGATTTATATTCAAGATTCAAACTGTTTGGAACAGGCGGAATTGTCGCAAATTCAGCAGGTGATTCTGACATTCCATGTATTATTTATGTTCTTCCTTTAATACCATTATTAAATGAAACAATTAAACATAAAAGAAATAAACTTGATTTTCATGTTTTAGGTGGAGCAACATTTAGAGACATATTTTTCTATGAATTGTTTAAATATCACGTAAAAAAGGTCCATAATATTGAGTTAAACATAACTTATGATTCTTCGGGATTGTTCAAGGGTTTAATGATTGGGAGATTTTTTTCTACATTGGACGGAGACAAAATTAAAAAAGTTGATATAAGAAGTTGTAATTTAAATATGAGATTTAAAGATAATATTAAAATACAGGATGTATGTAACAATGTAATGAATCAATTATCTGAAAAGTATAATTTTAAAAAATTAACTTTTGATAATATTTATAATTTAGAAACGGGAACTTTTCATGAATCAGTAAAAATTTATTTAATGTTATATATGTTGGAGTTTTATCAAGAAGTTGAATTATTAATGAAGAAAAAAACAGAAGAAATTTATCCTTATTATGAATCTGGTGATATTGAATCCTTCCTATCTAAATCAGAACAAATAACTAGGGATTTAAACCAAGGAAAAATTAGCCGAAAACAAATTTCTAAATCGAATAGCATTATAAAGTCATTAGACATGTTAACAAACTTAGATGAAGATTTTTGTAACCATGTAGTGAATAAATTTTTGAGTAAAGATGAATTTATAAATCTGACAAAGAATGGACAATTATTGACAATATGAAATGTGCATTTTCACATAAAGAAAAGGATTTAAAATGATCACGGATTTATTTTTAAACTCATGTTTTAGTGTAGTATTAAATAAAACTACAAAAATTAAGAAAAACAAATCGTTGTATCGGGATATTATTGAAATATTAGATTTCTTCAAAGAAAAACAAAAGAATGAAATTCCAATCAATATACAAAACAAAGTTGAATGTTTAAATGAGGTTTGTAAATTAAAATTAAATGAGAAAACAGATGACAATGTTATTGATAGTATTTTATATGGACAAAAATATAAAACTTTAGCTGATTTTATTGCAGTTAAAAGAAATGAAGAAGTACCGGATGATGTTTTATCTGATCATATATGTCAAATTAGAATGAGAAAGAAATTGAATGGAGTAGTTTCTAATTATGATGAAATTTCAAGATTTTTAGATATCATTAAATCTGGTAATTATGATTCCATTGATGAGATTATCTTTAAATATGAGAAAATAATTAAAGAAGCAAATTTTAATTTAATGGAATCGAGTAGAAATGTAGGTTTAGAATCATCTGCAAGTTTAGATTTAATTAATGATGATTATTCTCCAGTATTGGATATGATTAGAAAAAAGTATGATAAAACAAATACTATTCATACTGGATACACAATTTTTGATAAAGATGTTTTTGATAATGGAGGATTTGAAAAATCTAGATTATATATCTTTGGCGGCGGATCTGGGTCAGGAAAATCCACAATGATTTTAAACTTTATTAATAATGATATAACAAAAAATAAAGACAAAAAAACTTCAAATAACAGTAAGGTATATTTATATATTACATTAGAAAATTTAATTGATGAAAGTCTTCTTAGATTATATCAGATGATGTTTGAAAAAGATCAAGTAAAAACTTTAAGAGATATTAATGCAGGAATTGATATTAAAAAAGTTATTGCTGACAGAACAAAAATTTCTGGGTGTTCTGTAATTTTTAAGTATTTTCAAAAGTATTCTATAAGTTGTACAGATATAATGATGCATTTAGATGATGTTATTGATCAATATGGTAAAGACTCAATAAGAGGATTATATGTTGATTATTTAGATTTATTAAAAGCTGATATTACAAATGAATTGTATAGATTAGAATTAGGTTTTATAACTTCTGGTCTTAAAGATATAGCAGTAAAATATAATATTCCAGTAATAACTGTTTCACAATTAGGGAGATCCGTATATAGAAATCAAGATTCAAAAAGTTTAAATATGGATATGATGTCAGAATCAATTAAGAAAATTGAACATGCCGATTTTATTGCTTTGATGTCAAAAGATCAAACCAAAGATGATGAAGTTCATTTGAAAGTTACAAAAAATAGATGTGGAAAAGATAATGTTGCAATTGATTTTAAAGTTAATTTCAAACATTATAAATTTTTAAATGGATTGAAAACATCCAATGATGGAAGACCCGATATTACCTCAGATCAAATGATAGAAATTGAAACTCTCAATGCTACAACCGGAGAAACTGAAAAATTTAACCCATTTAAAGGAATGTCAGAAGAAAATAGCGATCAAAATTTGTATAATAAAAATATAGCAAATATATTTTAATTTAAGAAACAAACTTGTTCTAATATCGTAAATTTATTAGAACATATATCAAATGGCGAAATAACAATTCAAAAAACATAATTTTTAGGAGGAAATTTAAAAATGAAAAAAGTATCTTATATTCAACTTTTGAAAGAAGCTATCTCTGAGTATGATGCAAAAGTTATGGATTATAAAGGTCCAATGACTGAACCCATTCTCACGTTTAAGGGAGATGGAGAAATTGAAACCCATAAGGATGCATCGTCTATTCTTGAAAGATATTATTTTAATGAAAATAAAGAAAAATTGGTTGAACAGGATGATGGTCCTGAAAATCCAGTAGATGTTGATGCAGATGAAGATGCAGAAGATCCCAATGAAATCGTAACCGGTGAAGAAGCTGATGATGTTGATGAAACAATGGATGATCTCGAAGCTGAACTAATGGATGAGGATCTCGAATTAGAAGATTACGAACCGGGTGATCCTGATATTGTTGCAAAAGATGAACCTCTTGATGATGCTGATGTTGTTACTAGTGAAATGGTCGCATTGGAAAATACTGTTATTGAGAAACTAATCCAGGAAATGGAAGATGAAGGAAAAGAAGATGAACCAGGAACAGAAGGTGGTACTGATTTAGCTGATGAAAAAGAAGTTGATGATGTTTTAGAAGACATTGATCTTTTAGAAGCAGAATTAGAAGCAGAAATTGATGGGGAAGAAAAGAAAGATGAGGATGAAGAAGATTTGGATGTAGATAAAGAAATTGCAAAAGAATCTGCTGAAGGTGAAGGAATGGGTCCTATTCGAGTCAAAGCTGCAAGAGAAGTTGAGGAAGCTTTTAAACTTTTTAAAGAACAAGTAGAAGAGGAAGAAAAGGACGAAGAAGAAGAAGAAGATGATGATGAAAAGGAAGAAGTTAAAGAACAAGATGATCTTGATGAACAGGATGAAATTGATATTGATATGAAAGATGATGATGATGAAGATGATGATGAAAGGGAAGAAGAAAAAGTAAAAAAGGAATCCAGAAAATTACTAAAAAGAAAATAAATTAATTTAAACAATTTTTTAAAATATCTTAAAAAGGTGAGTGATTTTTAATTAAGTCACTCACCTTTTTTAACGATGAAGAAACGAAAGGAATTTGCACAATGAATTATAGAATAAAAATTAAAATTTCAAATAAGATGTTTATAATAAAGGATAAACCAGTTAGATCTCCTTTTGAATGTATTATTTCGGAAAGTCATTTACCTTTGATTCAATCAAGAATTAAATTTTATGGTTTACAAAGTAGGGACTATGAAATAGAAATTATGGATCATAATAATTCAGAAACTGACATTAATCAAAAAAAAGTTTATGATTACCTCCCATCGGAAAGAGAACCTGTCAAAAAAGAAAGAACCGCTAAAAAAGTTTCTAATACAAGACCTTCAGATAAAATTGAAAATAAAATTGTAGATACTCCTATAATTAAACCAATACAAAAAAATATTAAAAGAGAAGAAAAAATTGTTCATCAAAAACAAGAACCTGCACATTTACCAATTTCACCAAAAAAAGAAGTTCGTGAAATTAAAATGAAAGTTTATCATGATTCAACAAAAAAACTAGAACAAAATATAAATACAAAGGAAGATGAACCATTAAAGAATATTGATGTAAGCGAGTTGTTAAATAATAATTTTAATCGAACAGATTCTTCTGATGTTGAAGTAAAAATAGAGGAATTGACTATAAAATCATCTTCAATATTAGAAAAGTTTTTAAACAGTGAATTGTAAAGAAAGAAGATAAAAAATGAAAAAAATAATCATTAACCAAAAAGATTCTAAAGAAATAGAATTAATAGATGATGATCAAAAAGATTTAGTAACATATACGAAAGAAATTAGTAAAATAATGGAGTTAACAAAAATTTGTATATTAGAAACAACTTCCGGAAATATAATTATAAAACCTTCAGAAATATGTTCAATTAATGTTTTTGAAGTTGATAATAAAAAACAAAAAAATGTTAATCAGAAAATAGATAGTGTCAAACCAGTTGTTGTTAATCAAAATGATGTGATAAAGGATTAAGAGAATTATGTTTGAATATATATGTTTGTTTGTTTTTTTAGTAGTTTTTTCTGTAACGTGTATATTGTTATTAGATACACAAAATAGAAATAGAGTTATTAATAAAATAGAACATTTTGAATCATATGTTGCTATATTAGAATATCATATGAAAAAAGCTTATGATATTATTTATAAAGATAAAATATTAATTTATTCTTTAGAAGCTGTTAAAATAAATGATATAGAATTTAATGTTGTTTCAAAAGATTTTGCTGTATTAGTAATGAAATTGATTGGAGATAATTTAAAAGAAGAGTTTATTGAGTTGTATGGAAGTGAAGAAACATTTATCTTTAATCTAATTGAATATTTTAATAGCAGATTTGAAAATGATGAAATTCGAGAAAAAGCTAGAGAAAATATTATGGTTGATAATGATTAAAATTAAAAGAGGTTTAAAACTTCTATGACAGTTTTAGAAAATTATTTAGAATTTTTGCATAATGAACAAGTGATGACAAATTTAGCAGCCGGCGCAGCATCAGGTGTTGCGTTTGGAGTATTGTGGATGCCAGCAGCTTTAGCATCATGGAAAGCTGCAAATGTAATGTTTAGTCAAGCTACTAGAAAATGCGGCGGATTTAAAAAAAGCACTCCAGGGTTTAAAGTATGTGTCGCAAGAGAAAAAATTAAAGCACTTACTCAAAAAATTACAATTGCAAAAAAAATGTTGGCAGGTTGTAGTACAGCAAAAAATCCAGATATTTGTAAAGAAAAATTTTCAATAGAAATTGAAAAAGCTAAAAATAGAATAGAAATAAATAAAAATAAAATTGCAGAAATTCTTGGAGAACAACAAAATTTAGATGAACAAGTCGCAGCATTCGCTGGATTGGCAGCTTCTGTTGCAGTTGGAATGTTTATAGATAAAGCCATATTTGCAATTAATAGATCCGTACAATCTATGTTTAGTCAAGCAGTAAGAAAATGTGGTGTTTATAAAAGTGGCCCAGAACGAGAACTTTGTATGTCTAAAATTAAAGTTCAAATTCTTTCAACAAAATTGGGAAAATTAAATGGATTAATTGCAAAATGTAATCAAGATAAAAATCCACTAAAATGTAAAGCTAAATTAGATAAACATCTTCAAAAAACAATTAGAGATTTACAAATTCAAAAAGATAATGTGACAGCATATACAAAAGAGTTAGAAACTTTAAAACGTGAAGAACAATTGAAAGCTCAAATGAAAGCAGATGCAAAAGCTAGAAAAATAGCAAAGAAAACTGGAGCTACTGTAATTACACAAACCAAAACGACTCCAATGTAAATATAGCCGGAGGAAAATAAAATGAGTCAAGTATTAACAGAATCTCAATTAATTGAATTAATATCGAAACCATTATTACCCTTTCTCGATGAGTATTTAATTCTTTCAGATGGAATAACATTATTAGAAGGTAAAAATATTTTAAGAGAAGCCGAAGAAGAAGTTAAAAGTAAATGGAAAGTATTGTGGAATAATTTTAAAAAGAAACGAGATCAACTAGAAAGAATTAGAGTTAAATCAATTGATCAAGTTGGAAAATCAAACCTTTCAAAAGAAGCTAAAGCTGCAAAAATTGATTCAATTAATAAAAAGTATAAAGGATTAAAAGCGAATGCTCTATCGGCATATAAAGCTTCAAAACAACACGTTATTGATTCATATAAAGAAACTGTTTCAAAAGTTAAAAATGCTATTTGGAAAGGCGGAAAAACAGGAAAAGGATTGTCTGTGGCCGGAAAGTTTAAAAATTTAACTAAACTTGGAAAAGCTGGAGTTATTGCAACAGGAGCACTAGCAGCAGGTGGAACCTATGCCGGATATAGAGCCCAAAAAAATAGAGCTCTAGCTTTACCATCAAAAGAATATAGAAAAGAAAAAGGACTTTAAATAATAGGAGGAAAATAAAATGTTATTAACAGAACTATATCGAGCAGAAGAAAGAAAATATAAATTGGATTATTTAATGGAATATTTAGTTGTTACGGATCATATTTCAGAAAATGAATCCAAACAATTAATTGTTTTTCTTGAACAAATGCATCAAGATGTGGAAAAACAGGTGGAAAGTAGATTTCAAAAAGCTTTAGCGAATCTTACAGCAAAATATCAAAAATTAATTTCTGATGCAAGAAAAGCAGTTGTTGCCGCAAAACAAGCTAATGAATCTCCAAAAATAATTCAAACATTGTTAGTAAAAATTGATAATTTGAAACAAAGTTTTTCTATGGCAAGGAATAATTTAATACAGAGGTTTAACAAAATAAGAGCAGATTCTCTTTTAAAAATGAATAATTCTAAAACATTAGTAAAATTAAAATCCATGCCAAAAGGTAAAATTGGAGCAGCATTAGCTCTTGGAACTGCGGCTGCTGGTGGTGGATACATGGCATATCGGGCAAGAAAAAATAAACAAGCTAGGGCAACCACATAAAAATTAAAAATTTAAAAGGAGAAAAAATTATGTTAATTCATGAAGTTTTTGAGTATGAAATGAAAAAATCAAAGTTGGATTATTTGGTAGAATATCTTGTAGTTGCAGAATCAATATCAAATAATGAAGCAGTTCAATTAATAAATCTTTTAGAAGATGTAAAAGCTGAAGTTAAATCAAAATTTGATCCAGCAATTAAAAATGTAAAACGAACTTATGGCGCTGCAATAGAAAAAGCGACGGAAAAATTGAAAAATGCTAATGGTCAGCAGGCTAGATTACAGGCTAAGGCTGAACTAGAAAAATTAACAACAAAATATAAAATTACTTTGGATAAATTAGAAGCAGCTAAAAAGAAAGCTATGGGTGAAGTAGTTAAGGCTCAAAAACTTGTTAAAGCAAAATTGAAAGCTAAAGAAATTGCAGATACTGGAAAGAAAATAGTAGGAAAAATGGGAACAAAAGGTAAAGTTGCCGCAGGTGTTGCTCTTGGAACTGCGGCTGCTGGTGGTGGATACATGGCATATCGGGCAAGACAGAAAAAACTAGCTGCCGCTAAAGCATAATTAAATTCATATTTTCTATCGTCATTAGATTTTAATTATTAATGACGATAGAAAATTTTTATGATGTAACAAAAAATAGAAAAGAGAACAATACATTATGTCACTAAGAGATACTTTTTCCAAACTAAAAACTTCCATTGTTGGAACTAAAACCTCTGGAATCGATGCAAAGTTAGATAGTGCGGTAAGAGATATTATATCATATAAATCCAATTCCGGAAGAAATGGATATATTGATCTAGTAAAAAATCTGATATCCAAAGGTGGATCAATGGATATTGGACAAAATATATTTCAGCAAGGAACCACTCCAGCAACATTTGGCCAGGGAAATAGATTATCAAGATATAATGCATACTCTGCAATTCTTAGTCATATTAATTATTGTCAACGAGCATTAGATGTTTTAACTGATAATATCCTTGCTCCTGATGATATAACTAAAACTAGTTTAGAAGTTAATCCAAAATCTTTTATTGAAGACTCAGAAAATGCTCAATCTAATGTTAAAGATGTTGAAGAAATTATTCAAAAATTAAAGTTAGAAGATAGATTAGATATGATTGTAAAAAATACTTTACAATTTGGAGATTTCTTCGTTGAAATTGCAGATGAAAAAACAGCACTCACTAGTAAATCAGCATTTTTGGCAGAAACAATTTATCATATTCAAAATAATGTAAATGATTCATCAAAAGAAACTTTAACTGAAAGAATAGATGAAAAAACTAATGTGAAAATAATAATGGATTTTTCATCATTAGATGATATAATAAATAATGATAAGATAACCGGAAATAAACAATTCGTAAGTGATATTGATAAAGATAAAAAAAATAAGAAACCAACAATAAAACCAGAAGATTTGCAATTATTGTTTTATGATCCTAAACGTGTAGTTAAATTACAAAGTGATATGTTTCCAATTTGTTTTGGATATTTAATTTTTCCAGCTTCTATTATGTCTCCCCAAACCATGTTGCAAAATCAAGCAGTAAATTCAATTTGTCAGTCAATTCTTAAGTCAGTTGAAAAGAAAATTCCTGGTCTCGATGATCAAAGTATTAATATAAAAGATTTACAAGATGTCGTTGGGTCGATGATTAAAGAAACAGATTTTACAAAAGCTATGAATATTAGATATGTACCACCAGATAGAATACAACACTTTCAAAGACCCTCTGTAAAATATTACCCGTATGGTGAATCTATTTTTGATAGTGCACAATTCGGAGCAAAAGTTCTGATAGCACTTGAAACAGCAATGACAATCCTGAGACTTAATAGATCAATTGAAAAAAGAAAGATCACAGTCGAAGTAGGACTCCCAAGAGATGCAGCAAAAGCTATTGAAAAATTGAAAGAAGAGTTTAAAAGAAGAAAGATAAGTCTTGATAGCTTTGGAAGTGTAGATACAATCCCATCAATGGTCTCAAGTTTTGAAGATATTTTCATACCTCAAAAAGATGGAAAATCTTTTGTTGATATTGCAAACATGACAGATCTAGTAACAGATACTAGATCAAAAACCGATGAATTGAAATTCATAAGAGACGGCGTGATTGCCGGAGTTGGGGTTCCTCCAGCTTTTATTGGGATGGAAGAACAAATGAGCGCGAAGAGTAACCTCTCAGAAGAAAATGTAATGTTTGCAAGAACAATTGTTAACCATCAAAAATACTTAACTCATCAAGTTCAAGATTTAATAACAAAAATATATAACATTGTAGACCCAGAAAAAGCTTTAACAATATTAAATGATGTTGAAGTAGCATTTCCAGCTCCAAAGTCATTACAATTTGAAAGACAAGCCTCATATCTTAGTAACCTGGCTAATCTAGTTGAAACATTAGAAAGAGTTGGAGTTCCAAAAGATTGGAGTAAAAAGAAATACTTATCCAGTATTGATTGGAAAGAAGTTGAACAATATGAAATTGATACAAAAATTGATAAGAGTCTTGGAACAAAAAACGCTGACGGATTGGATGGTGTAGGTGGCATGGGCGGAGGCGGATTAATGACTGGTGGTATGGGCGGAGTCGGTGGATTCTAAAAATTATTCCTTAAGTGGAGATATAAAATGAAAAAATTAAACAAAGATGTTTTAATAAAATTAGAACAATTGTATTATTCTAGTAATCAAGATTTTACAAAACCACAATTACCAGGTAGTATACAAGATGTTCCCAATTTAGATGATGGTAAAGAATATAAAACACAAATTGAAATTCCTGCAGCTACTACTGATTCAATACCAGTTTCCCCAGTAAAAAAAGAAGATGCTTTTGAAGAACCAGAAATTAAAACTAAAAAAGGAAAAAATATTCTTAGAGAACCACCAGATGAAGATGCAAAACCAGAAGATGTTGAAGTATTTGATAAAAAAGGAAATGAAATAGATCTAGATACATTAGATACTTCAGAATTAAAAGAAATGATATCTGTTTTAGAAGATTCTTTGTTTGAACAAGATGAGCCCCCAAAAGGTGAAACAGAAGAAGATGAAAATGATATGGGTGAGATTGCTCAAGCTAATATGGGTGAGCAAAATCCAGCAACCGGTGAAGATCCTAATATAGATCCAACCCAAACACAACCTGATCCAAATGCTATGATGGGAGGAACAGATCCCAATGCTGCAGCTGGAATGGGAAATGATCCAACCGCTATGGGTGGCGGAATGGAAATGGGAATGGGTGGTATGGGAGAACCTCCAGCTAAAACAGCAGAAGAAGTTGGAAAAATATTTGAATTGAAAAAGATCTATTCAAGGTTGTTAGCAATTGAATCCCAGTTGTCATTCTCATCTGAAATTGTTCTTTTGAAATTAAGAAAGTATATCTCCCAGTCTATTGAATTGTTTGAAACATTAATTTTTAATGTTGATACGTTTAAAGATGAAATTGATGATATTATAGTAATGTATTATGAGTTCCTTGAGCAAGTTTATGATATTATGAAAAGATTTTATAAAATTAAACAAAGAGAAGAAAAAGAAGAAGATAAAAGA
>ERZ795059.5001-NODE-5001-length-12189-cov-15.955415_pt1 | contig 12189 bp, 7 predicted proteins | sample MGYA00375143_ERZ795059 | MGnify/ENA primary metagenome ERZ795059 (study PRJEB30188, sample SAMN05720168) | activated sludge metagenome | isolation source: Anaerobic digester | place: USA | collected 2015-01-07 ... | reverse complement strand
GCACCCTGTGGCCGACCAGTCCCGCGCATGCTCTATCGGATAGTCGAAGTCGCCAAGCGACGCCATAACAGCGTCGTCGTTGTGCATGGACGGCGTGGCGGCGGTCGCGAGATTCACCTCGCAGAGCCTTTTCAGATACGAGTCCGAGTTCACGCCCGGAGCGTATCTGGCGTTCACGTTCGGGTCCCTGACGCTCAGCATCTCGGTGACTTTCAGGAATATATACGTCATATCGTTCACGGCGGATTTGCCGTCCGGCGTCAGCCCGCCGAGAGTTATCGCCTGATCCGACGAACTGCCGCCGAACAGGAAATTGCCGATGTCAGGAATGAGCGGAAGATGGTCCGCGCAACGCATGTAAAAGCAACCGACAAGCTCGATTGCGCGCCGCAGATACGTCTCGCGCTCCGCCGCGTCTTCAATCTTCGACATATCCGCTTCGAAGAAAGGCTGGAGCGCCTGATCCAATCTGCCGAGAGAAAGCCCGGCGTTGGTGTTCTCCATGTGGAGCGCCACCCAAGATATCCAGAGCGAATTGACCGCTTCATCAAGAGTCCGGGCGGGAAGTCGCGGGACGCGCGCGCATATTTCGCTGAGCCGTTCCAACTCATACGCGCGGGCCGGACCGCTCTCAACTTTCGCCTCTTCCGCCGCTTTCGCCGACAGATTCTCCGCGTACGCGACCACGCCCTCCAGACATTCCGCCATCGCTTCGAGCGTCGCTCGTTTTTCCTCCCCGCAGTCCTCCGCCTCCATTGATTCGCGCAACTCGGCTATAATGCCGTCCGCGCCCAGATGCAGCAATTTTGGAAAATCGGGAATCGTGTGGGATACCGCCGCAGTTTTCCAGAGAAAATAGACTGCGAACCTCTCGTCAAGCTGCTGGCACAGCGGATTTCCCTGCTTCTCTCTCGTCCACTCCCGCACATTCCTTTTCTCCCAGTACGGAAACACGTCCGAGTGGAGTATCCTCCGGGTCTTGTCCGAAATCTCGTATGGATTTAGCGCGCGATGCCGCGCGGACAACAGTTCTCCCCAGATCATCGTGCCGTGCGTGTCTGGATAGAGAACTACTCCTATTTCTTTGGTCGTCGTCGTTCCGGCGATTAGGTCGTCTTTGCGGATTATCGGACGGCGATTCATCATTAAATGTTTATAAGCCGCCGCCTGCCGTGTTACGGGGTTCCACGGCCTGCCCTTGGCGTCTGCCTCGAAACCATTGCGCCTGAACCAGTCAGTCAAAAGTTTCGCCCGCTCGTGGCATATCTCAGGTTTTACGGTGAAATGAATATCCAGAAAATTCCTCAGTCTCGGAAAATCGTCCAGCGAGTATTCGGAAAGATACGGGTCTTCGAGAAACTTTACGGCGTCCGACGGCTGCGATTTGAGGCGAGGTCCTGAGCGGGCTGATATCCTGCGCGGGCATGCGTCAGTCTCGGAACCCCCGGTTTCCAACTCCGCGAGTTTCTTTTCTTCCTGTTTGGCTTTCTCGGCAAGCGCGCGGTGCTTCTTTTCGAGAAGAACAGACAGAAAATAGTTGAACTTGCTCATCGTGGCGAGATTTCCCGCAATGCGCAATTCGCTTGTGAGCAGCATCCTCATTACTTCGTCGGGCGTGCGGTCGAGCATCAGCCGGAGGGATTCTTCGTCTTTGAAAATAAGAGTGGCGTCAGCATCCGGCGGCGCGTCCGGAATAGCGAACGCGAATCCGTTGACGAACCTTATGGATTGGGCAGTCGAGCCGTCCTCGGTGCGAACTCCCACCGTGAAGTTCATCCATCCGTCCGCGCTGCGCAACAGCGCGCGAATCCGGGGACGGAAATTGAAACTCGCCGCCATTAGCTGCAACAAACCGTGCGTCAGCAGGTTCGTTCCGTTGATAATCGACATATAGCAAACTCCGCGCTTTCAGCCCCGGCCCGGCTTCATAAGCCTATTTTACCCGCAACCGGCGCCAATGGTAACTGCCGGACGAAAATCCGGCAATATCGGATTTTAAAGGTGATTTTACGAGCCGCGCCAACGGCGGCGGAAACTTGAGGTTGAATTACCGTATTTTCTTTGGCGCTCGGCCTTGGAGAACGGCTGACGCCAGCCTGCTAAAGCCGTCCGCGCCTCTCAACGGAGCGACATATTTAGGATGGAATTCCGCGGGCATTGAGGCGGCGTACGCTTTGATGTCCGCCATCCCCACAGACAGTTTGAAATATCCGAACATCTCCGAGTCGTTGTCGGAGTCCCCGGCGTAAACGGCTTTCTCCAACATTGAGTCGTCTGTTTCGCCAAAAACATCCTTCAATATCCTTTTCGACATCTTCAGTTTTGTGTAGTCTCCGAACCATGCGTTGACGTGGATGTTGCTGACTTTTGCGGTGGCGCCCCGGCTCTCGCAGAATTTTTTTATTTCAAAGGCATCAGCGACAGTGAGAGGCGGCCTCACGTCTTCGCAATAATCAATAGCGACATCCGTCTCCCTGAAATTCTGGTCGGAAGCCGGTTCGACGGATGGGAATTTCCGTTTGACCGCCGAGTACATCGAGAGGAGGCGCTTCATGTTAGATTCCCTGACGATGGCAGAAGGCTCGCTGTAGATTTTTATCATTTTCGCCGAAGAGTCGTCGCGCATGTAGAACAAAGCTCCGTTTTCGCCCACAACGCCGTCCGCGGGCCACATGCGGGCGATGTGGTCGCACCACCCGGCGGGCCTGCCTGTGATTGGAATGACCTTTATGCCCGCCGCGCGAAGCCGCTCCATCGCGGAATACGATTTCGCGGGGAGCCGTCCGTCCGGCCCTGTCAGAGTTCCGTCAATATCTGTCAGCACGTATCGAACGCGGGAACGCGCTGCGGCGCTCATCTTTTCAAGAGGTTTGCTTGCGAGAAACGCTCTTTCGGAGCTCAGTTCTTTTTTCATGCGCTGCGCCGCGCGGCTGGCCCGCCGCGCTCCCCCTTATCTGTCGCTTATGAAAATCGCCGTTCTCGGCTTGAGTATGCCCAGCCTGACCGCCAGCCCTTCCACCGCAGGTGCGTATTCGTCCGCTATTGAAAACCTGTCCCACCATTCTTGCAGAGGCATCTTATCCATTGTGCCGAACGGGTTGGCCACGGTTATAATCCCCCCCGGTTCGTCGATTCCAACAGCGATTCCGTAGTGGGTAACCTTTTTGGGCGGATGAAAAGCGTCCGTCACCGCATAGATGAATATCGTCGGAATCCCCTTTTGCAAATCGGAGACTATCCGCTCGTAAGCGTCGGGGGCGTCCCCGACAATCGCCGCTTTTTTGCCCAATTGCGAAAGGAAGCTGTTGAATCCCGGCGCCAGCGTCCACGGGAGAGTGCCGGCAGGATGAGTCATAGACCTGCGCGCGATTGTCGCCTCGTCCACCTTCAGGCCGAGATATTCTAGCGTCATTCTGACCGCGCACGGCCCGCACGTGTGGTCCGTTTCCTGTTTATACACCGGAAACCCGGTCAGTTCGACCACCCGGTCCTTGGGGCGGAAACCCGCCGTCGTCGATGTTTTTCCCATCATTCTCGTCTCCCGCGCCGAGCGTTCTCATAACGCTTCCGACAACGCAATCATCATAGCAGAAAGACGCGCGGAGCGCCGCCGTTTTTTCACAAAAACAGTTTCTTTTGCCCGCCCCGCCGCTATAATAATCGGCGTTATGGCAACCACGGCGGGCGCGGCAAAAGCGCGTTTCAAAAACTTCTCCGGTTACAAAGACTTTGAAGACCATTTTCTTGCGCTGTGCGAAAATGCGAAAGTTCCCGCTGAAATATCAAAAATCGGCGAAAGCGTTGAAGGCCGCGCGATATGGACGGTCAGCCTCGGCGACGCCGACCCTTCGGCGCCCGGCGTCCTTTATTCTTCGCTTACGCACGGCCATGAGTTCGTCGCGGGCGACATGTGCCTTGATGTTCTGAGATGGTTCCTGTCGCCTGAAAACCGCGACGCTTCAATAGAGATGCTATCTCGCGCGCGGGCGCATTTCCTTCCTGTGGCAAACCCGGACGCCAACGAGCGCGCGCACAGAGAATTGAGGAAGTACGGAGTGTCGTTCGCGCGCAAGAATGCTAATGGTGTTGACCTTAACCGCAATTTCCCGGCGCATTTCTACCCCGAAGGGGGCAGTCCGGTGATGGCGTCGAACCTGCCGTTCACTCTGGTTTACAGAGGCGAAGGCCCGCTTTCGGAACCGGAATCGAGAGCGTTCAGAGATTTCGTCGAGAAGACCCCCTTGCGCGCCTCCCTCGCGATACATAGTCCGGGCAGGTTCATCGGTTATCCTTTCTGCCACACGAACGCGCCCTGTCCTCACAGCAAAGAAATGCGCGCAATCGCAGACGCCATGCGCGCCCGCCAGCCGTTCTTCAAGTACCGCGTCGGCAGCGAGTTCACATATCTGCCCACCAGCGGCGACCTTGACGACTGGCTTTATGAGGAACACGGCATTTTCGCGTTCCTTCTCGAAGTAGGAAAACTCGGATTGAGATTTGAAGACCCTGCGACATGGCTCAACATGTACGCATGGTGCAACGCCCCTGAAGCTGAAAAGGAAATCGCCAACAACCTCGACGCATGCGTCTACTTCGCCCGATGGGCGGCCGGACTGGAAAAATAGCTGTTATTATTAGAAAAAATGATTCGCCTACTGCCGCTCGTCACTTAGGCGGCGCGGGCGGAAACGGCAAACCTTCCGACTTCATGTCCTGCTCAAGTATCTTGAATCCGTCAGCGGCTTTTCCGTTCTTCGGATTAAGCTCCAGAGCTTTCATGTACCCAATATAAGCGTCGTTATACTTCTTCATGTTGTGAAAACACATCGCCACATTGCTGTATAGCAGGGAGTTTTTCGGATCGTCCTTAATAAGGCTCATAAATATCTCTAGAGCCTTGTCATATTTTCCCATTTCATAATACACATGGGCCTTGTTGTTCGTGGCCATAAAATCGCCCGGCCTCAACGAAATGGCGATATCGTAATGCTCTATAGCTTCTTCATATCTCTTCATCTCAGTGAGTTGATAGGCTAAATCCGTATGCGCTTTGACGTCGTTGGGGTTCTTCTTGACCTGTTCCTGAAGCACTTGGATGTGACTTTTCTGACATCCGGCCAATGCCCCGATCAATATGATGACCGCTACAAGCGCCACACTGCTGTTTTTTTTTGCCATATTGGTTCCTACCCCGCGCGTGTATTCACATCAATAACATTTTATTCAAGTGAGCCGCTAAAGTAAACAAGCCCTTTTGTTATTAAAATCCGATAAAATCATCTAATATTTCCAAAATTTAATAAAAAACTGCTTTACAACAAGGTTTTGTGTTCCCTCGCGGCGGATTGAACAGTTTTTTATTCTGTGTTATATTTAAGCGTCAATCAAAAAGGAGAAACGCTATGTTCTGTCCGAACTGTGGAACACAACTGAACGACAACGCGAAGTTCTGCTCTAAGTGCGGAGCCAAAACGGACAGCGCGGGAGCTGCCGAGGCTCCCCGGCCTTCCCCGCCCCCGCCCACGCCTCCCCCAATTTCTCCAGAGCCTCATCAGCAATATGGCCGAACTGAATCAATGCCGGAAAGCGCGCCTATGCTCGGCGATTCAACTGGGATGCTCGACCCTATGGAATGCATCCGCTTCGGATGGAATATAGTAAAATCTAATCTCGGAATATTCATCTTAGGAGCGATTATTGTTTTTGCGATTAATGCGGCGATATCCTTCATTCCGTTTGTTGGGCAAATCGCCTCAATATTCCTGATGCCGCTCAACGCGGGACTTTTAATAATGGCATTCAAGGCGATGAACGGCTCGACTCCGGAAATTTCCGATGTTTTTTCAGGTTACAAACGGTTCGCGGACTGCCTGCTCGTACAACTTGTTGCCGGGATATTCGTCGGTTTAGGCTTTATTCTTTGTATAGCTCCCGGCGTTTACCTTGCGATATGTTACATGCTTGCTCTGCCATTGGTTATTGATGGCGGGATGGGATTCTGGGACGCGATGACAACGAGCATGGCTGAACTCAAAAGGCAATGGATGTCGTTTTTCGTGCTGGCGCTGCTTCTATTTCTGGTGGTCCTTGCCGGAGCATTGGCTCTAGGCGTGGGAATTCTGGTTGCGATTCCGGTTTGCGCCTGCGCCACAGCGAACGCTTACAAGCAGACTTTTCCAGTTAAGAATAATCTGCCCTAATATTGAGCCAAGCGCAGGAAAGTTTTATTCAAGAATATAAAAGCTGATAAAGCTATTTGAATTTCTATTTTCCCAGAGTAAACGCCAGTTTCAGTTTTCGCGCTCGACTATCATGGTGACGGCTTCTCCGCCTCCGAGGCAGAGGGAAGCCTCGCCCAGCTTGACGTCCCGTTTCTTCATCTCATAGAGAAGAGTGGTAAGCACGCGCGCGCCAGAACAGCCTATCGGATGCCCAAGCGCCACCGAGCCGCCGTTCACGTTCGTCGTCTCCTCGTCCAAGCCAAGCTCCCTGATAGCGCAGACTGTGGAGCCGGAGAAAGCCTCATTGACTTCCCGCAACTCTATGTCCTTCAAATTCAGCCCGGCAATCTTCAATACTTTCGGTATCGACAGAATGGGAGCGATGAGGACGTATTTCATGTCAAGCCCGGATGAGCCGTAAGCGACAATGCGGGCCATCGGGGCGATCCCTTTGCGCTCGGCGGCTTCGCGGGACATCACGCAGACGGCGGACGCGCCGTCAGCTATTATCGACGCGTTCCCGGCGGTGGCGTAGCCGTCTTTCCTAAACGCCGGCTTCATCGCCGCAAGAGCCTCGTAGGGCGTTTCTCTAACGCCCTCGTCCGTCGTCATGGCTACAGGCTCGCCCTTCTTGGAAGGTATCATCACCGGGAATTTCTCTTCGTCGAATCTTCCGGCGGCGATAGCTTTCATCGCGCGTTCGTAGCTTCTGGCCGCGTATTTGTCCTGATCCTCGCGGCTGATTCCGTATTTATCGCAGATAAGATCGTTGCTGATTCCCATGTGGAAATCGTTCACTATGTCCCACAGGCCGTCATGAACCATGTGGTCGATAAGAGGAGCGTTGCCCATGCGGCAGCCGCCTCTTACTTTGTCCAAGTAATAAGGGGCGCGGCTCATGTTCTCCATGCCGCCCGCGATTGTTATGTCCGCATCTCCGCAACGCACGGCCTGAGCTGCCAACATGATGGCTTTCAGCCCGCCGCCGCAAACCTTGTTTATGGTTGTGGCTCCCGTATCCCACGGAAGACCCGACTTGACCATCGCCTGCCGCGCCGGGTTTTGTCCGCACCCGCACGGAAGCACTTGGCTCATTATCACTTCTTCGATTTCTTCCTTGGCCAGACCGGCCCGCTTAATCGCTTCGTCTATGGCAAGAGAACCGAGCGTTGTGGCCTCGACGCCGGACAGCCCGCCGTTGAAACCTCCAAGCGCCGTCCTGCACGCGCTCACAATCACAGCGTCTCTTTTGTTAATTTCTCTTTTCATGATGTGTCCTCCATAAACAACTTGAACGAGATTCTAGTTTCATCCGCCCCAATTCGCAACCCTTTTCAGAAGGCAGAGCAAACCGGAAGATAGCGACACAGTATCGCCTGCATTCCGAAGAATGCGCCAGTGGAAAACCGAGCGAAAAACATTTCCTGTCGCGGCGCGGAACCGAGTTGAAGACGCCTCGCTGAGAGACTGCTGAATTCCGCGCGTCAGATAACGCCGTCGTTTGCGAGAGCGAAAAGAACCAGTTTCTGCATCACTGTTTCCTTCGGCGATTTCGGCTTGTCCAACCCCATCCGCTCAAGATAAATCTTGGAGGCGGCCGGCGGAGTCAGCGCCTTAAGAGCCGACGGTATGCTGGCAAGCTTGAATTCTTTTTTCTCCATGACGGCTTTCAAGCCGCGGAGGGCCTTGCCCAGCTTTATCTCTTCGGGAGTGAAATCAGTGCCGAACGGGAACGGCTGGAACATCCCTTCCTTGATGTACGGCTTGATGGCGGCTTGCAGCCTCTCCGGATAGTTGTTCCTGAACTGGTCGGGAATCTTATAGTCTTTCCTTACTTTCAGGCTCTTCTTCGCCTTTTCAAGCAGGTCGTTCTGGAATCTGGAGTCGGCGATATTCAGGATGGCGCGCACGCAGTCGCTGTCCGAGCGGCCGCGCACATCCGCTATGCCGTATTCGGTGACGATGATGTCCTTGAGGTGTCTGGGGATGGTGACATGCCCGTAGTTGAACACCACATTTGAGATGGTCTCTTCGCCCGCGCCTCTCGTGCTGCGGAGGATGATGACCGACCTGCCGTTGGCGATCTCGTGGGCCATGCACACGAAGTTGTACTGCCCGCCCACGCCGCTCACCACTCTGCCGTCGTCAAGCGCGTCGGAAACAGCGGCGCCAAGGATGGTCGTCATCAGAGAGACGTTCACGAACCGGGCGTTCTTCCTTTGGAGGCGTTTCAGTTCTTCGTCTCCGTAAAGCTGATTGGTGAAGCTTATCTCGCGCATCCTTATCCTGTTACGCTCTTCCTGAGTCATATCGTTGAGGGCTTTGTAGAAGCTCTGCGGGCCGAGGAAGAAACTGCCGTGCACGTTCAATCCGTTGCGCAGTTTGGAGCCGAGGCAGTTCTTGGCGATGGCGTCCATGTTCGCGCCTACCGAGAAATCCGCCGGGATGGACGCGCCGTCCGCTGTAACTATGGAACCGTTCGAGAACGACACCCCGTCGCGCAGGATTCCGAACTCCGACAGGAACTTGAAGTCCGCTTCTGTGAGTTTGGCGGATAGAGCGCCGTCGGCCAGCAGTTCCTCGATGGTTTTTATGCTCACTTCCTCCGTAATCCTGCCCTGATTGAGCAGCCTCTGAAGAGGAAGGTTTTCATAGACGTTGCGCTTGATAATTCCGGCGTCCATCAGGCGAAGGAACCCGTCGATGACAAGTTCGGTGCAGACGGACAAGCCGTGTTTGAAAGGCTCAAGCCCGCCAGCGGCGGCTATAGTGTCCGCATGGTTAGCGAGAAGGCCAGTTTCTTTCAGCAACTTTTTATAAGTGTCGTTGTGGCTGTGGCGGAGCATGAGGCCATACGAGAGGGCGTCGCCGAGAGAGCCGATGCCGATCTGGATGCATCCGTCGTCGAGGATGAGCGGAGAAGTGTTGACGCCGACGAAGTAGTCGGTGACCGTCACAGGCTCGCGGGGCGGGCCGAACAACTGGTGATAGAAGTTCGGATTATCAATTATTTCGGTGAACGCTTCCGGCTCGACCTTCGCCGTGCCGTACATAAAGGGAAGGTTCTGATTGACCTGACCGAGGACGGCGACTTTCCTGCCCTCAGCCCCTTTTCTTCGTTCGCCGAGCAGTTCGGCAATCATGTCAGCCGGAGCGTCCGCGTTGCTGCTGAGGCTGTACGCCTCCTGCCCGTCCGCCATGCCCCTGCGCACCATTACCGCCGCCACGTTCAGGCCGTAGTTCTTCACGTCCCTCGGCACGTGCGTGTAGTTCGACGATATGTGGCCCTGCTGAACGTACTGGTTGTTCAAGTATCCGCCCGGAGTCACATAAAAATCTCTCAGCGAAACATTGTCCGGCAGAGCGTTTTTGGCCGAATCGATCATGTATTCAGGATCGGGATAGTCCGGAAACAGACGCGCGACGAGAGGGCCGAGGAAACGGCGTTCCAACTCGCTTTTTCCCTTTGGTTTTTCAAGGTTCAGGCCGCTCATGATGAGCAGAGTCATTGAAGGATCAGCCTTTGCGCGTCTATAGAACTCGTTTGCCACCAGAGTCGGCTTCCCTACCGCGATCGGCAGGCCGAGCGTCACATGTTTTCCAATTTTTGACATGATATCGTCGATGCAAGGCGATATCTGGTCGTACATTTTCGGCATCTGTTTTTCCATGGTTATTGGAGCCTCCCCTGAGCGTGGACGGCCTATTTCGAGGCCGGAGCAACCAATTTATAGTAAAAACATAAATAATAATCAAGACGGAATCAGCAAAAAACGAACTACAGAAACTTCCAGCTCGGATTAAAATCAAACATAAAAACAGATAATGCCTGCGCCGCAATGCCGAATTCAAGCAGGAAGCTCCAAGATCGACGCATCGTTCTCATAGCCGCTCGATTTGAGTTTGGAGACTATTGATTAGGTGCGAAAAGACAGTTTGAGAAATTATTCACATTGCCTTGACACCCCATACCTCCGCAATTAGAATAACTCTGCTGTTGAATAGGTAATGTATTAATAAAGCCGATTTTGGCACGTTTCAAAACGACAAGCGGGACGGCGAGTCGCAAGAGCAAAAAAGCTGCCGCCCACTGATGACAAGGGCAACGTTCAAAACTCAAGGATAAATGGAGGTCAAGGAATGGCAGAAGAAAAGAAAGGTTTTGACTCAGTATTAACTGAACAGAGGACATTTGCTCCGAGCGCCGATTTTGTGGCGAAAGCGCGCGTGAAATCCCGCGAGGAGTACGACAAGTTGTGGAAAGCCTCGGTCACCGATCAGGAAGGGTTCTGGAGCGAAAGAGCGAAAGAAATGATCGATTGGTTCGAGCCCTTCACAAAGGTTCTCGAATGGGAAGCCCCGTTTGCGAAATACTTCATCGGCGGCAAGATGAATGTTTCCTACAACTGCCTCGACAGGCATGTGAAGAACGGCAAGGGCGACAATGTGGCCCTGATATGGGAAGGCGAGCCGGAAGGCGACGCGAAGAAATACACCTTCAAGCAGTTGCTGGACGAAGTCAGCAAATTCGCCAACGTGCTCAAAGGCCTCGGCGTGAAAAAGGGCGACAGGGTCTGCCTGTACATGCCCATGATCCCCGAACTGGCCATATCAATGCTCGCCTGCACCAGAGTCGGAGCTATCCACTCGATAGTGTTCGGCGGATTCAGCGCTGAAGCTCTGCGCGACAGACTCATCGACTCCGAAGCCAGCGTACTCGTGACCAGCGACGGCTCCTTCCGCTCCGGAAAGACCATCCCGCTGAAGAACAACGCCGACACTGCGATGAGCCAGTCCCCGTCGGTCAAGAATTGCGTCGTCGTAAAGCGCACAGGCAACGAAATCAACATGCAGGACGGAAGAGACCTGTGGTGGGATGCCGCGATGGCGAAAGCCTCCGTCGAATGCGCTCCCGAACAGATGGACTCCGAAGACCCGCTGTTCATCCTCTACACCTCCGGCTCGACAGGGAAACCGAAAGGCGTTCTACACTCGCAGGCCGGATATCTGCTGTACGTCATGATGACCTGCAAGTACATCTTCGACATGAAGCCCGAAGACATGTACTGGTGCACCGCCGACATCGGCTGGGTCACCGGACACAGCTACATCGTGTACGGCCCGCTGGGCATCGGAAACTCCTCGATCATGTTCGAAGGCGTGCCGAACTATCCGCAGCCGGACAGGTTCTGGCAGGTTGTCGAGAAATATAAAGTCTCCATATTCTACACCGCCCCCACCGCTCTGCGCGCGATGATGAGAGACGGAGACCAGTGGCCGAACGGACGCGACCTAAGCACGCTTCGCCTCCTCGGCTCGGTCGGCGAACCCATCAACCCGGAAGCGTGGATGTGGTACTACACCGTTATCGGCAAAGAGAGATGCCCGATAGTGGACACGTGGTGGCAGACTGAAACCGGCGGCATCCTGATCGCCACACTGCCCGGCGCGGATGTCCAGAAGCCCGGCTCCGCCGGACTGCCCTTCTTCGGCGTCGATCCGATCGTCGTCAACGAGAGCAACGAAGAAGTCGGCGCAGGCCAAGGCGGATATCTCTGCATCAACCAGCCGTGGCCCGGCATGATGCGCACGATTTACAAAGACCCCGAAAGATTCAAAGACGCTTACTTCGGAACCTATCCCGGCAAATATCTCACAGGCGACGGAGCCATCAAGGACGCTGACGGCTACTTCAGGCTCATGGGCCGCGTCGACGACGTCATCAATGTCTCCGGCCACAGGCTCGGCACGATGGAAATCGAGTCCGCGCTCGTCGCTCACGAGAAAGTCGCCGAATCGGCAGTCGTCCCGATGCCTCACGACATCAAGGGACAGGGAATCTACGCTTTCGTCACTCTCAAAGCTGGCATCGAGAAGAGCGAAGACCTCCTGAAAGAGCTTCGCAACTGGGTTCGCAAGGAGATCGGCCCGATCGCCACTCCGGACGTCATCCAGTTCGCCGACGCGC
>ERZ795059.4995-NODE-4995-length-12203-cov-4.971518_pt1 | contig 12203 bp, 7 predicted proteins | sample MGYA00375143_ERZ795059 | MGnify/ENA primary metagenome ERZ795059 (study PRJEB30188, sample SAMN05720168) | activated sludge metagenome | isolation source: Anaerobic digester | place: USA | collected 2015-01-07 ... | reverse complement strand
ACACTGGATGGTACACTCTTTCCCTACACGACGCTCTTCCGATCTCCCTGTTTCAGTTCACGCAGGAAAACGAGACTCGCAAGGAACTGCTCATCATCTTGACGCCGCACATCATTCGTGACAACGAAGACTTGGACCGCATCAAGCTGGCCGAGTCGGAGCGAATGAGTTGGTGCCTGGCGGACGTCGTCTCGATCTACGGCGACGTGGGGTTGTCCGCCCGTCCGGGCGACTGGTGCGGCTGTCAAACCGACGTGCCGACGATCTTCCCGGACGCAAACCCGACGGGGATCGATCCGGTTCCGGCGGAACTGCCGCCAGGCGACGGTCAGGTCCAGCCGATGCTGCCGGCTCCGGAGCCTGCCCCAGTCCGTCCGCCGACCGAACTCGAAACGTCGCCACCGCCGGCCCCGGCCGCCCCGGCCCCGCAACCGGTTTCCAATACCGGCTATCAACCGTGGCCGCCCGCGACGGGATACCCCGCAGCGATGCTGCGTTACGATGGCACCGGTCAGCCGCCGCCGGCGCAGCCCGCAGGAGGCGCTGATCCTTACACTCCCGCCCGTCGCTTGCCGCAGGGCCCCTAGGCGCGCGGAGGACTTGTGTGGCACGGCCTACTTGTTGGCCGTGCCCGCGCTCTTCAACCATCGGGAATCAGGATTCAATGCAAGTCAAGGACGACTGCTATGACATTCCGACACACGTTACCCGCGTTGGTGCTTGCGTTCCTGGCCGGCTGCCAGAGCATGGAATCCACCGGCCTGCGCAAGGTGTCTGACCAACTGGCGATCACCGGCAAGGATGAGAGAATCAAGGAGAGCGAGTACGAGACTCCGGCGCGATTGATCGCGATCTGGTCCGAGGCGATGTACACGCAGCCGGGACAGCAGCCGACGCGCGGTTTCGGCGGCCGGCTGTACTTCTACAACGTCCAGGACAAGACGGTGCCCGTCGAGGGGCAACTGGTCGTCTATGCCTACGATGATTCGCAGGACGGCAGGCCGTCCCAGACTCCCAGCCGCAAGTTCGTTTTTACTCCTGAGCAATTCACCCAGCACTACTCGGCCACGCAACTGGGCGCCTCCTACAGCATTTGGATTCCCTGGGACCAAGTGGGTGGCGTCCGCAAGTCGATTAGCCTCATGCCCGTGTTCACCGCGACGAGCGGTCAAGTCGTGATGGGCGAACAATCGGTCAACGTGCTGCCCGGCAAAGCGCCCGAGAACCCTGAGCCAACGCCCCAAGGCTATTTCACGCCGCTGTCATCCCAGTATCCGCAAGGCGTCCGTCCGACGTCGTACGCAGGCGAGGCCCCCAGCGTGGCAGCCTCGCGCGACAGCTGGCAAAAAGTGCACACCTATGAGCCCAACGGCAACAACCAAACTCAGCTGCGTTCGACCACGATCCAGTTGCCGATGACCATGACCCAGCGACTGATCCAGCAAAGAAACGCTCCGCCCCCGTCCGGGCCAGCGGCGGCGTTGAACGCGAGTTCGCCCGACGCTGCGATGGCGAGCGGGACGCCGAGGCACGACGAGTACACTATGGCTTCGGGGACGACTTCGGCACCGGGTTCGGCGTCGCCGAACCCACCTGCAACTCGTTTCGTACGTCCGCGATCCCGGGTTCCAGGAGCACCAATCGCGCGACCAAGTCCCGTTCGTGCTGCGACGTTACCGCGCCACGCAGAACCGCAACTTGACCTTCCATCTCCACCTGTACAGAACCCCGGTCCTTCAGTGGAGGCAGCCGTGCCAGCCGATTCTGCACCCGCAGGTTGGGTCCGGTAGCCACCGCGGGCGTCGCGGAGGAAAAGGGGAAGCTGTTGGGACCAATTCGCAGCGGCACGCGCAGCTGCTGCCGCTGCTGCTGCCGCGAGGAACCGAACATCCCGGAGTTCATCAGGTTGCTCATCATGCTCCGGGTGCTGTAGCCGCTTTGGCCGCCGAACATGCTGCTGGTGCTCTGGCTCCCGCCATCTGTCTGGCCGCGCAGGTTGCCAACGCCCTGCACGTCTCCCCCCACCATCTGCCCCGCTTCGCGGTTTTCTCGCAAGAACCGCTCGCTGCCCGTGATCTGGCCGGCGGTGCCTGTGTCGCCACTCGTCGTTGCATTCGTCGTCTGGTTATTAGTAGTATTGGTATTGGAATCCGCCGCCGCAAGCCAACGCGGCAGAAGAACGCAGAGCGTGAAGGTCACTGCCAGCGGTAGAAGTTGATTCCACTTGCTCGCCATGTTCGTGCTCCTTTAGACTGCCGGACGCGGGCCTCCCGCCATCGGATCCGGGCAAAGGACGCCGACGGCCAGGCCATCAATCATCATCATCAGGCCCGTGCCTCGACCCTGACGGATATTCTACACAAATCCGCCAAGAAGGGCCAGTCAAGGCCGAATGTTTGGTTTGAACCGCAAGCCTTACGCCGCCGGCAGTTTTGCCCCATTTTCCGTGTTTGGGAAAACTTAACGCCCCGCTCGGCGGTATTGTACTGCGTGCGGTCAACGAATGCGGGCAGCCTCCGCAACCGAGTCTTGGAGTGCGGTGCGAATTTTGGAGTGCGGTGCCTTGTCACCGCTTTGGACTGCGGCCGACAGCGTGCCGCCGATTGGGTTCAGGAGACAAAGCAACGCACCAGAACACAAAGCGACGGTCGTTGTGTCGCCATCGGGCCAAAACGGCGACAAGACGCCGCACTCCAAAATGCTCGCAAGAAACACAGAAATCGAACGTCAGTGATACGAACACGGGCGACCGCTGGCCGCCGCACTTTTTCGCTTGGAACCTAGGAGCTATACGATGACCTGCATCCGCTCTCGCGTTGTGACCCGCTGGCTGCCCTTGGCAGCAACGATCCTGTTTCTGATGCCCCCCCTGGCAGCCGCCGCGGACCGTCCCGATGCGGCTCATCTGCTGCCGGAAAACACCGTCTTGTACGTGCGTTTTCCTGTTACGGCGGAGACGGTGGCCAAGTTCAAGGAGACGGCGATCGGCCGGATCACGCAGGACCCGGCGATGAAGCCGTTTGTCTCGCAACTGTACGGTTCGGCCATCGAAGCGTTCAAGCGTGCCGAGGAGCAGATCGGGGCCTCGCTGGACGACTTGCTGTCGATTCCCCAGGGCGAAATGTGCTTGGCGGTCGTCACCCCGGAACAGAGCCGCCCGGCGATCGTGTTTTTGGTGGATGTCGGCCAACGGCTGCCGATTGTGGAGAAACTCCTGGACCGAATCAGCCAAGGAATCGAGGACGAGGGGGCCAAGATATCCCAAGAAGATTTGGGCGACGTCAAGCTGACGGTCTTTGACTTCCCCAGCGACGAAACGCGACAATTGGTCTTCGCCGTCCGAGACAACGTGGTCCTGGTCACCAGCGATTTGGAAGTGGCCAAGTGGATGTTGAACGTTTGGAGCGGAAAGAAGACGGAGGGAGTCCGGCCGCTGGCCGACAAACCGGACTTTGCAGCGGTCATGCGCCGCTGCGCCGGGACGGAAGACCAGCCGCCACAGGTCGAGTTCTTCATCGATCCGGTGACGCTGTTCAGCCGTGCGTCGCGGGGCAACGCCGGCGCTCAGACGCTCGTGGCCCTGTTTCCCGCCCTGGGCCTGAACGGGGTCCAGGGCGCCGGCGGCAGCATGACGTTCGCCACCGAGGAATTCGACGCGGTGACGCAATTCCATCTGTTGCTGGCCAGTCCCCGCCAAGGGGTACTGGAGCTGATTGCCCCGCGCGCGGGCGACACCGCGCCGGAAAACTGGGTGCCGGCGGATGCAGCCAGCTATATGACCGTGAATTGGGACCTCGGCAAGACGTATACCAGTTTCGCTGCCTTGTACGACAAGATCCGCGGCGAAGGGGCGTTGGTTTCGTCCTTCGAGCGCGAAGTGACGAACCGTTTGGGGATCGACTTCCGCAAGGACGTGGTGGAGGCCCTGGCCGGGCGCGTGACGCTGGTCAACGCGATGGTCCGGCCCGCGCGCTTGAACAGCCGTGCGAACCTGTTGGGCGTCCAACTGAAGGATGCGAAAGCCTTCGAGAAGACGCTGGAAACCGTGATCGCCAAGGCGGGGCCGCAGATGAGCCAGGATACGTTCGCCGGCGTGACGATCTACCGAGCCCCGGCGAGAAAACCGAGGGCCAAGCAGGCGCCGAATCAACCGCTGATTCGGCAGCCCGACCCGGCCGTCGCGATCGTCGACGACTACTTGCTGGTGACCGACGCCCTGGATCTGCTGAAGCAGGCGATCGTGGCCAAGAGCAACGCCAGCCAGTCGCTGGCGGATCAGCTGGAATTCCGCCTGGTCGCCAGCAAGATCCGCAGACAACCGGGCGGCGAACGTGCCAGCCTGATCGCGTTTGATCGTCCCGAAGAGGCCCTGCGGCTGTGGTATGAAATCGCCAACGCCGAGACGACGCGGCAGCGGCTCTCGCAAGGGGCCGAGAACAATCGCTTCTTCCGCGCCGTCAACGACGCGCTTCGCGATCATCCCCTGCCGCCGTTTGCCGTTCTGGCCCGTTACCTGGCGCCCAGCGGCAGCCTGCTGACGGACGACGAAACGGGCTTGCACTACACGAGTTTCACGCTGCGGCGGAAGTAAGGGGCCTTGGTCGTCTGCGGCAAGCTGAAGGCGAACGAATAGTGAATACTGAATAAAGAACAGGGATCGCAGAATGCGTTCACATCAGAGCATTCTCCCTTCGCCCTTCAGTATTCGCTATTCAGTCCTCCCGGCCGATCTTGCTCGGCCAGCAGCAAATCGCGGACTAGTAGTACCAAGCCATCGAAACTGCGCGCGACCATCCTCCAATCACAAAAAAAGACCCTCGACGCCAGCGGGGCGAAGAGGGTCTTGCGTTTTGCGAATCTGAGTGAGAATGGAACCGAAGGTTGCGACGCGTCGCTTCCGGCCCGGTCTGTGTGGCCCCTCAGGGCATGACGCGCGTGCGTGGGCAGCGGTTGAGTCTCATCGTTTGCCGTCAGAAGCACCTCGGTTTCTCAGGAAACCGGGGGACCTTCATCGTCTCTCCATGCTGCGCTGCATGCGTCGTTGTCTTTACGTCGAGCCGCAGTCCGAAACGCAACCGTCTTGGCCATTCCGTTCCGTCGCCGCCTGGTATCGGCGGCGACCGCCTTCTCTTCTGCTGTTCAATGGAGACTGAGGAAAGTCAGGAATCGACCAACACCAAAGCGTCTTGGAAAAAATCTCCTCTTGCTGTAAAGGACTTCAGTTTCCCGTCACGTTGCCGCTTTCCCTTCATTCAACAACACGAAGGTTCGTCGCCATCGAGGAGCGTCCGTCCGCCCGCTCCTCATCGTTCGATGCCCGGTGGTGTTTGCATGACAGCCCTCCCTTGTCGCACGACAGCTGGTGTTCTGAGTTCCCTTTTCTTCACCCTACTCACGTCAACCAACACTGTAACTACATAGCCGCCGGGACGTGACCGGGCAAAAAAACGGCGCCCGGTTTTTGGCAGATGTTAGACTGTACCGGCGGACGAGTTCGCAAGACAACGGTCCGGCAAAGTGTGCGGCGAAAAGAGGCCGCCGGAGGCAGGCCGCAGCCCAAGGGGCTGCGTGGCGCCTCGGCCACACTCGCGAAAGAACAGTGAATACTGAATAGCGAATACGGAATTCTGAATGAGCCCTCGGGCAATTGCGACGCACGTTCCCTGCTCCCGATTCACGATTCACGATTCCCGATTCCCGATTCAGTATTGCCGATTCAGTATTCCCGATTCAGATTCGTTCCCGCCCGTCGCCGCCAGGATCTGGTCCGCGTCGCGCAGCGGTCCGACGGCCACGGTGGTGTTGACGGTGACCGGGTATTTCCGCAGCACGGCGGCCACGTCGTCGCAAGTCACGCGCTCGTAGCTGGCGATCGTCTCGCGCACCGTGCGATACTGGCGGCGCGCGATCCAGTTGCCGCCGACGGCGAACAAGCGATTGACCGGCCGCTCGCTCTGCAGCACGATGTACGAGCGGATCTTGCTCTTGGCCTGCGTCAACTCCGCCTCCGTCAGCCCGTCGGCCTCGGCTTCCGCCAGGATTTCCTGCAGGCGGGCGAAGTTGTCGGCCGTGTCCTCGGGGGCGCAGGCCAGATGCGTCATCAGGATGCCCGCGCCTTGGTATTCGCAAGCGCCCATCGAAGCGGATTCGGCAAGCCCCGAATCGACCAGTTCCCAAAACATGCGGCTGCCGCTGTCGTCGCCCAACACGGTGGCCAGCAGGCGGCCCGCGTAACGGTCCTCGTCCTCCAACGCCGGACCGTTGGTGATCTGGATGACGTACTGCTGGACCGCCACCGGCTGGTGAAAGACCTCCAGGCTGCGGTGCGCTCCCGCCCGCGGCGTTTCCCGCCGGACGTCGAACGGTTCCCACCCGCCGCAGTACTGCTGGGCCCCTGACACCAGGCGGGCGAAATCGACGTTTCCGGCGGCCACCAGCACGATGTTCCGCGGGCTGTAACGCTGGCGGAAGTAATCCATCATCTGGCCGCGGGTCAGTCGGCCGACGCTCTCGGCTGTCCCCTGCACGCTGCGGCCCAGGGGATGCGTGCCGAAATGGGCGGCCATGCACTTTTCGTGCGCGCCGAATGGCGGCGTGTCCTCGTACTTGGCGATCTCTTCCAAAATCACCAGCTTTTCGGTGTCAAAATCCGCCTGCCGCAGCGCGGGCCGCAGGATGTCGCTCAGCAGTTCGAGCGCCCGATCGTGGTACTCCGGCAGAAACGCCGCAAAATACACCGTCTGCTCTTCGCTGGTGAAGGCGTTGGAGTGCGAGCCGATTTCGTCCAGCTCGCGGTTCACATCCGCCGTGCTGCGCGTGGCGGTGCCCTTGAAGGCCATGTGCTCCAGAAAGTGACTGACGCCGTGGTTGGCGTCCGACTCGTCGCGCGAGCCGGTCTTGACGAAGAAGCCCAACGCGGCCGAATAGGCGTTCGGAGCGCATTCCGCGATCACTTCCAGGCCGTTATCCAAGGTCTCTTTACGAAATTCCAACGGGCAGCTCCAGAGGTTTCTCGCCGAGCGTGACCAGGCGGAAATCGCGCGGCGGATGGGATTCGAGGTAGGCGTTAATCCGGTCGCAGGACAAGCCGTCGATGATCGCTCGGACCTCGTCCACCGTCTGCACGCGGCCCAGGTGGTACCAATCGGCGGCAATCGAGTAGCTCCGCGACGGACTCGACTCCTGTTGCATGATCAGGCTGCTTTTGAGTTTGGCCTTCAGGCGATCCAACTCGTCCTGGGCGATGCCCCGGCCCAGCCGGATCAACTCGGCGAGGACGACTTCCAGGGTCTCCTGCGCCCGTTCGGTGGTGGTCCCGGCATAGCACAGCACGCTGCCCCGATCCCGGAGCGAATGGCAACTCGCCTGCACGGCGTAGCACAAGCCGCGGTTCTCGCGGACTTCGGTGAACAGCCGCGAACTCATGCCGTCGCTCAACACGCCGATCGCGGCCCGCGCTTCGTAATAGTCGGGATGCGAGTAAGGTATGCTGGCATAGCCGATGCCGATGTGCGTCTGGCTGGACTCCTGCGGCAAGTGTACGACCCGCTCGGCGGCAGGCGTGTCCTGCCACGGTGGCGCATCTCCGGCGATCCAATCGGCCAGCAGGCGTCCGGCGTGATCCAGCAGCCGGCGCCAATCAAACTTGCCCGCCACGCTCAGAATCGCGCCGTTGGGACGGTACGTGTCGGCAAAGAACCGGGCCAAATCGGCCTCGCTGACCGACTCGACGCCCTCGATCGTGCCCGGCGACGACCGGCCGAAGGGGTCGCCGTACTGCAGTCGCCGCAGCTCCAGGAAAGCCTTCTGGGCCAGCTCGTCCTCGATCGCGCGAATCTCCTGGATGCACACTTGGCGCGCGTCGTCCAACTGATCCGGCGGCAAATGGGGACGCCGCACGAGATCGGCATAGATCGCCAACGTCTCCAGCAGACTCTCCGCGGGCATGGCGCCGCCGTAACTGCAGTGGACGGTGGAAACCGAGGCCGAGGTGTCGGCGCCCAGCAACTCCAAGTCCGAGACGAATTGGCGGCTGTCGCGCGAACCGCAGCCGCGCTGGGCCATCTCGCAGGTCAGGTTCGCCAGCCCCAGACGGCCCGCCGGATCACGGCTGCAACCGGCCACAACCAGCAGCGAGAACGCCGCCGATTCCAGCCAGTCCATCGGCTCCGCGACCAACACCAGACCGTTTTCAAATTGATGGGTGTAGATGGGTTGAGTCAAGGTGAAAAAGACTAGTCCTCAAGGGTCCGGGTCCGTATCGAGTACGGCGAAAGTCCAGAGCGTACTCAAACCGTCAGGCGTACGCAACCTCCGCTGTCTTGTAAACCGTCCTGAGTAGACGGAATCCCAGCCGCTGGTACAGCCGCTGGGCGTCCTGGTTTTTCGCGGTCACCTCGAGCGTCACGCGGCTGACCCCCGCTTCGCGAAACCCGTCCAGGCTGCACCGCAGCAGCACCGTTCCCAGTCCCCGCCCGCGGTACGCCGGTACGATGCCGAAGTTCTGCACCGAGCCTTTGCCGTTGCCGTCGCGGATGCCTTGAATGGTGCCGCAGTAATCGACGCGGCCCTTCAGGGGGTTCGTATAAGCCAGCAGCCACGTGGCTTGCGACAGGAAGCCCTCGCCCTGGGTGATGTCCCGCATCAACCGCCGGCAACCTTCCGGGTAGCCCAGCGACGGGAACACGTGGGCGTCGATCTCTTCGTGGAAACAGCGGAACTTGACGTCGGCGTGCGCTTCGAGCAGCGACTCGTCCCACGCTAGCAGCCGGTAGCCGGGCGGCAGGTGCGCCGCGTCGAAAAGCCGATCGGACAGCTCGATTTCCATCAGGAAACGTTTGAAATACGTGAGTCCCATACTCTTCGCGAGCACCTCAAATCGCGTTGGCGGCGATAATCGCGATGTTGATGACGGCCCCTATCGCGCCAAGCACGGTTCCGACGATACCGATGATCATGCCTGCCTGGGTCATGCCTTGCCCGCTGGGATCCATCCGGCCCGCGCGGATTTCCTTCAGGTCCGTGGCGCCCATGACCCAAGCGGCAATGCAGAACGGCATGCAGCACAAGACGCCGAGGATCGCGAAGGTCAGGATCAGGCCGCCGCGGTGCGGCCGCGAGAACGTCGCCGGTTTGAAGGGCGGAGCCCCGGGCGAGGCATACGGATTCAGTGCCTGTTCGGGGCGTTCGCCGAACGGATTGACGCCGGGGGCGGGCTGGGACAGGTCCGAAAAGGGACTCTCCAGCGCCGGCTGCAGGGGCGCCCCCAGGCCGGCTTCCGGCACCTGGACGATGGTTCCGCAAGCGGGACAACGAGCCTTCTTGCCGGCGTGCTCGTCGGCGACGCGCAGTGTCTGACCGCAGCCCGTACAACCGATTTCAATCGACATGGTCAAAACCCTCGTTCAGCGATTCCGTCTGGTCCCACGTACCACGGCGTCCACAACAGACAAACCGTGCCGATGGCGATGTCCGTCTTCCGTGGCCGCACGGCGACCGCGTCCACCGGCAACCGGTCCGCAGCCGACTGGTGTTCGATTCGCGCCGCCTCTTCTTGGAATTCGGCTTCTAACTTCGCGATCTTTTCCTCGATCTGCTCCGTGCTTTCCTCCGCGCGGCCGATGTCGCTGCGCTGCTCCAGGCTCTTGCCCACGCCTTTCATCGCCGAGGCGGCCCGTGTGACGTTGGTGACACTGGTCAGTTTCCGGCCGAACAGGGCGCCTAGGATCGAAGTGCCGAACGAGATGACCGTCTGCATCTGGTGCTGCCGATACTGGGATTTCTCGCGATCGACCCGCTGTTGCGAGCGCAGCTTCTGGTCGGCCAGCGTCGCGAACTTGGATTCGTAGCGTTTCTTCAGCTTCTCGACCTCCTGGTCCCGCCGCTCGCGAGCCGCCGTCTGCAGCCGAATGCGGAAGTCCCCTTCGCTTTCGTCCGGCTGCGAGAAGAGGTTCAGGTCCGGGCAGGACCGCAGAGTCAAGGCGCGTTCTTGATACACGTGATCTTTCAGCGTCTTGGTCCAGGATGCGTAGCTCTTGCCGCGGGCCAGCTCCGGCGGCAGGGCGGAAAAGGCGCCGCCTTCGTCCGGTTGGGCCTGGAGTTCCGGCTCGCCCTCCGCCAATTCTTCCGCCGCCGCCCAGACGTCGCCGGTTTCGCCGCCCTGCAGCGCGGCCCACAAGGCGACGTTCTGCCAGACGTCCGTGCCGCTCTTGGCGTGGACATAGTGCAGGCGGGCCGTGCCCAGCAGGCCCGGCCGGTACACCAGCCGCTTGCCCGCAGGGGCACTCCCGCCGGCGAGGAAGGACTCCTTGACGTCCGGCGGCACCACCGGCCGCTGGGAAGCCGGCTGGCCGGCTGGGGCAACTGCCGCTGCGGGAACGTCCGGCGGCGACATGGCGGCCGGGACGACCGCCGCGGCCACCACTTCCGCCGCAGGCGCCTCCGCGGGCCGTGCCGCCGCGGCCTTGCGCGGGGCCATCAGCGACTGGATCTGCTGGCGCGTCAGCGGTCCCCGCAGATAGGACAGCGCCCAGCGCGTCTGGAAAATGGCCGGCTGGTCGTCGTGGACGTTGTTCATCAAGAAGACGCGGCTTCCCAGGCCCGCGAGAATCTGCTCCATGGCCGCGCGGTCAAAGCCCCGCCCCGCCGCGGCGGACGCGCCCTCCAAGCCCTCCAGCACGCGGGCCTTGTCGCGCTCCGTCTGCAGCCGTCCCAAAAACCACGTGCCGGCGTTGGACAGGCCCTTGTAGTCCAGGTCCACCGGGTTCTGGGTGGCCAGCACGACGCCCAAGCCAAAGGCCCGAGCTTGCTTCATCAGCGTCAGCATCGGCAGCTTCGTGGGCGGGTTGGCCGTGGGCGGGAAATAGCCGAACACTTCGTCCATGTACAGGATGGCCCGCAGGCTGGATGTCCCCGCCTGGCTCCGCATCCAGGCTACGACTTCGTTCAGCAGAATCGTCACGAAGAACATCCGTTCGGCATCCGATAGGTGGGCGATGGAGATGATCGACAGCCGCGGTTTGCCCTCCGCCGTGTACAACAGCCGCCCGACGTTCAGCGGCTCGCCTTCCAGCCAGCCCGAGAACCCCGGCGACGCCAGCAGGTTGTTGATGCTCATCGCCAAATTGAACCGTTCCGCCTTGGGGAAGAAGGTCTCCAGGTCCAGCAGGCCCACCTTGTCAAACGGCGGCGTCTGAATGCCCCGAATCAGGTCGGCCATCTGCAGGCTGACGCCGTCCCGCCAGGACTTGTCGAACAGGTTGGCCAGCAAGATGTGCTCGCGGCTGCGCAGCGGATCGGCGTCGATGCCCAACAAGGCCAGCAAGCCCGAAGCGGCGGAGGTCACCCGTTCGCGGAACGCATCGTTGTCCTGAACCGCCGCCGGCAGCGGCGCATCGAAGGACCGCAGCACGGTCAAGGGCAATCCGGCATTGCTGCCCGGCGTGTAAATGGCGATGTCTGCGGCTTGCCGATACGTCGCGACCCGCGCGGCGTCCTCGCCCCACGCCGCCAGCCCGTCGCGCCACTTGGCCGCCTCGCACGCCGCGAACTCGTCCAGGGATTTTCCCTGCCGCGTCGCCTCGGCCGGGTCCACCCAAGGCCGGAAATCCTCCGGCTTCAACTCCGGGAACGCCAGCAACAGATTGCCCAGATCGCCCTTGGGATCGATGGCGATCGCCGGGATGCCGTCGATGGCCGCCTCTTCCAACAGCGCCAAACACAGCCCCGTCTTGCCGCTGCCGGTCATGCCGACGCACACGGCGTGCGTGGTCAGGTCTTTGGATTCGTACAACAGCCAGTCATCCAGCGTCTTCCCCTGCTGCAGGTCATAACTCTTGCCCAAGTAGAAAACGCCCAGTTTCTCGAAATCTTGCGCCATGACGAACCAACCGAGGGTGTGTACCAAGGACCATTTCTTGCCAGTTCCTATCGTACGCGGTGGCCGGAGCCGTGCAAGTACGCTAAACGGTTCGAAGAACCGGCATGCCTTCCCAGGCAGCCAACGCATGCGAACGAAAAAGCCCGGCTTTTTCGGAAAAGCCGGGCTTTTGGAGGTGCGACCAGCTTGGCAGCAGCCGACCGCAAAGAGGACTACGCCGCCGCCCGCTCACTCAGCAGCGCATCGTGAATGACGTCCACAACCCGGTCTTGCTCGGCGGCAGATCGGAAGAGCGTCGTGTAGGGAAAGAGTGTACCATCCAGTG
>ERZ795059.4990-NODE-4990-length-12214-cov-7.408915_pt1 | contig 12214 bp, 9 predicted proteins | sample MGYA00375143_ERZ795059 | MGnify/ENA primary metagenome ERZ795059 (study PRJEB30188, sample SAMN05720168) | activated sludge metagenome | isolation source: Anaerobic digester | place: USA | collected 2015-01-07 ... | reverse complement strand
GGCGTGCCGAGGACCAGTCCGGTCTGGGTGATCCGTGATGCGAGCACGTCGGATTGCTTGGCGATGCCGAAATCGGTGAGGACCGGCGTCGCGGAATCGCGGAACATGACATTGGAAGGTTTCAGGTCACGGTGGATGACGCCGTTCCTGTGGGCGAACTCGAGACCATTGGCGATCTGCACGACGACACCGATCGCCTCGCCGAGCGACAGTCCTGCGCGCATGCGATCCGAGAGCGTGCCGCCCTCGAGCAGTTCCATCGAGATGTAGGCAATGTCATCGCGCGTGACGATGTCGAACACAGCGACGATATTGCGATGCGGCAGCTTGGCCATGGTGCGGCCTTCGAGCAGGAAGCGCCGCTCGAACTCGGGCATCGGACCGCTGCCCACGCGCAATTCGCGACGCATGACCTTGATCGCGACCTTGCGATCGAGCGAATGCTGGATGGCGAGGTAAACGGTCGCCATGCCGCCCTCGCCCAGCTCGCTGATCATCTCGTAGCCAGGAATGTCCTGGATGCCGTCGGCCATGTCCCCTGTCCTCTGCCATCCGATCATAGCAAAGCAGGGTGGCCTTCCGGACCGCCGCATGCAGCCCGCATCCATTCATCCTGCCGGGTCGGCGCGACCGGGACGCTCGAATCGACAGGACGGGACCGGACGCCGCACGCTCTCCACCGCGGACCCACGCAATCCTCGACGCGGCGAAGCTCCGATGTGCAGCGACGGATCGTGCAACGGGTTGGAAAGAGCACGCCGGTGCGGGCACTATGCGACCGGGGTTTCACTGCTCATCATCATCCGGCGCGCGTGTTCGCGCTCGACCAAGCCGCTCGATGCACCCTCAACCAGGGTGCCGCCAACCGCTCAGGGGAGAATGTCATGATCATCATCACTCGCACGCTTGCGCTGTCGCTTTGTCTTGCGCTCATTTCCGCGCCGGCCGTCGCCGCAGAGTCGCTGATCGGCGCGGTTCCCGTGACGGCATCGTCCGCGATCGTGCGCCTGATCGCTCCGGAAGGCAGCGTCAGTGAGAAGCGCTTCGGCAATGCCGGCGATTTGACATCGACCGATCCGCGCAGCCTGATCGGTGCCGATGCGATCGATGGCGTCTGGCATTTCGAGATCAGCTTCGGTCAATCGATGCCGGATGCCGTGATGCAGGCCGCGCGCGATGCGCGACGCGAAGGGACGACGGTGGCGCCGAACGATCTCCTCAAGCCCCTCGCACCTGTGTCTGGAAGTTTCCGCGTTGCGGGCGGTCGAGTCGTCGACAGCGCATTGCCCGAGATTCGGCCTACATCGCCCGCGCGTCCGAAGAGTTCGCCGAGTCCGCGCGATCAGGTCATCCCCGACGACCTGATCGTGCAGGGCGGCGCATGCGTCGGCCTGGACTGCGTCAACAACGAAAGCTTCGGCTTTGACACGATTCGCTTGAAGGAAAACAACACACGGATCAAGTTCGAGGACACCTCGGCAAGCGGGTTCCCGACGCACGATTGGCAATTGACCGCGAACGATTCCGCAAGTGGCGGGGCGGAAAGGTTCTCGATCGAGGACATCACCGCTGCGACCGTTCCGTTCACCGTGAGCGGTTCGGCGCCGAGCAACGCGCTCTTCATCGACACTTCCGGCCGAATCGGGCTGGGTACATCGACACCCGTGCTGAACCTGCATATCGTGAAATCCGACACACCGGCAGCCCGGCTTGAGCAGACCAACGCGGGTGGATTCACGGCACAGACCTGGGATGTCGCGGGCAACGAGGCCAATTTCTTCGTGCGCGATGTCACCGGCGGGTCCCGGTTGCCGTTCCGCATCCGACCGGGCGCGCCGACCAGCGCGATCGACATTGCTGCTTCGGGCAATGTCGGCATCGGTACCGCATCGCCACAGGCGAAGCTGCATGTCGCCGGCGACGCCTACATCGCCGGCACGCTGACCCAGTTGTCCAGTCGTACTGCGAAGACCAACCTGGTCGCGGTCGCCGCGGACGGCATGCTCGACCAGCTCGCACGGTTGCCGATCTGGACATGGAACTACCTGCGCAGCGACGCTGGCGAGCGTCATATCGGCCCGGTCGCCGAGGATTTCTACGCCGCGTTCGGATTCGGCACCAGTGAACGCCAGTTGGCGCCGAGCGACGTTGCCGGCGTTGCGCTTGCCGCGACCCAGGCCCTGCAGCGCGAGATCGTCGAGCGTGACCGCACGATCGCCTCGCTCGAAGCGCGACTCGATCGCCTCGAGCGGGCATTGACCAAGCGTGAGACGCACGCCGAAGCCTCGACGTCCGGGCACTGACATGGCGCCGACGGATGTGGGAAACCGGAGGCCGGGTATCGGGTCGGTCGGGATCGTGCTGCTGGCGCTTGCGCTGTTCCCGGTGTCGGTCAGCGCAACGCTCTATGGCGTGGCCTACGACAGGATCCTCGACCACGAGTCACTCGTTCGCGTGTCGACGGTCAATGCCGCGATCAGCGACAACGCCCAGGTGGCCTTGCCCGGGTGTTGCCGGGCCAGCGGCAGCCTGGTCGCTGCGGATGACGTTGCGCAGACAGTCTATTTCGTCACCCCCGATCCGAACCCGCTGCTGGCCTGGCGCCTGCATCGGATCAGCCTCGTCACCGGTGCATCGGTAACGGCGACCCTGCCGGCCGACGAGCGGGTCGTTGCGATCCTGCGAAGATCGGCCACCGCGACCCTCTACGCGCTGAGTGATCTAGGCAATACGGGATTGCGCCTCGTGACAATCTCGGATGCCGGTGCGGTCAGCAATGCGGGAGCGCCGATCCTTGCCGACTGCTGTGGCGTGCGCGTTGGTGTCGCGGCGTTGTCGGCCGACGCATCGAGGATCGCCTTCGTGGCGCGGCTGAAAACCGCCAGCGATCCGGCATCGCGCCTGATCGTGATCAGTACCGCAACGGGCGCCCTGATTTCGAATGTGGTGCCCGCACATGTTCCCGATGTCCTTTTTTCGATCAGCGGGAGCGGTTTCTCCGCGATCTACCATGACGCCGGAACCGAGTACGTCGGGGCAATCGCCGCGGACGGATCGATCACTCCGGCAGGCGCGGGCATCGCGGGTTGTTGTGAACTTGCTGCAGGCGTTGGCGCACGCAACGGTGCTCTGATGCGCATCGTGGCGCGCGCACTCGGTGCCGCCGACTTCTCGCTCTACGAAGTCAATACGGGGACCGGTGCATTCACGCCCATCGGCGTCATCGCACCGCGCCATGTCGTGAACGGGCTCGTCGAGAGCAGCGTGGTCCTCGCCAGTGATCTGATCTTCCGCGACGGATTCGATCCTGCTTCGACGATCGCGCTCACCGATCCGGTCAATGCTGATCCGGGCCGCTCGCCGGCTGCAGCGCAAGCGTTCGCCGATGTCGACCAGGATCCCGCAGCCGACCTGCACGGCGTGCCGCCTTCCACGCTCGATTCCCGTTCCGCCGAGATTGCACGCGGGGCATTGCCGGCGGTCGTCGCGGCATTGCCGCTCGGTGGCAAGCTTGCATCGGGCTTTCTGGTCGTTCTCCTCGTGCTGATCGCAACGCGCTTTCGACGTCGCGCGCAAGCAGCCACGACGTAGCGCAACCGCTTCGCACCGCGCTGTCCGCGCCTGTCCGAACGCTCTGCGCGGACACTGTCCGCGCCGTGACGCTTCGCCTGGAAATCAATTAAATTCAACGAGTTATGATCTGGCACGAGGTTTGCTGAAAGCATCGCATGGGGAGGCCGTTGGGTGCCGCCCGTGGAGATGTGAATGATTCGCGACACCTCGGCGCAGGACCGGCAGCTCAAGCATGAACCGAAGCGCGGCAAGCGCTGGATCAAGTTCGGTATCGGTGCCGCCGCGCTCGCGGTACTGCTCGCGCTAGTCATTCCGACCGCGCTGCGCCTGTTCTCGTCGGATACCTCGGCAAGCATGAGCCGGTTGCGTATCGCCGAGGTCAAGCGCGGCACGCTCACCCGCGATGTGTCGGTGCAGGGCAGCGTGGTCGCCGCGGTCAGCCCGACCCTTTACGCAACGAGTGCCGGCACGGTCACACTGAAGGTCAATGCCGGTGACAAGGTCAGCAAGGACCAGGTCCTCGCCGAAGTGGTCAGCCCCGAGTTGAGCAATCGCCTGCAGCAGGAGCAGGCGACGCGCGAAGGTCTCGATATCGAGGTGAAACGCGCGGGTCTCGACCACCGCAAGCAGCAACTGGCGGCAAAGAAACTGCTCGACCAGGCGATGATCGATCGGCAGACCGCCAAGCGCGAAGTCGAGCGCACCCAGCGCGCGTTCGATGCCGGAGCGATGTCGGAAATGGACCTGTTGCGCACGAAGGACGCGCTGGCCAAGGCCGACATCACGGTCGCCAATGCCGAAGCCGACATGAAGCTCGATATCGAAAGCCTGGCGTTCGAGCTCAAGAGCAAGCGCCTTGCGCTGGATCGCCAGAGCCTGCTCGCCGAAGACCTGCAGCGCCAGGTCGAAGAGCTCAAGGTGCGTTCGCCCGTGGATGGACAGGTTGGACAGTTGATCGTGCAGCAGCGCGCCAATGTCGCCGCGAATGCGCCGATCCTCACGGTCGTCGATCTCAGTGCACTCGAAATCGAGGTCAAGGTGCCCGAAGTCTTCGCCCACGACCTCGCCATCGGCATGGGCGCGGAGATCCGCGACAACGCAGGCGTCTACCCTGGCGAGATCAGTGCGGTGTCGCCGCAGGTCATCGATGGCCAGGTCAGCGGCCGCATCCGCTTCGGCGACAGCAAGCCGGCCGGACTGCGCCAGAACCAGCGCCTGACCACGCGCATCCTGATGGATGAGCATCCGAATGTGCTGATGGTCGAGCGCGGTCCGTTTGTCGATACCGGCGCCGGCCGTGTTGCCTACGTGGTTCGTGATGGTGTCGCCGAACGCACGCCGATCGAAGTGGGCGCAACCAGCCTCAATGCGGTCGAGATCATCTCGGGCGTCAAGGAAGGCGACCGTCTCGTTATTTCCGGCACCGACCAGTTCAACGGCGCACAACGCGTCGCCATCAATTAGGGGCTGGGGAATGGTTTGAAGCAGAACCAAGCCACGCTGCCCGACCCGTCTCCCCTCCTCACTTCCCCATTCCCGATTCCCGAACAGAGGCAAAGCCGATGTTGAAAATGACCCACCTGCAGATGGTCTACCGCACGCATTTGATCGAGACGCATGCACTCCGCGATTTTTCGATCCATGTGCGCGAGGGCGAGTTTGTTGCCGTGACCGGGCCATCCGGTTCGGGCAAGACGACCTTCCTCAATATCGCCGGCCTGCTCGAGGAATTCACGGGTGGCGAATACTGGCTCGACGGCGTCGACGTGCGCGGCCTCAATGACAACGCGCGCTCGAAGCTGCGCAACGAGAAGATCGGATTCATCTTCCAGAGCTTCAACCTGATTCCTGACCTGAACCTGTTTGACAACGTCGATGTGCCGCTGCGTTATCGCGGTTTCTCCGCCGCCGATCGCAAGAAGCGCATCGAGGAAGCGCTGACCCGCGTCGGCCTGTCCTCGCGCATGAAGCACTATCCGTCCGAACTCTCGGGAGGCCAACAGCAGCGTGTCGCGATCGCACGCGCGCTGGCCGGCTCGCCAAGGCTGCTGATGGCCGACGAACCAACCGGCAATCTCGACTCATTGATGGCGCGCGGGGTCATGGAACTGCTCGAGGAAGTGAATCGGCAGGGCACGACCATCGTCATGGTCACCCACGATCCCGAGCTTGCCGCTCGCGCGCAGCGCAACGTGCATGTGATCGATGGCCAGGTCACCGATTTCGACGATGAGCCCCGTCTGCGCGCCGGAACGCCGGGATTGGAAGTCGGGGACTCGGGATTCGACAAGGCGGAGGCCGTGACATGACGCGCCCTGTTCGCGAACCCGATGTTGCGCATTGCGCAGGTGTGGAGGACGAGCGAACGCCGGGGATCCAGCGCGCTCTGCTTTCATCCAACCCCGAATCCCGAATCCAGAACCCCGGCCTCTGACCATGTTCTCCTACTATCTCCAGCTCGGCCTGCGCAGCCTTAGGCGCAACCCGGTACTCACCGCCCTGATGGTCATCGGCATCGGCCTCGGCATCGCGGCGAGCATGACAACGCTGACCGTGATGCACCTGATGGGCAGCGATCCGATCCCGTGGAAAAGCGACAAACTGCACTATGTCCAGCTCGACACCTGGAGCGCGGACAACAGCTACTACGAGGATGGACGCCCGCCTGACCAGGTGACCTATCGCGATGCGGTCGCCCTGATGGAGGCCGGCAAGGCGGACAAGCAGGCGGCCATGTACAAGCTCGCATTGCCGATACAGCCGGCGAACAAGGAACTGAAACCGTTTCGTTCGCTCGGTCGCGTCACCTACAGCGATTTCTTCGCGATGTTCGAGCCGCCGTTCAAGTATGGTGGCCCGTGGAGCCACGACCAGGACGCCACGCACGAGCGCGTCGTCGTGCTCGGCAAGGAAATGAACGAGAAGCTGTTCGGTGGCCAGGACAGCACCGGCAAGACCGTGCGCATGGACGACATCGACTACACGATTGTCGGTGTCCTGGACGACTGGAAATTGCGCTCGCGCTACTACGACCTGACCAATGGCGCGTTCGCCGATCCCGACGAGTTCTTCATGCCGTTCACATCGGCGATCGATCTGAAGCAGCGCTCCTCGGGCAACAACAGTTGCTGGAAATCCTCGGGCGACGGCTGGGACGCCTATCTCGATTCCGAGTGCATCTGGATCCAGATGTGGGTACAGCTCGAATCACCCGCGCGGCTTGCCGAGTACACGGCCTACCTCGACAGCTACGTCAACGATCAGAAGAAGCTCGGCCGTTTCCCGCGCCCGCTCAACAATCGCCTGCTCGACGTCAATGCATGGATGGTCGACCAGGAGGTCGTTTCGAGGGATGTGCAGGTGCAGACCGGTCTTGCGTTTGCCTTCCTCGTTGTCTGCCTGGTCAATACGGTCGGCCTGCTGCTGGCCAAGTTCACGCGCAAGTCCGGCGAGATCGGCCTGCGTCGCGCGCTCGGCGCGAGTCGTCGCGAAGTGTTCAGCCAGTTCCTGATCGAATCAGGCGTGGTCGGCCTCAGCGGCGGCGTGCTCGGCCTGGTCCTGACCGGTCTCGGCCTGGTCGCGGTCAGGGCGCTCTATTCCGAATACAAGACGGTCGCCCATCTGGACTGGACGATGATTGCCGTGACGATCGCGCTTGCCATCGTATCGGCGGTACTTGCCGGACTCTACCCGACCTGGCGAGCCTGTCGCGTCCAGCCCGCGGCGCAGTTGAAGATCTGAAAGGCCGGGATTCGGGAACAGGAATTCGGGATCGGGAAAAGCGAAATCCTCGCCGCCCGCCGAATGCCGCTCCTTCGAATCCCGAATCCCGAATCCCGAATCCCGGACACTATCCCATGGAAATCCGCCCGATACTTTCCGCACTCATGCGCAGCAAGGTCTCGATGATCCTGATCGGCGTGCAGGTCGCGCTCACCCTCGCCATCGTCTGCAATGCGCTGTTCATCATCGGCCAGCGTCTGGACCACATGAACCGGCCGAGCGGCATGAACGAGGCCGACACGTTCTATTTCGGCAGCTCGGGTTTCGGCGAGGGCTTCGATGCCCAGGCGGCCATTCGCGAGGATCTCGCGACCCTGCGGCAGATGCCCGGCGTGGCCAGCGCGACGACGTCCAATTCCGTGCCGATGAGCGAGGGCGGCTGGAGCACGGGCATCAGTCTGCAGCCCAAGCAGAAGACCTCGACGGCCGACAGCACGATCTACATCGTCGACGAGAAGGCGCTCGACACGTTCGGTGCCAAGCTCATCGCCGGCCGTGATTTCAAGCCCGAGGAAGTCACCGACTTGGTCTTCGGCGACCGCCTGAGGCCTTCGGTGATCATCGTCACCAAGGCGCTGGCAGACAAGCTGTTTCCCGACGGCGATGCGCTCGGAAAATCGGTCTACCTCGACGAGGACCCGCCGACCAGCACGATCGTTGGCATCGTCGAGCGCACCCAGCAGCCGTGGATGAGCAGCGACTCGATCGAGAACTCGACCTTCGTGCCCGCCTACATGCCGTACGGAAATTCGACGCGCTATCTCGTGCGTGCCGAACCCGGGCGTCGCGACGAGGTCATGAAGGCGGTCGAACAGAAGCTGTCGGAGTCCAACACCAGCCGCATCATCGGCAAGGTGCGCAGCATGGAGGAGACGCGCGCCGAGGCCTACGCAGGCGATCGCGCCATGGCCATCATCCTCAGCGCCGTGATCATCTCGCTGCTCGCGATCACCGCGCTCGGCATCGTCGGCATGGCCAGTTTCTGGGTCGCGCAGCGCACGCGGCAGATTGGCACGCGGCGGGCACTGGGTGCCTCGCGGACCGACATCCTGCGCTATTTCCAGACCGAGAATTTCATCATCACGACGCTGGGCCTGGTCGTTGGCGCGGTGCTCGCTTACGCGTTCAGCCTGTGGATGATGAAGAGCTACCAGTCGCCGCGCCTGCCGTGGTACTACGTGCCGATCGGCTTCCTGTGCCTGTGGACACTGGGCCAGCTCGCCGTGCTCGGACCGGCGATGCGTGCCTCGCGGGTTCCGCCGGCCGTGGCCACGCGCAGCGTGTGATGGCGGCGGGAAACGGGAACAGGGAATCGGGAGTCGGTAAGATGCCGGAATCCGAGGCGCGATTCGGAGCACGTCGACAACGCAACTGCCGACCGCTCCTGCCTCGATCCATTTTCGTCCCATCCATGTAACCCTTTGCCGTGTGGCTGCATCCAAGCAGCCATGCGTCGATGCCCAGCCCAGAACCGAACCATGCGCACCGTACTGGTGATCGACGACAATCCGGCGGTTGGAACGGCACTCGATGTGCTGTTTGGCCTGCATGACATCCGTGCGGTGATCGCGACATCGCCTGCCCAGGGGCTCGACATGCTTTCGCGCGAGCATGTCGACCTGGTCGTGCAGGACATGAATTTCAGCGCCGACACCACCTCGGGCGAGGAAGGCATCGAGCTGTACCGCGCGATCCGTCGCGATCATTCCGACCTGCCGATCATCCTCCTGACCGCGTGGACACGTCTCGAGACCGCCGTGGAACTGGTCAAGGCGGGAGCCAGTGACTATCTCGGCAAGCCCTGGGATGACAATAAGCTGCTGGCGACCGTCGAGAACCTGCTCGAACTCTCCGAAGCGACCCGCGAGGTCTCGCGCTTTCGCGACGAGCGGCGCCGGCGCCGGCGCCAGCTCGACGCCCGCTACGACCTGCGCGGCATCGTGTTTGCCTCCAATGGCATGGAGCGCGTCGTCGAGCTCGCCTGCCAGGTCGCGCGTGCAGATGTGCCGGTACTGATCACCGGTCCGAATGGCGCCGGCAAGGAGCGCATCGCCGAAATCGTCCAGGCCAATTCGGCTCGCGCCAAGGGTGCGTTCATCACGGTCAATTGCGGCGCGCTACCGTCGGAGCTGATCGAGGCCGAGTTGTTCGGCGCCGAGCCCGGGGCCTATACCGGTGCTCCGAATCGCGCGCGCGAGGGGCGCTTCGAGGCAGCCGATGGCGGCACCCTTTTTCTCGACGAGATCGGCAACCTGCCGTTGGCCGGGCAGATGAAATTGTTGCGCATTCTCGAAACGGGGCAGTTCGAGCGACTCGGTTCGAGCAAGACCCGCCACGTCTCGGTGCGCGTCATCAGTGCGACCAACGCAGACCTGCCGAACCTGATCCGCGATGGTCAGTTCCGTGAGGATCTCTTCTATCGCCTCAACGTGATCGAATTGCGCCTGCCGCCGCTTGCCGAACGCAGCGACGACATCCTTCCGCTGGCCGAGCACTTCCTGCAGGGCAGGGCGACACTCGATGGCGGTGCGCGATCGGCACTCGTGGCGCATGCCTGGCCGGGCAACGTGCGCGAACTGAAGAATGCGATCGACCGCGCCAGCCTGCTGTGCAGCGAAGGCATGATCACGGCGCGCGATCTTGCCCTCGGCCCGGCCCGTGCGAATGCCGGGCGCTCTCCGACCGATGCCGAGCCCGACAAGGGCATGATCGAAGCGGCCTTGCAGCGCGCGCGCGGGGTGATCAGCCAGGCCGCGTCGGATCTCGGCCTGTCCCGTCAGGCGCTTTACCGGCGCATGGAAAAGATGGGCATCGAAACCTGAGTCGCGCCGCCGGTCGCGGATCGTGTTCGCGATTGGGGTCTGTCATGATTTCGCCCGGGTCTGACGCCGCCGAGGCATTCTCGAGAGCGGCTCGAGCGATTTGGGAACACGGGCGCATGCGCATTTTTTCACTGGAAGGGAAACTCGCCGCGGCCCTGCTGCTGTGGTCGATCCTGACCGCGCTCGGCGTGGTCCTGCTCAATCGCTGGCTGGATTCCCTGCAGCTCGCTGCAGCCGCCGGCGTTGCCGCGCTGTGTCTTCCGGCGCTGCTGTTTGCGCGTCGCCTTGCACGACCCGTCGCGAGCCTCATCCGCGCCTTGTCGGGCAGCGTGTCGGCATTTGGCGACGGGGATTTCAGTTTCTCGATCCGCAATACGCGCCGCGATGAGGTCGGCGACCTGGTCGACGCGCACAACGAACTGGGCAGGGTGTTGCGCGAGCAGCGCCAGAACCTCTTCCAGCGCGAACTGCTGCTCGACACGGTCGTTCAGAACACGCCGAACGCGATGGTCCTGGTCGAACCGGGCGGTCACGTCGTCTACGCCAATCTTGCCGCGCGCGCATTGCTCAACGGCGGGCGTGCGATGAACGGGTCGCGGATCGATACGGTGATCGCCGAAGCGCCACGCGAACTGGCCGAGGCATTGTCGGGCAGCGAGGACGCCTTGTTCAGCGTCGAGCTGAACCACGAAGAGGAAACCTTCCACCTGTCGCAGCGCAGTTTCAAGCTGCAGGGACGCACCCATCGCATGATCATCCTGCGACGGATGACGCGCGAACTCTCGCGGCAGGAAGTGGCGACGTGGAAGAAGGTCATACGCGTCGTCAGCCATGAACTCAACAATTCGCTGGCGCCGATTCGCTCGCTCTCGCATTCGGGGCGACAACTGGCCAAGCGCGGCGAACTCGATCGGCTGCAGCTCGTCTTCGACACGATCGAGGAGCGCGCCTCGCATCTCGGCGGGTTCGTCCAGGGCTATGCGCATTTCGCCAAATTGCCGACGCCCCAGCCCGCTGCCGTGGAATGGCAGTCGTTTCTCGTCGCGCTGGGTCAGCACAGCCGCTTCCGTCTCGACGGAGCGCCGCCGGAGGGTGCTGCGTGGTTCGACCGGGCGCAGGTCGAACAGTTGCTGATCAATGTCCTGAAGAACGCCCATGAATCGGGCAGCCCGATCGACGATGTCGAACTCGCCGTTGCCTTGCGCGGTCGCGACCTGCGCATCGAAGTGCGCGACCGCGGGCCGGGCATGAGCGAGACGGTGCTGGCCAACGCGTTGTTGCCGTTCTACTCGACCAAGCGCAGCGGCACCGGCCTTGGCCTTGCCCTGTCGCGCGAAATCGCAGAAGCGCATGGCGGACGCCTGCATCTGGCCAACCGTCCTGGTGGCGGGCTGGTCATCACCCTGAGTCTGCCGCAATCCGATGCCATGGCTGCATCCTGAAATTCCGTTGTCGGCCCGCTCCTGCTAGATTGGCGGGACACGAAACTTCGCGGGGAAAGCGAAATGTCCGGATTCATCGGTCTTGTTATTGTCGTACTTGTCTTCATTGCGCTTGCCAAGCTCGTGCGCATCGTGCCGCAGGGCTATGAATGGACAGTGCAGCGCTGGGGCAAATACACCCACACGCTGACCCCGGGCTTCCACCTGCTCGTGCCGGTCGTGCAAAGCGTCGGCCACAAGATCAACATGATGGAGCAGGTGCTCGACGTGCCATCGCAGGAAGTCATCACCAAGGACAATGCCGTCGTGCGTGTCGACGGCGTGGTTTTCTACCAGGTCCTCGATGCCGCCAAGGCAGCCTACGAGGTTTCCAACCTCGAACAGGCGTCGCTGGCCCTGATCATGACCAATATCCGCACCGTGCTCGGTTCGATGGATCTCGATGAATCGCTGAGCAAGCGTGACGAGATCAATGCCAAGCTGCTGATGGTCGTCGACCTGGCGACCCATCCCTGGGGCGTGAAGGTCACCCGCATCGAGATCAAGGACATTTCGCCACCGCGCGATCTGGTCGATTCGATGGCGCGACAGATG
>ERZ795059.4989-NODE-4989-length-12215-cov-5.532566_pt1 | contig 12215 bp, 11 predicted proteins | sample MGYA00375143_ERZ795059 | MGnify/ENA primary metagenome ERZ795059 (study PRJEB30188, sample SAMN05720168) | activated sludge metagenome | isolation source: Anaerobic digester | place: USA | collected 2015-01-07 ... | reverse complement strand
TGGTGTGACTGGAGTTCAGACGTGTGCTCTTCCGATCTTTTTCCGGTCCGATCTACCGCGAGGGCACGGTGATCGGGGCGGAAAAGATCATCTCCGGGTTGCCCGTGTCGCTGCCGATCACCCGGTAGATCAGTTTGCGCTCTTCCATCGCCTTGCGCAGGTCCTCGTCGGCCAGGACCATCCCGATCATCTCCGCTTTGCTGTGCCCGATCACGTTCTGCTCGCGGTCGACGAACACCAGGGTCGAAAATTCCATGTTCAGAATCATTCCCTGCACCAGTCCGGACATCGTCGGACCGTTCGTGCGCGATGCGCCCTGTGCCGCATACACCACGTCGACGTTCGTCTGCATCGCCGTAAGCGCGATGCGCCCCTGGATCTTTTTCTGGTTGATCAGGTTCTGTTCGAAAATGGCCTCGACGACGAACGACAGCAGAATGATCAACGCGGCGGTCAGGCCCGCGATAAGGATTACCACGCGCAGGCGCATGCCCGCGAACAACTCGCGCGGAAACCATTTGGGCCACTTAAAAGCCAAGGTACCACCTTACCACAAGCGGTCCGATCCATAGCCACAGGACCGCGCCCAACGAGAGAAACGGTCCGAACGGAATGGGAAACCGTCGGTCCTTACCGGCGATCGCCACGTAAGCCACGCCCACGATCGTTCCGCTCAGACTGGCGATGAAGAGCGTGAACAGCACGGCCTGCCAGCCGCAGAAAGCGCCGATCATCGCCAGCAATTTCGGGTCGCCGAAACCCATGCCGATGCGCTTGGTCAACAGGTAATAGACCAGGATGATCGTCAGCGGAATGCCGCCGCCCAGCAGCACGCCCAGGCCGCCGTCGATCAGCCCGCTTTGCCATGTGGGCGCAAACAGGAACATATTGGCCAGCAAGCCCAGGACAATCCCCGGCAGACTGATCGCGTCGGGAATGATCGTGTGGTCGATGTCGATCATCGTCACCGCGATCAATGCCGCCGTGAACAGGTACCACACCGTGCCGATCAGCACGCCGAAGGGAACCAGCGCGTCGCCGGATACGCCGAAGCGCACCAGGTAGGCGGCGAAGAACAGGCCGTTGACCAACTCGATCGCCGGATATCGCGCGCTGATCGGCTCGCGGCAATGGCGGCATTTGGCCCCCAGCACGAGCCACGACAGCAGCGGAATGTTGTCGTACCAGCGGATCGGCGTATCGCATTTCGGGCAGTGGCTGCCGGGCAGCACCAGCGATTCCCCGCGCGGCAAGCGCCAGATGACCACGTTTAAAAACGAGCCGATCGTGCTGCCGAACAAAAAGCCGACCACCGCCAGAAAGATCGTCACTTGGGTTTCCACGTCGTTCCTTTCAACCGAAAAAGCCGGGAATCAATCCGCCCAACACACCCGCGGCCAGCAGGCCCAGGCCCAGCGGACCCAGCAGCGCGCTCAGCGCATCCCACGGCCGCGCCAATTTGTGCGGCAACACGACGCCCGCCGCCAGCAGCAGCATCCCCACGCCCGCCAGGGCGATCATGGCGTTTCCTCCGGCGGTTCATATTTCATCAGCACCACGTCGCCGGCGAAGCTGCTGGTCTGGAAACGCCGCACCAGCTTGAACGACCGTTTCCACGCGTCGTCCGCGAAAATCTCATACGCGCCGATCAACTCAAGGTGATCGACCACGTACCCGATGCGCTCACGCTCGAGGTAGGCCGGCAGTTCCTTGCGCTCCATTGCCCGGCGGATTTCCGGATTGACCACGCCGTCCAGATTGACCACGTCCACGCCGGAAAACGCGCTGATGATTCCGCTGTTCATCGCCCCGATGCGCGCCGCCGGCTCCTGCGCGTGCAACTCGCGCACCGCCTGCGCCGCTTCAAGGTAGGCCGCCTGCCACGGATGATACCCGTGCGCGGCCAGGTTTTTCGCTTGCGCCGCATACCCCGCGACGATCAGCGCGCCCGCCGCGATCAGCAAAACCGCCCCGGCCCGCCGCGCCTGCGTCACCCGCTCCAGGTGCGCGACCGCCAGCGCGAAGAACAACCCCAGCGCGGTCAGCACCGGTAGAAAATACCAGTTCTTGCGGTCCCAGAAATACAGCGAATAAAACAGCCACGCCGCCGCGCCCCAAATCAATAAATGAATCAGCGCGCGCGTGCGCTCCGTCCACAACGGCTTGCCGCCGGTCAGCCGCGCCGCGACGAGCATCCCCAGCGCCAGCACCGGCAGGCCGTAGGCGAGGTACATGCTGCTCAACCCGACGTAACGCAGCAGGTAGTCGCCGAAGCCCGTTTGCAGTTGCCGCCACAAAAACGAACCCAGGTCCTCGCCCGTCGCCGCCTGAAACGCCCGCTGCCGCAGCAGCAGCACGCGCAGCGAATCCTGCGCCACCGTGCCGAAAGTCAGCAGGTTGTACAATATCCACGGCAGCGTCGTCGCCGCCGCCGCGCCCGCGGCCGCCAACGCCTTGGGCAGACGCTTGCGGCAGACGATCAGCGCGTCGACCGCCAGCGGCGCACAGAACAAAATCGCGTCGGTGCGCGCCAGCAACGCCAGGCCGATCAGCACGCCCCAGACAAGCCAGCGCGACAGCGGCGCATCGTCCGCCTCGCGCAGCGGCAGGTAGACCAGCGTCGCGGCGAACACCAACAGCGTCATCAGCGGCGCTTCGACCCCCATCAATTCGGTGAAGTAGACCAGCGGATTGAGCGACCAGAAAATCGTCGCGACCATCCCGGCCGTTTCGCCCAGGGTTTTGGCTGCGATGTGCCCCAGCAGATACGCGTTGGCCGTGCCGATCAGCGCCAGCAACAGCAGCAGCACGCTCGCCCCGGCCGTCGCGCTTTTGGTGATGAAAACGGCAAGCAGCGACACGCCCATCCACAGCGGGTGATAGCCGTTGGTCGCCGTCCGTCCGTCGAAGGTCGGGCCGTCGCCGGCGAGAATGTGCTCGGCGATGCGCAGGTAATAAAACGCGTCGTCGGCCAGACACACGGGCGTCAGCTCGGCCGGCGGACGCAACGCCAGACTCAACCGCGCGACCAACCCCAGCAACAACGCGGCCGCCAACACGATGGCGACCCAACGCGGGCGGGCGGACGATGCACGATTCTCGTTCGTCAACTAACAACCTCTCTCATGCCGGAACCGAGTTGTGGTATTGTACCACTCGAAAACTTTTTGTGTCCACGGAAGCAGGCTTGGTTAAATCGTTTTATCGCTGGTTCCCGTTTCTGCTGGCGGCGCTCGCCTTTGCCGTATACGCCCGCGCGCTGCCCGCGCCCTATTTGTGGGACGACGTGTCGCTCATCGAGCAAAATCCGGCGTACGACGACCACGCCAATCTGCCGCTGTATTTCGTCGAGGATTTAGGGCACTTCAATCGCGATCCGCGCAACATGGGCTTTTATCGCCCACTGATGGCCCTGACCTTCCACGTCGAAGTCGCCCTGTTCGGCCGGCACGCGCCCGGGCAACGCGCAATCAACGTACTATGGCATGTTCTCGCCGCGATCGCCGTGTGGCTGTTGGCGCAAACGCTGCTGCGCACGCGTTCCGGGGCGGCCTGGGCGGCGGCGCTCTTCGCCGTGCATCCGCTGGCCAGCGAACAGGTGTTGCTGATCGCCAACCGCTGCGGTTTGATGGCCGGCGCACTCAGCCTTTGGACCCTCGTGCTGTTCACGCGGATCATTCCACCGGAAGGTGAACCACACTACGACCGGCTGCCGGGCGCAATGACCCTTTACCTGTTGGCCCTGTTGTCCAAACCCAACGCCCTGGTGCTGATCGCCCCCGCGCTCGCCTGGCTATGGCTGGCGCGTCCGCAACAGCGGCGCAGCATCGCGGCCTGGTTGACCGTCGCGCTGCCGCTGGCCGCGCTGGCGATATTTTTCGTCGCGCTGCACTGGGGCATCCTGCAGATCTCCCATGCACACAAGGCGGTGAACGTCGATCTGCCGACCCGCATCCTGGCCGTGCCCGCACTGACGCTCGACGCCCTGCGCCTCGCGTTGCTGCCGTTGGGCTTGCGCGCGGTCCGCTCCGCCGATTACGCCGCCTGGACCTCCCCGCCCGCCGTCGGCGGCGCGATCGCCATCTGGCTGCTGCTGTTGCTCGTCGTTTGGCGGTTGCGCAAACAAACGAGCGCGCCGCTGTTCGGCGTTGTCTGGTTCGCCACGACGATCGCCCCCGCCGCCGGATTGGTCGCCCTGGTGCGCCCCGTGGCCGAGCATTACTACGATCTTTCGGCCGTCGGCGCGATGCTCGCCCTGGCCGGCTTGGGTGAACTTCTCCCCGCACGCAAAACCGTCGCCGTTCTCGCGCCGGCCATGCTCGTTTTTTTCACCGCGCTCACCGTCGATCGCGCCGGCGATTGGCGCAGCGAAGAAGCGCTCTGGCGCGACAACCTCAACTACGAACCGAACAGCAGCGAAGTGCTCAACAACCTGGGATCGGTTTACGCCGAACGCAATCGCGGCGAGGAAGCCCTGGAGTTGTTCGACCGCGCCGCTCAGGCCAATCCGGGCAACACCAAAGCGCGCCTCAACCGCGCCCATCAGGCGATCGCGCTGGGCAAATACGCCGGCGTGCTCGACGATCTAACCGCCGTGCTCCAGGGCGATCCGTGCCACACCAAGGCGCTGACGCACCTTGGACGGCTGACGATCCTTGCGGACGATCCGGCCGCGGCGGAACTGGCCGAACGGTTGCAGCACGATCTGGCCTGCGCCGTTTTCATCGATTTGGGCCGGGGCATGGCCGCGCGCGAAACCGGCCGGGCCGCCGAAGCCCATGCTTATTACGAGCGCTTCCTCGCCGCCATCCCCGACCATCCCCTGGCCGCGGCGGTGCGACGGGAAATGCGCGACCTGCCGGTTGAGCATTGACGGGCTTTTAGCGTCGGCGGTATCATTTCACTTTGTGCGACACTCGCTCGATCGGTGCAAGGAGCATCTCCATGGGGGTCTGGAGAAGAACATTCTGCCTGATCTGCCTAGCGGTATGTCTCGCCTTTTCTGCGTGCGCCTGCTCCGACGATAATCCCCGCGACGCGCACGGCATCGGCCTGATTCAGAACTCGCCCGATCCGCAATTCGACTTCAACACCGACGACGACAACGAAACCGAACCCGAGTGGGGTTTGTGGTACGGCTCGTGGAACGAAGCGAACTGGTCCTTCGAGCAGGTGCCCACTCCCGCGACGATCAGTCCGCGCCTGGCGCTGTTCGCCTATGGCCAGGAAGCGATCGTCAGTTCGCGCGTCATCAACAACCAAAGCGGCGAGCAGATCCGCGCCCTGTATTTGACCACGCGCGGCTTCGACGGCTCTTGGAACGACCGCGGCGAGCTGGACCGCACCACCGCCGAGGCGACCGCCACCGCCGCGTTGATGACCGCCGACAACAAGCTGCATTTGCTTTACGCCGACGACGGCCTGCCGCGCCACTTGATCGTCGACGGCGCCGGCGTGCATTCCTATGACCCGCTGCCCGCGCCCACTCCGGTCGAATACAGTGCGCTCGCCGAAGCGCCCGACGGCGCCGTGCACGCGATCTTCGGCGATTGGGATCTGTCGCATCAGGTCTTCGACGGCGCGACGTGGACCGAATTGTCCACTTTCACTTACGGCCTGTACCCCGACATCGCCTTCGGTCCGGCCGGCCTGGGCCACTTGGTGTACCTCACCCCGCGCGGCTTGGACGACGGCTACACGCTGATGTATTTCCTCTTCATCGACGGCCAGTGGATCGGCGGCGGCATCCTGCCCGAACTGCAGGTCTTCCCCACGCCCCATATGTCCGTGGATCTGTTCGGCCGGCCGCACATCCTCGTGCCCAGTTCGCTGGGCCTGCTCCACCTCGTGCGCAACAACCTCGCGCCCAGCGGCTGGGATTACGAAGTGATCGCCGGCAACAGTTGGAGCGCCGGCTTCCAGTACGCCGACATCACCATGGCCGGCGTGATCCCCGTAATCGCCTACCGCGACGCCGCCACCGCGAAAGGTTTTGCCGGCCGCGACGCCACCGGCGGCTGGATCGTCGACGAATTCACGGGTTTCGACGGCGGCTTCATCGGCATCGACCTGGCCGTCGACGCCGAAGCCGACCCCCGCGTCGTCTTCGCCGGCTGGCGCGGGAAGTGACGGAAAATTAGTTATTTTTATACTTAAACTTTAACAATCGCCTTACCATTATTTAGTTGAGATAACCCACTATCCGTCATTCCCGCGCAGGCGGGAATCCAAGACCAGCAAATGCTTTTCCTGACCTTTGTCTAAAAGGAAGGCCGCGCTGCGTGCGGGTCGGTGGCACTGATACACGAGCGAGCGAAGTGAGCGAGTTTATCAGTGTTGTATTTGGACACTGATAAGCCTCACTTCGTTCGGCGTATCAGTGCCACCGAGCCGGTGAATTTTCTGCGACAACTTGTCGCAGAAAATTACTCCTCAATGGTAAAGGATGAACGCCGGGTGGCGCTGTTTTGCAAGCAAACGGAATGAGCGAGCATAACAGTGAACAACGACAACACCATACACCTCACTACGTTCGGCGAATCAGTGCCCCACGTCGTTACCCGTGTGCCACACTTTTGGCGAAGCCAAAGGTGTGCTGGTCGTAACCGGATCCTCGGGTCAAATCCGAGGATGACAAGAAATTCCCTTCCCGACCTTTTCACCCCACCAGCAGGCGCAGGATCTGCAGGACGAACTTCACGTCGCCCAGCAGGTCGATCAGGGCTTGCGGCATGTCCTGGTCCAGCAGCCAGTTGCCGATGAAATCGCCCAGCAGGTCGGTGACAAACTCGTCGACCGCCGTCGGGTACAGCACGCCGGGGATGCCGAATTCGCCTTCGAGCCGCAGCAGGTTGGCCGGAATCAGATCGTCGCTTTGATCGTCCGTTTCCGCGTCGATCGTCTCGATCGCCGCGACGAGCTTGTCGACGGCGGCGATGATCTCGTCCAATCCCTGCCCCAGTTGCTCGTCGCCCTTTTCCTCGGCCAGCACCGCGCCGGCTTGTTCGACCGTCGCGGCCTGCGACAGCTCGATCACCCGGCCGGGCATCAGCGCATCGTACACGTCGGCCACGCCCAGCAGCAGCGAGGCGACCGCATCGAGTAGATACGCCTCGCCCCGGTCGACCTCCACCGTGCCCACCGCCGTCGAGCCGCCCTGCTCGGTGAGCACCAGGCGCTCGACGACCCGCGCGAAATTCGCGTCCGCCTCGACGTCGGCCATGCGCGGCCCGAGCGTCGCGGCTACCGCGCGCCCGTCGGCGAGGATCGCGTCGATGAGCTCGAACAGCCCGATCTCGTCGAGCATGTACCGGTCGATGTGCGCCATCGCGCCGAACACGAAGCGGATCCCCTCGACCAGCCCCAGCGCCATTTGCGCCGCCGGTTCGCCGGGCGTTTCGGCCAACGCGGCCTCCAACTGCGGCACGCCCGAGAAAAAGTCGCCGCGCGCCAGATAGAAATACCCCCAGGCCAGTGCATCGTCGCCGATCGGCGGATGAATATACGTTTCGCTCGTCGCCTGCGCCGCCGGCAGTTCGCGGTCGGCGAAATAGCGCTCGTGCGCCACCGCCGCCAGCAGCGTCGCGCCGATGCCGTAGTTGACCTGCTCGCCCTTGAGCACGTAGTCGTACATCTCCCACGACGACGGACCGGTGCCGTAGCTGGTGCCCAGCAGCAGCTTCTCGCCCTGCTCGTCGACCACCGCCTGGTCCAGCGCTCCGCGCAACGCGCGATCGGCGATCGGCAGCAGGTCGTCGACCGGCGCGCCCTCGCCCGCCGCGCGGTAGATGCCGTAGGCGACCAGCGGTCCGACGCTCGTTTCCAAATACGTTTCCGGCCGGTTCATGATCGTGTGCCAGCGGTTGGCGTCGTCGATCAGATTCGCCATCGCCGTCGCCTGGGCGACGAACCGCTCCCGCACCCGGTCGCGCCCCTCGTGCCCGGCCGGGATCGTCCCCAGCGCGATCGCCGAGGCCGCGACGATCCACGCGTTGCCGCGCCCCCAGTAGTCCTTCTCCGCCGGCTTCACGATGTCCTCGTCGGCGTCGTACATGTGCCGGTACAGGCCGGTGTCCGCGTCGCGCAGATGGGCGGCGAACACGTCGAACTGCAAAATCGCCTCGTCCCAATCGGCGGAATCGTTGTCGGTCACGCCCAGTTCGTTGAGAAACGGCGTGACCATGAACAGCGTATCGGCCCAGATCTGGTTGCCCGAAATCCAGCCCATGTGGTTGAGTCCGCCGTCCGGCAGGCGCTCGGCCTGTTCGAAAATGTAGGTGCGCGCGCGGTCGACCACCTCGCGGTACGTCGCGCCGCCCTCGTCGTTGTACAGGTTCAGCGCCACCCACGCCGGCGGCACGTGATCGTTGTAGGCGATGGTGTAGCCCGCGGCGATGTGATCGTCGAGCCAGGTGACCACGTAATTGCGATAGCGCTGCTCGCCGGTAAGCCGGTACAGTTCGTACATGCCCTTCATCAGCACGCCGCTGTCCCAGCTCCAGCCCATGTTCGCCGGATTGACCGTGGCGATCCACGAGTCGGCCAGCGCCGTCGCGGTCGCCAGCGGCTCGCCAAGAGCATCATCGTCGTCGCCGGTGTCGTCGTCGGCGGTATCGTCGTCGGCGGCATCGTCATCGTCGGATGGATCGTCGTTATCGTCATCGTCGTCGTCGCCGCACGCGAAGGTCAGCGGCAGTAACAGCGATAAAAGCAACAACCACAGCCAGGGGCGACGCAAACGCATGGTTCCTCCTCGGTGTACAACCGTCGATATTGTGCCCGGCCGCACGCAAAAATGAAAGACCGCGCGCCGATCGCTCCGCGCGCGGTCGTCTGTCTCTTTTCTTCGATTATTCGTCCAATTCCAGCTCGGCGGTGGCCAGCGAAATGACCTCCTCGCCCTGCTGGTTGACCGCATGAAACTGCGTAGTCGCCGTGCGGCCCTCGACCGCCATGACCGTTCCCTGGACGATCACCTTGTCGTCCGGCCGCACCGGGGCCGAGAAGCGCACCTTGATGCGCTTGAGCGCGCCCGGATCGTCCGCCAACTCGACGTTGGCGCGCGCCGCGTAGGCCATCGTGCACAGCCCCTGCAGGATGTTCCCGCCCAGGCCGACCATCTTCGCGAAGTCGACGTCGATATGAATCGGGTTGTAGTCGCCGGAGGCGCCGGCATAGAAATACGGCGTGTATTTGCCGACGGTCTGCTTCAACTCGAACGAGTCTCCCGCTTTGATTTCGTTGATCTTTTTGCTCATGACGCACCTCCACGAATCAGCACGGTGAAAAATCCGGTGGTCACCGGCTCGCCGTCGACGCTGCTGTCGAGCTCGAACTTGACGATCAAATTGCCTTTTTTCGCCTCGGCCCCCAACAGCTTGCCGGTGGTGATCACTTCGTCGTTGTGTTTCACGAGCTTATGGAATATAAACTCCTGCTCGCCGTGGACCAACATCATGACGTTCAGCGACAAGTCTTTATCGAGCAGCATGTCGCCCATCATTTGCTTTTGATACACCACGGCGAACATGGGCGGCGCCACGATTTCCCCGTAGGGTCCGTCTTTCGCGACCTCCGGCTTGGTGCACAACGGGTGACGCTCGTCGGTGGCGAAGGTGTATTCCTTGATCTTCTCGATGCCGACGACGTACCGTCTGGGCGGGTAAGTCTTGCCGATAAACTTGGGATCGAACATGTGCGCGCCTCCAAGATGGTAAAGGTATGTGTGTCTGTTGCCGATATTACACCAGGAGAAGGTGCTGTCAACAAATGGAAGTGCAACCGCGACGCCTGTTTTCAATTGCGAACCTTGTTGTGGAATAAAAAAAATGACGCCGGAAACCAAAGAAAAAACGTCCATTCGCGAGGCCACGCTGACTGACGCGCCGGCCATCGCCGCCGTCCACGTCGCCGCTTGGAAAAAAACCTACAACGAGCAGATCCCCGAGGAGTTTCTCAACCGTCTCAACATCGACAAATACACCTGGAATTGGGAATCGTGGCTCGCCTATCCCAGCACGCCCGAAGCGCGCACCTGGGTCGTGGTCTTCGACGACCGGATCGTCGGCTTCGCCGGCGTCGGCCCTTGCCGCGACGACGACATGGACCTGGGCGACGCCATGGAAATCCACGGCATCTATTTCCATCCCGACATCTGGCGCCTGGGCCTGGGCCGCGCGCTCATGCAGTGGATCTTCGACGACCTGCGCCGCCGCGACTACAACCTGCTGACCCTCTGGACGCTCGAAGCCAACAAACGCGCCCGCAGCTTCTACGAATCCCTGGGCATGATCGCCGACGGCGAAACCAAGGTCGACTTCAAGGACGGCTTCGAACTCGACGAAATCAGGTATACGATCACGTTATAAATCTGCATCTCCTATCGGCAACGATCGGTTTTCGACCTTCAATTTTCGTCAAGGTTACGCCGTCTACTCCGCCGGATTGACCGTAAAATCAACATACGCGTATAAACTGGATGCTCCGCAAGCATCATCGAGCCTGACTCTGAATGGATACTCCCTAACTTCCGTTTCATCCACGACCCAATCCTGCGGATCGAGCTCGATGACATACGGTCCGGATTCTTCGCTTGAACAGCCGATCCCCGGCAGACGCCAACTATGGTGATCCAACTTGGCAATTGCCTCCGGAGAAAGATTGTCCTCATCCCGCTCGTCAAGGAACACATACAAATGCCCGCTGAAGACGTCTTCCGGCAGGCCGGGAATGGTATCCAGATTGCATTGGGCGTCATAATATTCCAGACTTAGCGCCAATTCGTCGTCAGTGGTCGCCGTATACGGTTGTGTGACCGTCTCGCCGTTCACGATTACATTCACGGCATATAGCAGCGGTTCGGTATTGGTTGGGATTTTACATTCATCCGGAATCTCCTCGGCGGAATCGTCATCGCCGATCGTGTCGTCGTCGACAACGTCGTCATCATCGTCAATATCGTCGTCGTCCGTATCGTTGTCATCGTCGCCGGCGTCGTTGTCGTCGTCGCCGGCGTCGTCATCATCGTCCGCATCATTGTCGTCATCGTCGTTTTCACAAGCGCCCAGGTAGGCGAGCGTCACGACGGTCAGCGCCAACAAACAGATCGTCCATGTCCATTGTTTCATTGTCTTTCTCCTTCCTAAAAGCCAATGCATGCATCATCGCATGAAAGGCCATCGCCAAGATCGCATTGATCATCGAAATAATTTTTACTTACCAAGCCATAAAGCGAATAAACAGCATCGCTCATGGATTCAATTACATTCTCGTGCCCACCGCCGTCCCAATCGGAAGTATTAACCTCGTGGAATATTGATGTGATTTTTTCAAGACTCCAGTATTGTGTTCCCGAATGAAGCTCCCAAAAAAATTCCACCCAATCCGATTCGACGCCGTATCCATCGTAATAAGTATAGATAAAAGGCGGCGTTGGTTGGCAATGGTCGACCATGTATGTGCTATAACTATCACAAGCTTGATTTCTAAAGTAACAACCAGTCCCAAATCGATCATTCAGAACGGCTGTTGAATAAAAGTCTGCAAAGCCCTCTTGAGCTGAACAACCTTGGTTTTCTTTTGAATGATAATTGTGACAACCGTCGCAAAGGCAAACAGCATCTTCACCTGTAGCAAAGCAGCCCGTCAGGAAATTTTCATGATCATTTGTGACATATTGCACGAAATGCCCCATTTCGTGAATTATGGTAAATTTACTGTCACGCGCATCGTTTTCCAGACGAATCAACTGATCATCATCATTATATGTGCCGCCGTCATCGGCAACGTTTTTGGTAAGAAAGGACAACTCGTCGTTTGTTATGCTTGCACTGTTTATATTGAATGCGTGTGTGGCCGCACCCATGACATTTGAGGTTCTGTAGGGTGTGATATAGTCATAGGTAAAATATTGATAACTCGTGTTAAGTACGAATCCTAAAATGGAACTCACGCATTGTGCATGAATATCGCCGGGATCATCGCCGCCGGCGTCGGGAAGATAAGCACGGAATCGATTGTTGCCGTTGACGTATGCATCGGCGACGACCATTACGCGATATGTTTCGCCATAATCCAGACTAAAGGTTTTACAGCCATCAGAATCAGTATTGCCGGAATAGACCTGTTGCCAGTTCAACAGGGTGATTTTTTTGTTTACGGTAAAATATACGCCGCGCGCTTCCACATCCACGCTGTTGTCGGTCAGGTAATCGCCA
>ERZ795059.4988-NODE-4988-length-12215-cov-5.868339_pt1 | contig 12215 bp, 12 predicted proteins | sample MGYA00375143_ERZ795059 | MGnify/ENA primary metagenome ERZ795059 (study PRJEB30188, sample SAMN05720168) | activated sludge metagenome | isolation source: Anaerobic digester | place: USA | collected 2015-01-07 ... | reverse complement strand
CAGACTCAACGGAAAAGACTGAAGTGACAAAGGAAGAGGTGCAAAAAGATACATCGACAACCGTGACAAATTTGAAAGCGGATGGAGTAAAAAATATTGATGTCAAAGCGATTTCCGGTGGGTTGAAAGTTGAAGAACAAAATATCAATGCTTGGGATAGTCGTTATCTAATTGTTGGATTGGTAGCTTTGGGATTGATATTGGTAGTGGGAATTGCGGCTTTCTTTTTGGGGAAAAAAGCAAATTAAACAACATATATTTATTTTTTTCTAATATTTAAATATGGATGGTGTTTTTCAAGAACAAGTTGGTCCGGATAAAGTGGAATTGAAAACGTGGTTGTTTTTCGGTATTTTTGTGATAATTTTTTTGATTGGAACGGTAATGTTATATATTTGGTGGTTAAAGCCGTGGTTGGGCGATGTTGCCAACAATAGTGAACAAGTGGTTGTGCCGGGAGTGGAAGAAACGGATAGTGATGGTGACGGTTTGAACTTACGTGAAGAAAGCATTTTGGGAACGAGCGACAATATGACGGATAGTGATGGTGACGGTTTGTCAGATGATAAGGAAAAAAGATTGGGTACCAACCCTTTGAGTAAGGACACTGATGGTGATGGCTATCAGGATGGAGTGGAAGTAAATTCCGGACATGATCCTTTGAAAAAATAAGAATTATAAGATATTTGTATTGGCAATAACGAATAAATACTTTCTGCTTGAAAAGAAAGTATTTATTTTGGCAAGATTGGTGTCGGCAAAATATAGTCAATGTTTGGGCTATGGATTTTTCCACAAAAAAACACTAGATATGTTGCTATACTAGAGAAGTAAAACTATATATAGTATTTTTTATGAAATGTCCGGAGTGTGGAAAATTAAATAGTGCGGTTTTGGAAACGAGAGTGATTTTGGAAGGAGCGGCAATCAAACGGCGGCGGTTGTGTGAGAGTTGTCAGACCAGATTTACTACTTTGGAACGAATGGATGCATCTTCGTTGATGGTCAAAAAACGTAACAAAACGAAAGAACCATACACTAAAGAAAAGATTGAACGAGGGGTACGTTTGGCGTTGAGCAAAAGACCATTTTCTGATGAACAGATATTGCAGATTATCAATAACGTGGAAAATGTAATAATCGAGAAAGGTTTGCGAGTAATTGAATCAAAAGAAATAGGTAAAATTGTCATGAAATTTTTGATGCAAATCGACAAAGTGGCATATCTACGTTTTGCGTCAGTGTGTAATTCTTTTGATGATTTAAATGAATTTGAAAATGAATTAAAGGTGATTAAATAGTAATATTTTATTTTGGAGGTGATTTATGTCTGAATTATTTGAGACATTGGATTTGTCTGGTGGTCAAGAGCGGCCGGTACCGGTCAAAGAAAAAAAAGTTGTAAAAAAGAAAAAAAGTGAGACGATTGGAAAACAACAGGTTCCGACTGATTTTAAAGTGTCTTTTCCGGATGAGGAAGTAGCATGTAGCAAGAATGCTTTGAAAGTGTTGGAGACAAGATATTTGGTGAAAGACGATGCCGGTAAAGTAATTGAAAAACCGAGAGATTTGTTTCGCCGGGTAGCAAAGACAATTGCTGCAGTTGATTTTCGTTATGGTGCTTCAGGCGAAGAATCGGCTAAGGAATTTTATCGAGTGATGGCCAATAACGAGTTTATGCCAAATTCGCCGACACTAATGAACGCCGGTCGTCGATTGGGACAATTATCGGCTTGTTTTGTGTTGCCGATTGAGGATTCGATTGAAGGAATATTCGATAGTGTAAAAAATACAGCCTTGATTCATCAAAGCGGCGGTGGAACCGGATTTTCATTTTCAAGATTGCGGCCAAAAGATGATGTGGTAAAATCAACGATGGGTAAATCGTCCGGTCCGGTTTCATTTATGAAAGTATTTGATCGAACAACGGAACAAATCAAACAAGGTGGTACAAGAAGAGGAGCCAATATGGCAGTGTTGCGAGTGGACCATCCGGATATTGTGGAATTTATCAATTGCAAACGTGATTTGTCGCAAATGACCAATTTTAATATTTCGGTAGCTTTGACGGATAAATTTATGGAATCGTTGGCGGAAAATCGTGATTATGATTTGATCAACCCAAGGACCAATGAAGTAACCGGTCAGTTGAATGCCAAAACTGTGTTTGAACAAATTGTTGATAATGCTTGGCAGCAAGGTGATCCGGGAATTGTGTTCATTGATCGAATGAATAAAGATATTCCGGTGCCAGAAATGGGTCCGATCGAATCGACTAATCCGTGTGGCGAGCAACCGTTAGAACCATACGGATCGTGCAATTTGGGTTCGATTAATCTGGCCAAAATGGTGGTGGGAGATAATGGTGACTCCCATATTGATTACGAGAAACTTCGTCGGACAGTGCGCATTGGTGTTCGATTTTTGGATAATGTAATAGATGTTAACAATTATCCATTGAAGGAAATTGAACAAGTTAGTAAAAATTTGCGCCGGATTGGGTTGGGAGTGATGGGTTTTGCTGATATGTTGGTCAAATTGAGTGTGCCGTACAATTCGCAAGAAGCGGTGAGGTTGGCAGATGAACTAATGGGTTTTATTCGTGAAGAAGCGTGGAAAATGTCGATGGAGTTGGCGGAAAAAAGAGGGGAATTTCCGGTTTTTGCCAAAAGTGTTTTTGCGTTGAGAGGTGATAAGCCTTCCAGAAATGCAGCGATCACGACGGTGGCGCCAGCCGGAACGGTGAGTGTAATTTCTAATTGTAGTAGCGGTATCGAACCATTGTTTGCCATTTCATATATTCGAGAAAATGTATTAAATGAAGGTGATACTTTGGTGGAAGTGAACAATCTGTTCGAAGATGTAGCCAAAAGAAGAGGTTTTTATTCGGAAGAATTGATGAAAAAAATTGCCCAGAAAGGCAGTGTACAAGAAATGATGGAGGTACCGGAGGATGTCAGGCGGGTGTTTGTAACTTCACATGATATTAGTCCGGAATGGCATGTGAAAATTCAGGCGGCTTTTCAGAAACATGTCGATAGCGCTGTTTCCAAGACGGTTAATTTTAAACATGATGCTACCAGAGAGGATGTTCGAGAAGTGTATTTGTTGGCTTATGATTTGGGTTGCAAAGGGGTAACAATATATCGAGATGGCTGTCGAGACAAGCAAGTGTTAAATATCTTAGGCACCAAAGATTTGCAGAAGAAAAATATTGAATCGTCCGCTGAATCTTTTGTACCGGAAAAATCAATTATTATTCCGAAAGATAGACCGCAAGTTTTGGAAGGAAAAACAATAAAAGTAGAAACTGGCGAAGGCAATTTGTATGTGACTATCAATCAAGATGAAAATGGTGAGCCGTTCGAATTGTTTGCCACAATGGGAAAGTCCGGAGGAATTGCGGCGGCGCAAACGGAAGCGATTGGTAGATTGATTTCATTGTGTTTTCGTTCGGGAATCGGTCCGGATCACATTATTAAATTGTTGCGGGGTATCAGAAGTGGTAAGGTGATGGGATTTGGCAATAATCGAATTTTGTCTTCTCCAGATGGAATTGCAAAAGCGTTGGAAATATATTTGCGGCCGACTTTGGATTTGGCGTTTGATCAAGGTGAAGTGAAGCTGGAGAAAAAGATGAAAGACGCAGTTTACAAAAGTGAAGTGAGTTACGAAGCTTGTCCGGAGTGCGGAGGGGTGGTGGAGCATGAGAGCGGCTGTGCGGTTTGTCACGATTGTGGTTATTCGCAGTGCAGTTGATGATATTTGTTTTTGAACAAAAAAAGAAGCCGGATGGAATTTATTCGTCCGGTCTTTTTTATTGTGATAAAATAAATGTGAATATTATTAATGAGGTGGAAAATAACGGAATGAGATTAACATTGATACATGGTTTGATGGCAATTACTTTTGCATTAACCATTGTGGTGTTTTTGTGTTTGAAATAAAAAATAGCCAGAAGAAGGGATTGATAATATCTATTAATGAGCAAATTATGACAAGTGATGTATTGGAGCGAGTGAAAAAATATCTCAAAGAGGGAAGATGTGATTTATTTTCAGTCGAAGATAGCATGTATTCCAAAGAAAAACAACGAAGGATAAAGAGGATCTCGTTGTCCAATGGAAAATTTTTTATTTTGCCAATTGATCAGGGTTTGGAACATGGGCCGGTGGATTTTTTGGGTAATCCAGATTGTGATGATCCGGTTTATCAGTTGGAGCTGGCGGTGAAAGGCGGTTTTTCGGCAGTTGCTATGCATTATGGGTTGGCCAAAAGATATTGGTCGAAGCCAAAGTATAAAAAAAACATACCATTGGTTTTAAAATTAAACGGAAAGACGCAAATTCCCAAAGTGGCGCCATTTTCCACTTTGGACGCAAGTGTAGAGGAAGGATTGGAATTGGGTGCGGAGGCGATTGGTTATACGCTGTATGTGGGTAGTAATCGGCAAGACGAAGACATTGCTCAATTGGCGGGTTTGCGAGAAAAACTGAACAAAGTCGGTTTGCCGTTGATTGTCTGGGCGTATCCGCGAGGAGAAAGGATTAGTGGTGATGGAGGCAAAGATAGTATTGCGGCGGTTGATTATGCGGTGCGGACAGCGATGGAATTGGGAGCGGATATTGTGAAATATAATATGCCCAAATTTCCCAAGGGTGGGTTTGCTACTGATGGAATTTTTGCGAATTATAATAATTTGCAAAAATTGAACCAACAAGAATTATTACAAAAAGTGGTAAAAACGGCGGGAACAATGGGCACTTTGCTGTCGGGAGGAGATTTGGACACGAGTAAACAAGTAGTGGAGAATGCGGAGTTGGCTATGAAAACCGGTATGGATGGAATTATTTTTGGTAGAAACATTTGGCAAAGAGATTTTGATGTGGCACTGGCTTTGTCAAAAAAATTACGAAAAATTATTTTATCCAGTTAAGTTGTGACACGGCCTCATCGTCTAACGGTTAGGACGCCAGATTCTCATTCTGGTAATAGGGGTTCGATTCCCCTTGAGGCTATTTTATCGGGTAAGGAAAAAAAATAATGTGGTATCAGAATTGGCACATCCAAACATTGCAATTGTTTGGAATCACAATTCAAGTGTGGGGTTTGATGCTGGCAATCGCTTCTATCGTTGGGTGGTTGTTGTTTGATTACAATTTATTAAAGAGAAAAATAAAGTTTGATAGTTCGTGGTTGGTGTTTGGTTTTGTGCTAGCGGGGATTGTTGGGGCACGGTTGATGCAGGTAGCAATGGATTGGGATTACTATAGCCAACATGGATGGGAGATAGTCAAAGTATGGCATGGGGGGATGGCTAGTTTTGGGGCGATTATATTGTCCTTTGGTTTTTTGTTTGGATATTTGAGCAGATTTGACAATCAACGAAAGAAGGAAATTTTGGATGCAGCAGTCGGTCCGTTGATGATATGTTTGGCGTTGGCGCGGGTTGGTTGTTTTCTAATAAATGATCATCTTGGAAAAGTGATGAGCGGTACTTGGGGAATATATTGGTGGGGGGAATATCGACAGCCGTTGATTTTGTATTACATTGGATGGAATTTGTTAGTATTTGTGATTTTGCAAATATTGTTTAGTTATAAAAAGATTGAAGGAAAATTGTTTCCCGTGATGATGATCATGTACGGTTTGGGAAGAATGATGATTGATATTCTGTTCAAAGATTTTGAAGGAGACTTGAATCGATATTGGTTGACGATTATTTTGTCCGGATTGTTGATATTGATAGGTGCTATTTGGTTGGGTTGGGGAAAAATCAGGAAAAAATAATTTCTAATGATTTTTTAATCTTGGTGAGTTAGTATATAGGTGATATTCATTCACTAATTTTTCTGTGTTATGAAAATATTAATTGTAGAAGATGAAAAGAGGATTACCAGTTTTATTAGAAAAGGGTTGCAGTATGAAGGATATACGGTGGATGTAGCTTATGAAGGTGAGACGGGTTTAGAAAAAGCCAAGGATGAAAATATCGATTTGATTATTTTGGACATAATGTTGCCAAAAAAAGACGGGATTACGTTGTGTCGAGAGTTACGTGAATTGGGAGTATCGACGCCGGTGATTATGTTGACTGCCAAAGATAGCATTGATGACAAAGTAAAAGGCTTGGATGCCGGGGCTGATGACTATTTAATCAAGCCATTTGCTTTTAAAGAATTGTTGGCGAGAATCCGTTCGTTGCTAAGAAGAGGAGATGCAACCAAGCAAGTAATATTGCAAGTGAGCGATTTGGTGTTGGATCCTTCCAGCCGTGAAGTACGGCGAGGTGATAAGAATATTGAATTAAGCAAGAAAGAGTATAGTTTGTTGGAATATTTGATGAGAAACAAGAATCAAGTTCTGACAAGGACAATGATCGCGGAACATGTGTGGGACTATGACTTTGACAGTTTTACCAATACAATCGACGTATATATTCGATATTTACGAAAAAAAGTTGACGATGGTTTTAATATAAAATTAATCAGAACAATTCGAGGTATAGGCTATAAAATAACCGAGGGATAATGCAATTTGATGAGAATGTAAAATTTCTGGCAGAGAATTTGGATAGTGATTTGAGCGCTGTAAAAGCCGGCATTTTGGATAATATTATGCAAGGTGTATTTGTGTTGAATGATGGCAATAAAATTGTGTATGCCAATAATTTTTTATTAAAAAGAATAAAAAAAACGTTACCAGAAATCGTGGGTCATAGCATTTTTGAGATGCAGGGCGGGGTGGATGGAGGTGAGTTAAAAAAAGCTTTGCATACGTTGCGGGAACAAAAAAAAATGTTGAGCATGAAGAATGTGCAACATATGGAAATTAATAACGAAGTAATATATATTGATTTTTTTCTGTATCCAATTGTGAATAATGAAGAGAAGGTAATTGGTTGTGTGTTGGTGGCTGAATCGGCCAACGTGGGTCGAAAATATTTTCGGGAGAGTTACAAGTTGAATGTTTTTATGCGATATGTGGTCAACGCCATGACCGAGGGAGCGACGGTAATTGATGGGAACGGAAGGTTGTTGTTTGCCAATGACCATTTTTATTTTATGCTGGGGTATGCTCCAAATGAATTGATTGGACAACACTGGAGTTATTGGTGTTATGAAGGTGATTTGGAAAACCAACAAGGAAAATTGTCGGTTAAAAATTGTGTCAAAAAAAGAAATAATGTATATGAGTACAGATTGAGATTAAAAAAGAAAAATGGTGATTTGTTACCGGTGATATTGTCTGTTTCTAAAAATAGTGATAAGGATTTTGACGTAAAATCGGTTGGAGCAATTGTGGATATTTCCGAGAATGTGCGGTTGAAGTCGGAATATCAAGAAATGAATAATTTGAATCGAAAAATTTTGGAAACGATTTCGACGGCGATAATTACTTTTGATAAAGATTTGACAATAAAATATATAAATAATCAAGTGGAAGTGCTGTTTGGGAAAAGATTGGATGAAGTGCTGGGACAGAGAATAGCAACCGCGTTGCCGCGATTGGAAATTTTGGAAGAATGGTCTTCGTGGGTAATGAGAAGTATGAAACCGTACAAGATTGATCGATATAAAATGGAAAATGTTTTTGATGATCGAGTATTTTTTTTGAATGTCAGGATACAACCGATTTTGGATGAAAATAATCATATCAATGGTGTGGTGTGTGTCTTTGATGATGTTTCCGCCAGTGCGCAACTGGAGGAACAAATTGAGCAGTCGTTCAGAAAGTTGGAAATGACTCATAACAAACTGTCGACGTTGATGAGAAGACAAAAAGATTTTTTGGCGGATATTTCGCATGAGTTAAGAACTCCTCTGACGGTAATGTCGGGGAACATTGAGATTGCTTTACGGGACGAATCATCGACTCGAGAAGAGTTGATTGAAGTATTGGGGATTGTAGAGAGTGAATTAATAAAAATGACTTCGATGGTAAAGGATATTACTACTTTGACGAAAATGGAGGATGGAAAGATGGAGTTGCAAATCACTGAGGTGGATTTTAGTGAAGTTATGCACGATATGTTCAGGCGATTGGAAAATTTTGATAAAGGATTAAAAAATGTATATTTTGAAATGGATGAAAAATTGCAAGTCAAAGTTGATGTGGAAAAAATTAAATCGATGCTGTGGAATTTGATAGAGAATGGTTTAAAATATACCAATGATGATGGTATGGTGTTGGTGAGAATTTTTCAAGACGAGAAGGCTAAGGCCGATTTAATCATTGAGGTGGAAGACAATGGAATCGGTATTCCTCAAGAAGATGTGGAATATATTTTTGATCGATTTTATCGAGTCGATAAGGCACGTTCCAGAGAGAAGGGTGGTTCCGGGTTGGGGTTGGCAATAGTCAAATCGATTATTGATGCGCATAAAGGGACGATATTGGTTGAATCCAAGTTGGATGAAGGTACGGTATTTCGGGTGACGTTACCGGTAATTGTTGAGTAATGCTTTTTGAAAAATAGCTTTTGTACTACTTTTTTATGAAAATTAGAGATCTCTAATTTTTTTTTATAATTTTTTTAATTTGGCTGAGAGAAGATAGATATAGATAAAAAAATTATTAGTGTTTTTTAGGAGGTGGATATGACAAGTGTAAATTTTAAAAATGTCAGGAGTTGCGGGCGAATCGAAGATAGGCTGAATTTTGCTTTGAACAAGCACGATGAAGCGAAAAGGAAGATTAAAGAATTGTTGGAACAGGGAAGAGCTGTGTTGGAAACGCCGGAATACAATGAAGCCAAGATGGAAGTATTGTATTGGCAAAAGAGGGCAGCTGATTTACGTAGAATCAATTATGGCGGGAGCAGGAGAAGCAAAAAAATTGGTTTGGGTTCAAAAGTAAAAGTAAAATATGGTGCAATAGAGAGAGAATATACGATTGTAACGTCCATTGAAGCAGATCCGGCCAACGGTTATATTTCCGAAATTTCACCATTGGGTAGAGCTTTGTTGAATAAAGAAGAAACGGATCGAGTGGAAGTGAGTGCGCCGTCGGGAAAATTTGAATATGAAGTTAAGGCAGTAAGTTAGGTTGCGCATAAAAATATTAATAGAAATAGGACATTGCCAAAATGTTCTATTTTTTTTGTGTATAACATCCTGGATAAATTTTGGTAGAATTGAAGCATGAAGTTAAAATATCTTTTTTCAATTTGGATCGGGAAAATATTAAGCTGGTGGCTTCGATGGTGGAAAAGAGGCGCGACAGCTTTGCCCGGTTTGGTAATGAGTAAAGTGGATCGTGATGTGTTGCGAAGTATAATGAGGAATGTGAAATTCGGCTCGATTGTAATTACAGGAACAAATGGCAAAACGACGACTGCTCGCTTGATTTCATCTATACTTGATCGAAATGGTTATACTGTGTTGTCAAATGCAAGTGGTTCGAATTTGGAGAGAGGCATACTGTCTTCTTTGGTAGAGCACGTTGATTGGCGAGGCAATGTGGAAGGTGATATTGCGGTGCTGGAGATTGATGAGGCGGAATTAAAAAATGTGATTGATAAAATATATTGCCGACGGTTGGTGGTAACTAATTTATTTCGTGATCAGCTGGACCGGTATGGTGAGTTGAACAAGTTGAGAAGTTTAGTGGGTGAATCAGTGTCCAAATTGGATACCGGGACAAGGTTGATATTGAATGCCGATGATCCGTTGGTGAGAAGTTTGGACAGATTTGCTTCAACTGATGTGGAAATTTCTTTTTTTGGTATGAATGATAATCTCGGTTCATTAATAAAAGATGATGTGCGGGATGTACCAAATTGTGTTATATGCCAGAAGAGAATTGCTTATTCAAATTATTACTATTCTCATTTGGGCAATTATAAGTGTGAGGAGTGCGGTTTTGAAAGAGCAAAACCGGATTTGTCGATAAAGACGTTGCATTTACGAGGTATGAACGGTAGCGAATTTGAATTGGATGGACGTGAATATACCGGTTGGCAAATGTATATTCCTATTCCCGGTTTGTTTAATATATATAATGTACTGGGAGCACTGTTAGCGGTGGAAAATTTGGAGATAAACCAGGATTTATTGATCGATAGTTTAGTAAAATTCAAACCGGTATTTGGTCGGTTTGAAAAATTTAATTTAGCTGGTAAAGACTGTTTTTTGATGTTGTCAAAGAATCCCACCGGATTTAATGAAATGATAAAGATTGTGTTGGATAACAACGAATTGATCAATGTGGTATTTATTCTGAACGACAATTATGCGGATGGAAAAGATATTTCTTGGATTTGGGATGTAAATTTTGAGAGTGTTAAAAATAGGATAAATTGGGTGGCGGCGGCTGGAAATAGAGCGGAGGAGTTGGTGTTGCGATTGAAATATGCCAATCTAGAAATGAATAGAGTGGGTTTGGAAAAAGATATGCGAAAATTAATCAATGATATAAGCGCGATAGATAATAATGAGCCGGTGTTTGTTTTGGCGACGTACACCGGAATGTTTGATTTCCGAAGTGTCTTGGAAAGTGATGGAGTGGCAGTCCAGTTTTGGAAAGATAAAATTTGATATGTATGAATATAAAATTATTTGATAATGAATAAAGATTTGATAACAATTTGCTATTTATATAGTCGTTCGATGAGTATTTACGGTGATAAAGGCAATGTGATTTGTTTGCAGCGGAGGGCGGAATGGCGAAACAAAGAAGTAAAAGTTATTGAATACAACATTGACGACAAAAATATTGATTGGCATGATGTTGATATCTTCTTTTTCGGTGGAGGTCAAGATTTGCAACAAGAAGCGGTGGCAGATGATTTGCAAAAAGTAGGCAGTAAAATTATCGAACAAGTGGTAAAAAATAAGGCGGCCGTGCTGGCGATATGTGGCGGTTTGCAGCTGTTGGCAAAATATTATGAAACAATTGATGGAAAAAAGATTGATGGTATCGGTTTATTTGAAGCATATACCGTGGGTGGAAAAAGAAGATTTATCGGTAATGTGGCGATAGAAACGGAATTGTTAGGTGAAAAAAGAATAATTGTTGGTTTTGAAAATCATAGTGGTCGAACATATGCGGATTGGCAAAAGGTTTCGCCATTGGGAAATGTGTTGGTGGGTGGTGGTAATAATGGTGAAGATCAAACGGAGGGGATTGTGTATTTGAACGCGGTTGGCAGTTATTTGCATGGAAGTTTGTTACCAAAAAATCCTTGGTTGGCCGATTGGCTGCTATTACGAGGCCTGGAAAGACGATATGAAAAATATGTTTTAAATGATTTGGATGATCAGGTGGAATTACATGCCAACCAGGCGGCGCGGAATTGGCACTAAAATCGGGCAAGGTAGAAAATATTACTTCATAAGGTAAAGTTAATTAATTTAAAATAAATATCTGGTAAAATATAAGTATGAAAAATATTTTATATACTGTTGGCGGGATATTATTATTGGCAGGGATAGCCGGTGGGGGATATTATCTTTATCGGTATTATTCTCAGTCGAATACGGATCAAACGATTGTTGGGAACGATCAACAGCAAGATGATAACAACCAAAATACCACAGGTACGAATACAACTATTGTTCGATCTGATTTTACGGAAAATTTTCGCGACGGAAAGATTGATGATTGGTGGGAGTGGAATAATGCCAACAATGATCAAAACGTGATGAATGTGGATTATGTAAAAGAAGAATTGTCAATGACGGCAGCGGCATCAACAAGCCAGTGGACAAGCGATGATACAGCGCCGACTTTGGGTTTTTTGACAGATCAAGACTTTTTGGTAGAAGCAAAATATATTTTTGATCCGCGAGTTGATTATCAACATGGTGGAGTAGGCTTGTTTGATACAAACACCAAAGAATGGATCAGATTTTCTCGTTCGTATGATACACATGCCTTACAAGGGCAGTATGATATTGCTAACAATTTATATGTAATGGAAAAAAGGATTGGAGAGGGGATAATCAAATATAATCATGCCAATTTTTTGGATAGTGTAGTTTACATGCGGATGCAAAGAAAAGGAAATGATGTGTCTTTTTCCTATAGTCGTGATGGGGTGAAATGGGAAGAATTGGATCATGTCACCAAAGAAAATTTATCCAAAGAGGTGGAAGTTTATTTATTTGCGTATTCTACTGCCAGTACTCCAGCGAAGATTGTTTTTAAGAATATTTCGTTTAGTGTTTTGGATTAGTTGAGTTGGAAAAATATAAAAAGGGAGGGTCGCGTAA
>ERZ795059.4981-NODE-4981-length-12225-cov-6.183977_pt1 | contig 12225 bp, 8 predicted proteins | sample MGYA00375143_ERZ795059 | MGnify/ENA primary metagenome ERZ795059 (study PRJEB30188, sample SAMN05720168) | activated sludge metagenome | isolation source: Anaerobic digester | place: USA | collected 2015-01-07 ... | reverse complement strand
CTCCAGTTTATCACCGAGTAGTGATGTAGCGCAACACCTTCTAACATATTATGTGGAATATCTCGCATCAATACTTCTGTCCAATGATAGTCAGATCCATTCGCGCCAGAGGCAATTCGATATAATTTACTGGAGTTGCTCCAACTTGTCATGAAGGTTGCGTATTGACGGTAGATGTTAGCATAATATTCAACAGTCATATTTCCTCCGCATCCCCATGTCTCGTTACCAACCCCCCACAAGGAAACGTTCCATGGTTTCTCGCGGCCGTTTTGTCTTCGGAGATTGGACATTGGACTGACTCCATCGAAGTTTACATACGTAACCCAGTCCGATAATTCTTTCACTGTTCCACTTCCTACATTACCTGCCAAATAGGGATCGGCTCCAATTGCTTCGCACATGTTTAAAAAATCGTGCGTGCCAAAACTATTATCTTCTGTTACACCACCCCACCAAACATTTACCATTTTTGGTCGGTTGGCTTTTGGACCTATACCATCCTGCCAATGATAGGTATCTGCAAAGCATCCACCTGGCCACCGAAGGTTAGGTACTTTTAATGTTTTGAGAGCAGCAATAATATCATTGCGCACCCCTTCAGTATTCGGAATTTTTGTATTGCCTTCGCCCACATAAAACCCATCGTAGACGCAGTGGCCTAAGTGTTCAGCAAAATGGCCATAAATGTTTTTGTTAATGGTTAGTTCTGCTTCGTTGGCATGAAGAGAAATAGTTGCTTGTTGAGCGTGGCCAATGACCAGAGCGAATAGAAGCGTGAAAGCTGTTAAAGCGAGTGATCTCATTTGTTTTTTTTTGATTAAAATTGGAAAAAAGCTTAGGCACTTCCGAGCCCATGCATATTCAAATCAGCATAACCCAAAATACTAATTTGTGTGTCTTCGAAATAGATTTTGAAGGGTGCCTAATTGAATCTTCATCTAAAAAAGTACATTTTTAAAGCACTAAATCGATTACATTAATAAGAGTACAATTTACACTTATTTATTTTAAATGAACAACACGCTTTTACTTTTTTGAGCTTTTTCGTTTTTCAATGGAGATTTCAGTAGCTATACTGGAGATAGCATGGATGGTCTGACGTGTAGAGAAAGGCTATAAAAACTTCAGTCCTTCGTGTTGGAGTTTGCTGTACTTATTTTTATCAAAGACATAATAGAAGGCTCCTTTGCGGGATGATTCTTTCTCCTTTTCATTTAGTTTATTCAGAATTCCGAGGGCCAAAATTTTGCGGGTGAAGTTTCGCTTGTCGAGCGGTTGCTCGTAGATCGCTTCATACAAATTCTGTAATTGAGGAAGTGTAAATTTTTCAGGAAGTAATTCAAATCCAATGGGATGATTAGCCACTTTTTGTTGGAGCCGATCCTTTGCTTTAGCTACCATTTCTTTATGATCGAATATCAGACTTGGAATTTTGTCCATAGGGAACCAGCATGCTTCGTGATCCTGCTGAAGCTGATCACTATATTCCGCTATATTAATAAGGGCGAAATAGGCAACAGAAATTACGCGACCTGCTGCATCGCGATTAACATCGCTGAAACAATAAAGTTGTTCCATGTAAATGTTCTTCATTCCTGTAAGTTGATTAAGAACGCGGATGGCCGCATCATCAGTACTTTCATTAGGATCAACGAATCCACCCATAAGCGACCATTTACCTTTTTCGGGTTCGAACCCTCGCTTAATCAAAAGCGCTTGGAGCTGCCGTCCATCGAAACCAAAAATGATACAGTCAACGGCAACTAATATTCCTTCACTGCTTTTGTATTTGTTAATATCCATTGGTTCTTTCTTCGTGTTGAATTGAGCTTTCTAAAGTACAATCAAAATTCCAGAGAGCAAGATATGTTTTCAATTAATGGAAACCGTTAAAAAAGCTCACCCAAACCTGGATGAGCTTCTAATTTTAAATGAGCAAAAATTCCTTATCCGGTAAAGCTGACCATAACATATGCTACAATAGCAATTACCAACAAGGAGAATACAATATCCCACACATTGTAACTAGCGCGATTAGCAGCTTTCTGTTCTTCAGTTAATGAACCATAAGTAAGCCCCTGAATTTGTTCGGGCAATGGTGGTGGAAACATAAAGCTCACTCCTAAGCAAACAATAACAGAGAACAAAAAGAACCATGCTGCAAAGGTGAGGAAGTTTACTTTAGCAATAATGAACAAAATACCTTCTGGATTTAATGAATCGCTCGCCAGTTCTAAACCGATGCGAATAAAGGCAACGATTAAACCAACGACCAAGGTTGTGAGGGCACCCTTACTATTAATGCGTTTGTAAAAAAGACCAAGTAAAAATACTGCAGTGATGGGTGGCGCAATGTAAGATTGAACCGATTGAAGGTATTGATACAGTACGCCCGAAATATTTTGCATGATTGGAATCCAAAGAATACCGAGGATCACTACAATGATGGTTGCAAATCTACCGATGTTCACCAATTTGTTTTCAGGAGTATCTGGACGAAGTTTCTTGTAAATATCAACGGTGAATAAAGTAGAGCATGAATTAAAAACGGAAGCGAGTGAACTCATTAAAGCAGCGAGTAATCCGGCAGCAACGAGTCCTCTTAAACCTGCTGGCATTTTGTTCATTAGTAAAGTAGCAAAAGCTTCATCTGGAGAATCCCAATGCAATTCTCCTTTATTTTTTAAAGCCAGCGCAATAACACCCGGAATCAAGAAAAGAAAAACCGGAAGTAATTTTAGCAATCCACCAAAGATGGTTCCTCTTCTCCCTTCTTTAATATTTTTTGCAGCGAGCACGCGTTGAACAATATATTGATCAGTACACCAATACCACATTCCAACAATAGAACTTGTGATTACTAAACTCGGCCATGGAAAATCCGGATCAGTTGCGGGTCGCCACATATTGAGATACCCGGGCTCAAGCGCATCCCGCATTCCGCTCCATCCGCCAACAGAGTCCAATCCAACATAGGTAAGTGTTCCCGCACCTAAAACAAGTACAACAGTTTGTAATGTTTCAGTATAAACAACAGCACGCATACCTCCGAGAACAGTGTAAATTCCGGTAAGTACTACTGTTGCCAACGCACCAGTCCAAAAGTCAATATGAAGTATTGAGGAAATAACAATACCACCCGCATAAACGGTAACTGAAATTTTGGTGAGCACATACGCTATCAACGAGAACACACTTAAGAACCATCTGGTACTTGAATCAAAACGTCTTTCTAAAAATTCAGGCATGGTAAACACGCCACTTCGAATGTAAAAGGGAAGGAAGACCCAGCCTAAGGTAATTACGAGCCAAGCATGCAGTTCATAAATAAGCATGGGGATTTTTCCACCAGCTCCTGCACCAGCCAGACCCACCACGTGTTCCGAGCCAATGTTTGAAGCGAAGATAGGCGCCTACTACAAACCAGCCCATGTTTCTTCCAGCCAGAAAATAGTCCTCCGTGGTTTGTTGTTTCCGGGTCATTACCCAGATGGCGAGTGCGGCAATTACCACAAAGTATATGGCAATTACTACCCAATCAAGCGTTGCAAATCTTTCCATAGTAAGTCAGGTAAAATTTAGATGTTTAAGGTAATTGGTTTTATTGGTTCATACTAGCGATAATACATTTCGCTCCAACGCAATTCATTTCTGAATTGATGAAGGTCTGTTTTCTTGTTGATCAATACACATTCAATGTTGGCCATCTCAGCAAAGTCAACTAAATGCTCTGATGTTAAATTCTGACTGTAACCAGTATGATGAGCACCACCAGCATAAATCCAGGCGGCACATCCTGTTTGCATATCTGGATAGGGTTTCCAAAGTACGCGAGCTACAGGTAGTTTAGGAAGATCGTGTTGAGGTTTCACTGCTTCAACTTCATTTACTAATAATCGAAAGCGATTGCCCATATCAATAACCGAAGCATTCAATGCCGGACCTGCTGCACTGTTGAATACTAATCTTACAGGATCGGCTTTGCCGCCAATACCGAGTGGATGAATTTCGCATGAAGGTTTTCCATCCGCAATAGACTCGCAGATTTCTAACATGTGCGAACCGAGTACTATTGGATTGGATGGATCAAAGTGATAGGTATAATCTTCCATGAAAGAATTTCCTCCTTTCAAACCACTGCCCATTACTTTCATAGCGCGTACGAGTGCCGCGGTTTTCCAATCGCCTTCACCAGCAAAACCATAACCTTGGGCCATTAAGCGTTGAGCAGCGATACCAGGTAATTGAACTATGCCATGAAGGTCTTCGAACGTATCGGTGAATCCTTTAAAATTTCCTTCTTGTAAAAATGTACGCAATCCAATTTCGATTTTTGCGGCATCGCGTAAAGCATAATAATTATCTGCCGCTTTGAGCAAGGAAGGAGCTAAAGTATATTTTGCTTCATACTCCTCAACGAGTTTATCAATATCATGATCCGCTACCTGATTAATTACTTTTACTAAATCGCCAACTCCATAACCATTTACTGAATAGCCGAATTTAATTTCTGCTTCTACTTTATCTCCATCGGTAACTGCTACCTGTCGCATGTTATCACCAAAGCGACAGAACTTGGCACCTTGCCAATCGTGCCAGCCTGCTGCAGCACGCATCCAAACATTCAAGCGTTCCTGAACATTAATATCTTGCCAATGCCCAACCACAACTTTTCTGTTCAATCGCATGCGCGACATAATGAAACCAAATTCACGATCACCGTGTGCACTTTGATTGAGATTCATGAAATCCATATCGATGGAAGACCAGGGAATATCACGATTGAACTGGGTGTGTAAATGCAGTAACGGTTTTTGAAGAATCTTCAAACCACCAATCCACATCTTGGCTGGAGAGAAGGTATGCATCCACGCCACAATACCAATACAATTCTTCGCTGTATTCGCATCCTGACAGAGTTGATAAATTTCTTCTGACGATTTCAAAACAGGTTTGAATACTACCTTTACTGGAATGGAAGGTGAAGCATCAAACTCTTTTACAATTTGTTGAGAATGTTCTGCTACTTTTTTCAGCGTCTCTTCTCCATATAAATGTTGGCTTCCTGTTGCAAACCAAACTTCAAAGCTCTTTAAATCAATCATCGTGTTTTGTTTTATACGTTACTATTTTGAAAGGATTTCAATGTTCTTTACTTCTTCTGGAAACCATAATTCCATCTCACCTTTTCCGCGATGTGCCCACGCATAGTAAGGTATTGCTATAAAGCTTTGAGTAGTGGTCGATACAGTGTTTCCGGAAATAACAACAACGGGTGTTTCAGCTTTTAATACGGTAACGCCATTGAGTAAATCACTTTTATACTCGATAGAGAAGTTCACGTCTTTAGGAATAAAGATATTGCTCGTCTTACCATTGTTGTCTGGCCACTCTGCACAATACATTAGTGGACCGCGTTGAAGAGATACCTTGCCAATGTTATCTGTTACTCTTTTGTTAGCGACAACTCTTCGCACTTCAATTGGCAAATTCACTGCAATTACATCTCCCTTTTTCCAGGTCTTTGATAAAACTGCGTAACCATTGGACACACTATAATCAATCGCTTTATCGTTGATGGTGATCGATACTTTTTTGTCTGACACTGATTCGAAAGAATAGAGATCAGAGGGCATGGCTTCATTTTGCGCCCATCCTGGAATGCGGACTAATACATTGAATGCTGCAGGTGATTTTGGATTAACATTAAAAACTAAGTTTCCATCCCACGGATAATTATTTTTCTGCTCAATCTCAACTTGCTTTTTATTGATTGTGAAAGAAGCGTTACCACTTACAAACAGGTTAACATAAATATCATTGTTCTTTTGTGCATAAACATATCCGGGAACTGAGGGTATTAAGCGTGTGATGTTTGTTGGGCAGCATGAGCATGTAAACCAACCAGAACGCTCGCCCTCCATATCAGAATGTTTGTAGCTGTTTTTAATTTCCATGGCATTGGTGTAGAAGAATGATTTTCCATCCATACCAACTCCAGAAATCAATCCATTGTATAATGACTTCTCAAGAATATCAATGTATTTTGATTCTCCATGAAGTAAGAACATACGATGGTTCCAATATACATTTGCGATTGCTGCACATGTTTCGTTGTAGGCAGTTGCGTTTGGCAGTTCATAGTTATCACCAAAGCGTTCACCACTACCCACAGCTCCGATGCCCCCCTGAACATAAATTTTTTTATGAACAACATTATTCCAAATGGTATCGATGGCCTTTAAAAAGTTTTGATCACCTGTTAATGCAGCGACATCAGCAACTGCAGAATAAAGATAGCCTGCCCGAACAGCGTGGCCGATTGCTTCATCCTGATCAACTAAGGGTTTGTGATCTTGCCAGTATGCACCGTTTTTCCATGGATCTGTGCTTTTCGGATCATAACCGGTGTAATGACCTCTTTCTTCAATGAAATATTTTGCTGTTTCTAAATATTCTTTCTTTCCGGTGATGCGATATAATTTCACTAAACCCATCTCGACTACTTCATGACCTGGGGCAACGTGTTTTTTAGTGTGACCAAATACACTGCAAACTAAATCCGCGTTTTTCAATGCGATATCCAGTAAATTTCTTTTACCGGTTGCCTGGTAATGTGCAGCAGCAGCTTCATACAGATGTCCGGAGTTATATAGTTCATGACTTAGTTCTCTTTCTTTTTCCCAACGTTCTTTACCTACCCAAGCTCCAACAGATGATGGATCAATTGTTCTTGCGGTATAGAGATAACCATCGGGTTCTTGTGCATTTTTAATTTTTACAACGAGTGAATCAATGTAATCTTCCATTTTTTTATCCGGGAAGAGTGTCAATGAAAAGGATGCACCTTCGATCGTTTTGTAAATATCAGTATCATCAAAAGGATAGACCGTGCAGAATTTTCCACTTTTTGCAGCAGCCATTTCAAAGTTCTTCACTCGACCTGTACTTTCGCATCGTTCGAAAGATGCAGGAATAGTTACCAGGTGATTGGTTTTGATACGAGGAAGCCAAAAGCTATCGCTAAAGTGTACCTGATTAAAAGGCACAACTTTTATTGGATAATCTTTTTGCTGAGCAAACAACCCAGGACCAGCCAGAATCAATAGAAATGAAAATAGTTTTTTCATAGTTGTATTGAGTGATTGTCAATGATCAATTTGCAGATGTGTAAATGATACTCTGTACTAATCGGCATATTTGCACATTGTTAAATTGATAATTAATTTATTGTCCGTAATAAGAATCTGGTCCGTGTTTGCGTTCGAAATGTTTTTTGATAAGGGCATCCTTTAATCTTGGTGCATCAGGATTAATTTGTTCGGTAAGCAATGCCATTTGAGCAACAGCCTCCAAGACTGCACTATTATACACTGCTTTCTCTGGTGTTTTCCCCCAGGTGAAAGGTGCATGGTTTCCTACCAGTATCATTTCTATTTCTTCATAACTTAACTTCCGGTCTTTCAAACAATTCATGATTTGAAAACCAGTTTGATATTCATAATCCCCTTTTATCATCTCATCACTCATCGGTGGTGCGCATGGAATATCAACCGTGTTATGATCAGCATGTGTTGTTCCGAAAATTGGAATGTCGCGTTGAGCTTGCGCCCAGGCTGTTCCATAAGTAGAATGCGTATGAACAATACCACCAATATTTTCCCAGTGTTTGTAGAGAACAGCATGTGTTTTTGTATCAGAGGAGGGGCGAAGTTTTCCTTCAACGGTCTTTCCATCAAAATCAACAATCACCATTTTGTCTGGTGAAAGTTCATCATACGGAACACCGCTGGGTTTGATAGCAAATACACCCAACTTCCTATCTGCGGCACTTACATTTCCAAATGTAAAAATGACAAGTCCCAGTTTAGGTAATTGCATATTGGCCGTGTAAGCCGATTCTTTAATATGATCGAAATTAAGCATAGGTAACAGAATTAAACTGGAGACTCTTGATGTACACCTTGAGATTTTGGTTCGAGCGATGAGCCTAACGCTTTATACTTTTTGTATCGCTTGGCATAGGTAGCAACATTCGATGCGTTGGGTTTATATTCCATATCAAATCCTTGTCCCATGGCGTGCATGGCTTCTTCAACATTGGGGTATAATCCGGCAACGGTAGCAGCAAACATGGCCGCACCAGCTGCACAAGTTTGTTCCGACTTATGAATGCGGAGTGGCATGTTCATTACATCCGCCATCACTTGCATAATGTATGGAGATTTTCTGGCCACACCACCTAAGCCAATCAGGCCTTTAACCGGAATACCTTCATCGTTGAAACGATCAACGATTGCTTTTGCTCCAAAGCATGTTGCTTCAACCCAGGCTTTAAAAAGATGCGGTGCTTCACTTCCTAAACTCAATCCGCTGATAGCACCTTTTAATAATTGGTTCGCATCGGGTGTGCGTCTTCCATTCAACCAATCGATTGCTAATTCATTATTTTCATCTAACGGAATGGCGGCTGCTTGCTTAGTGAGTTCCGGAATTAATTTATCTAAGAGTTCATCTTTTAATTTTGCAGCAACATCAGCACTTACTACTGATGATGATTTTAATATATTGGTAATTGGCCAGGCTAAAATATTTTTGAACCAGGCATAGGTATCGCCAAATGCAGATTGACCAGCTTCCAGTCCAATCATTCCTGGAATGATAGAACCATCTACTTGTCCGCAAATTCCGCTTACTAGTTTACCTGTCATATCTTTCTTCGGAACTACCATCATATCACACGTTGATGTTCCCATTACCTTGCTGAGGTAATACGGTTCGATCTGTCCGCCCACTGCACCCATATGACAATCAAAAGCACCAACACCAACAATAACATCTGTTGATAATCCTAAACGCTCTGCCCATTCTTTACTTAATGTTCCTGCTGGTTTATCAGAAGTATATGTATCGTTAAATAGTCGAGCGGTAAATCCTGTAAGGAGTGGATCAAGTGATGCAAAGAATCGATCTGGCGGTAATCCTTTAAACTCTTCAGCAAACAAAGCCTTGTGTCCTGCTGAACACACCCCCCGTTTCATTTGGTGAACATCTTTTCCACCGGTTAATAAAAATGGAATCCAATCACAATGTTCTACCCATGAGTAACATGCTCTTCGAACAGCTTCGTCTTCACGTAGCACATGCAGAAGTTTTGCCCAGAACCATTCGGAAGAATAAATGCCACCAACAAACTGAAGGTAGTTCACATCAAACTTTTCCGCGTGTTCATTAATTTGTGCTGCTTCTAATGTTGAGGTATGATCCTTCCATAACACAAACATGGCGTTTGGATTATTTTCAAACCCTGGCGTCAATGCTAAAGGAGTTCCGGTTTTATCGACAGCAACGGGAGTAGACCCTGTAGTGTCAACCGAAATTGCTTTGATATTTTTTTGAACAGCGGTACCTGCCTGTCGCAAACAATCCTTGATTGTGGTTTCAATACCTTCAACATAATCCTGAGGATGCTGACGAAATTGATTTTTAGAGGGATTACAAAACAATCCATCGCGCCAGCGCGGATACTGAAACACAGAGGAAGCCACTTCCTTTCCGGAATATGACTCTATTATAACAGAGCGCACGGAATCAGATCCGTAATCAACGCCTATAACAAATGCATCTTTATTCATATGGCTTAAAAGCGAGCTAAATCGTTTGAATTGGTTGCTAAGGTACATTTATTTTTAATAAGTGTACATATAACAATTATTATTTTTTGGGTGATTATCATCCTCGTCATGTTCGGAATATCGCTCTAGTTTCATTTTACCTTATTTTACAATATCTAGTGCCTTGAATAAAAACGGATATATGAATTTAGAGAAAGGCAAATTCGCTGCACTCCTTCCACTCATTGTTTTTTTGGTTGTTTATTTAGTTACCTCCATCGTCCTTCAGGATTTTTATAAGATGCCGGTATTGGTGGCTTTTTTGATCGCTGTTGTTGTAGGGTTTGTTCAATATCCGAAATCAAGCTTTCACGATAAGGTAGAGGTTTTCTCTAAAGGGATGGGAGACTCTAATATCATGTTGATGTGTTTTATCTTTTTATTGGCAGGCGCTTTCGCAGCTACTAGTAAAAGTATTGGTGCGGTAGACTCAACCGTAAATTTTGCACTTTCTTATTTGTCGCCCAGTTTAATTATTGGGGGACTTTTTCTTATAGCATGTTTCATCTCATTATCATTGGGGACATCGGTTGGAACTGTAGTGGCACTTTCTCCAATTGCAGTTGCTTTGAATGAATCCGTTCCTGGCGTATTAGCCTTAGCATTAGCAGCCGTTGTTGGTGGAGCTATGTTTGGTGATAATCTTTCCATGATCTCCGATACGACCATCGCTGCGACCCGAACACAAAATGTAGAGATGCGAGATAAATTTAAGGTTAATTTTTTTATAGCCTTGCCACCGGCCATTATCACATTTCTGATTTATACTTTCTCAGGTGCTGTTTCTGATTTTCAAATTCATGATCAAACACACGAATATTCAATAATTAAAATTATTCCCTACATTTTTGTACTTACAGCCGCGCTTGCAGGACTAAATGTAATTTGGGTATTGCTAAGCGGAATTGTTATTTCTGCCGCCATTGGTTTTTGGGGAGGTAATTTGAATGTGTGGACTTCCATCAGTTCAGTAAATGAAGGAATGACTTCTATGTTCGAACTGAGCATTACCTGTATTATGATTGGTGGATTAGTAGGATTGATCCGATACCAAGGTGGGATTGATTACATTTTATATCAGGTTTCAAGTCTTATCAAATCAAAGCGAGGAGGGGAGTTGGGCATTGCGGGACTTACGGCTTTGGTAAACTTTGCTATCGCGAATAATACGATTACAATTTTAATTGCGGGTCCATTAGCAAAAACAATTGCCGATAAAAATGGTATTGATGGAAAACGAAGCGCCAGTATTCTGGATACGACTTCTTGCTTCGTTCAAGGTATCTTACCTTATGGTGCGCAGCTGTTGGCTGCAGTGGCTATTGCTAAGCATCAAGTGACTTCGTTTGAGATTATTGGAAGTCTTTATTACCCATTTTTGCTGGCTCTTGCCACTCTGATTTTTATTTTCTTGAAAAAAAAATAGCCTCCTCTATTTTATTCTGATACCGTTTGAAATCCCGTTTAGAAAGGATTTCAGAGATCAAAACTATTGTCTGTTTTCTGTTATTTAGTTAAAATTTACTAAGTCTATTGATTTAATAGATAATGGTAATATATTTGCCATAAATCTACTTAAACTATAGACTTTAAGAATATGAAGACTTTCCAACACTACTTTGTATTTTTTGTATCACTTTTCCTTACTGGAAATGCGACAAATGCCCAGAACAGTTTAACGGCTTCATCAAAAACAGAAATCGATGAGAGCATGAATCCATTGAAAGCTATTGACCTTGGCCGCAAAGAAACGGATCCAACAAAGCTGACAACTGCATCTGAAAGAAGACAAAACAAAGTTGTTGCTATAACAGGTGTGCGCTTTGCGTATCCACTGGTACAGAAATGGATCGATGACTACAACAAAATTAATCCTGACATTCCAATCATCATTGAATCAAGAGGCAGTAATGATCCTGCCAAATATGATATTTTGATTGAAGCCTACGAACCCGATGCAGAGGTAAAGAAGAATCGTGAATATCTATATATTGGTCGTTATGCTATTCTTCCGCTTGCTAACAGTCACTCGTCTTTTGCAAAAGTGTATGCTGATAAAGGACTCAACCAGGATTTAATTAAACAACTTTTCTTTCACGATATATTCTCGGATAAAAAGGAAGATACTTCAATTAAATCGCCTTACACAGTATACACACGTTTACAAAAAGCCGGAGCACCCATCACGTTCTCGAAATATTTTGGCTATCAACAAAAAGATATCAAAGGTAAAGCCATTGCAGGTGCAGATGAACACCTTTTGAAAGCGGTACTTCGTGATTCGACTGGCCTTTCTTATTTACCAATGAATTTACTGTACGATCAAAAAACCGGAAAGCCCGTTCAGGGCATAACCATTTTGCCGGTTGACTTAAACGGAAACGGTAAGGTGAGTGATGATGAGAAATTTTATGATGCTGTCTCAACCGTGGTAACGAGGCTCGAGGAAAAAAATCAAAAAGAAATAAATAACATACCAACAGAATATCTGAATTTCTCTCTTGATAAGCATGACTCACCTTACCGTTTCCGTTTAAGTCAACCGGCA
>ERZ795059.4978-NODE-4978-length-12242-cov-5.587922_pt1 | contig 12242 bp, 4 predicted proteins | sample MGYA00375143_ERZ795059 | MGnify/ENA primary metagenome ERZ795059 (study PRJEB30188, sample SAMN05720168) | activated sludge metagenome | isolation source: Anaerobic digester | place: USA | collected 2015-01-07 ... | reverse complement strand
ACGAGATTGGATGGTGTGACTGGAGTTCAGACGTATGCTCTTCCGATCTGATCTCCTCACGCCTCCGTAACGATCAAACCACTCTGAGCTGCTAAGCACGGTTCGAGAAATAACTGTCCGATTTCTGCGTGGCGTAAGCTTCCAGCTTGCGGCAGATAGCTGGATCGCAAGCTGGAAGCTTACGCCACTTATTTCTCGAACGGTGCTAAGACGCTTCGTTCCCGCCGACCAGACCATTTTGACTGGCCGCGCCTAACAGCTTGGGCCAGCCGCGGGAACGAATCGCCTGGGACGAGCACTTCAGGACCAGCAGGCTGCCGTCGTCGGCGCCGAAGGCGACCAGACCGCGGTCGATGATCGCGCCGGCCGAGCGGATCGGGGACTCGAAGGTCGTTTTCCAGACGAGTTTGCCTTGCGGATCCACCGCGTGAATCACGCCGTCGTTGTCGCCGAAATAGACGATGCCGTCGTCGCCAATCACGGGCGTGGATTCGATCGCCGCATCCACGGCGTACTGCCATTTCATCTGCCGCGTGGCGCCGCGCAACGCCAGCAGCACGCCTCGAGCGGGTTCGTCCCGCGGGTTCTGGCTGAGGCCCACATAGATCGTGCCGTCCTCGTCGACGACCGGCGAACTGAGTCCGTGTCCGGGCAACGGGACCGACCAGCGGCTCTGGCCGTCCAACCCAAAGGCGTACAGCCGGTCGTCCTGGCTGATCGCCAACAGCTCGCCGCCCGTCCCCAGCGCCAACGGGCAGTGGATGGCGCAGCCCGTACGGCCCAACTCGATGGAATGCGACCACAGGTTGCGGCCGCTGTCGCCGTCCAGCGGGATGGCGTATACGTAGTGCTCCTCGCAGCCGATGTACAGCGTGCCGCCGTGAATGAGCCCTGTACAGTCGAAGCGGTGACGCATGCGGTAGAACGGCCGCCTGCCGGTTTGGCCGAAGGCGTCGACCTTGGCCAAACCGCCTGCGTGCCGGCAGATCCAGGTGTTGTTCTGAGAATCGACCAGCGGCGAAGCCCAGCCCAGGGGCTCGCCAACCGCCACCGGCTCGAAGGCGCAACGGCCGTCCGGCGTCACGACGTGCAGTCGGCCGTCGCCGGAATGGACTCGCACGTTGCCGTCCAGCCCAATCGCCGGCGAACGAAGAACAGCGCCTCCCGTCTCGTATCGCCATGCGGGGGTGCAGCCGCCGCGCGGAAACATGAGCAGTTCGTGGTCGCGGCAGATGAACACGCGGCCCTGGGCATCGACGGCAGGCCCGCCGCGCAACGGCAGGGCGAGTTCCGTGGCGCTGGTAGGAGGGTAACGCCAGGCCAGATGTTCGGGGGCTCGTCGCGCGGGCGTGCAGGGGGGGGGCGGCGGAGTGGTGACGGCGGGGGCAGCGTCCCGGTCTCGGAGAGATCGGGCTACGTGGTCGAGAGGGGGCGCAAATGGTGTGGAGACTCGCGGGGACGGAGTCGCGGGCGATGCTGGCGACGGAGCGGGGGCAGCGACGGGCGACGCGGGAAGTGAAGTGACCGGCCGTGGCGGGACTGGTGCGACCGGGGCCGGTGCAGGCTGCGGCGGTGCGAAAGCGGCGACGGGCGGCGCTGCATCTGACGTCACGGGCTGCGGCGGTGGCGATGGAGGGACAGGCGGAGCAGAGTCGCCGACCTGAGTGAATCCCTTTCCGACGGCTCCGCAGTGCGGGCAGCGGAAGAGCATCCCTTCGACCTCACCCTGGCAGGTCTCGACGTTGCAGCGATATTTGGCCATAGCTCACACCTTTGGAAATTCGTAGGACACCAACCTGAGGCTCTCGCCGGCAAGCGGCTTGGGACGCCAACCTGAAACTCTCGCCGGCAAGCGGCGAGGATCGTTGTCTACACGGCGGGCGGCCTGCGTAGGCCGCCAACCTGAACCTCTCGCCGGCAAGCGGCTTGGGCCGCCAACCTGAACCTCTCGCCGACAAGCGGCTTAGGCCGCCAACCTGAACCTCTCGCCGGCAAGCGGCGTAGGCCGCCAACCTGAACCTCTCGCCGGCAAGCGGCTTAGGCCGCCAACCTGAACCTCTCGCCGGCAAGCGGCGAGGATCGTTTTTTCATCGGCGGGTCAGCGGCTTGGGACGCCAGCCTGAGGCTCTCGCCGACAAGCGGCGAGGATCGGTTACTTGACTGTGACGTTCGCTTTTGTGTACACCCGATTGCCGTCTCGCAGCACGACCCAGCCCTGGACCTCCACAACCTCAACGCCTCGACCACCGGCGATGTGGCGGCTGTTGTCGAAACGATCGCCGGGCCGCACGAGTTGAATCGAGTTGGGCAGCCGGGCCTGCTCGACAAGCCGATTGAGCCAGCGCACCAGCGCCTGCTCCATCGGGTCATCACCCTCGCCGCGCCGAGGCCGCCAACGGTAGTAAGCCTCGCCGACGTTCTTGAGCAGCTCGGACATTTTCTCGGCGGTAGCGTTTTGCACCAGCATCAAGTGGCCTGCCAGGAAACGCGCGGCGCGATCCCCCTCTGCCACCGCGTCCAGGAATTCCCGACGGATGGCTTCCCAAGAAGGATCTTGGGAGAGTTCTTCTCCCAGCACGATGTTCTCCCACAACTCGAAGCTCTTCGGAAAATCGGAAAACAAGGGCACGTCGCCGGGAGTCGGCGGTGGCGAGGCAACCGCGCCCGACGGCGGCAGGTGCTGACAGAGGTCGCCGACCAAACGCTCCAGGTTTTCCATCTTGGCGATCAACTGGGCCAATTCCGGCGCGGGCGCGGACCGGGGTTCGTGGGCGGTCGCCGAGTCGAGCGGAGCCAAGTCGCCGGATTCAGGCGTCGTCCGGGGGTGACTCGCGTCTAAACGCGTTTCGATTTTCGCCAACTTGTCCCAGATCGGCGCCAACAGCGACCGCACGGCTTTGTCCAGGAAGTTTTCTGTTGGCGGGGGATGCTGCCGATCGCTGTCGGGCAGCGGCGGCCGAGATGTTTCAGGCATGGTTCGGGACTCCTCTCGCTGACGCTTGGGGTCAGAGTTCCAGTTTGTCGAGGCCGCCGGTGTCCAGGTAGTACCGTTCGTCGGCCAGCGTGCGCCATTCAAACAACACATTGTGATTGGCGATCGCCGGCTCGCCGTCCACCTGGCCCTCGACCGACTCCAGGGACAACTCCTCTTCGCCGTTGGCACCGAGTCGCCGCTGGAACGTGACCCGCATGTCGATTTCTCCCAGCTGGCTGCCACGCAGGACTTTCAGCAGGTAGATGGGCGAAGCTTGCGCGTTATCGCGGCCCCGTCGCTTGCGGCCGATGAACAGGTTCTGGGCCGTGACCTCCATTTCCACGCGTTGGATGCTGTTGGCGCCGATCCCTTCCGTCTGGCGATCGAAGACGACCCGCTCGTTGTGGATGCTGGACTCGGTCAACACACCCCAGTAGTAGCTCTGCTTGGCGGCGGTATCCTGCATTTTGAAACGGAACTGCGACAGCATGCCGTGGCGGGCGGAGAATTCGATGGCCGCGCCGACGACGACGGTGCTCTTGGGATCTACGATGACTCCCGGATTGCTCGTATCGGGACTCTGGTAGGGGTACCACGTGCCCGCGTATTTTCCGTACATGGGGATGATCCGGGATTCGGGCAAGGGCAGATAGGTTTGGACCAGCTGCTGGAGATAACGGAGTTTCGTCGGCTGTCCGGCCAGCAGCACGACATCCGCCCCATGCTCGACGATGCTCTCGCAGAAGTCGAACAGCAGGTCGCCGAACACTTCATCGGCGATTTCTTCGAACTCGTCGCGGTTGTAGCACAGGCCCAAATCCTGCTTGACGCTGTACGTGCCCGGCCCCCAGATGCGATTGATGCCGTCTTGCAGCGATTGCACGACCTCCGGAGCGACGATCGCCGGATCGGTGTGGGAAATGGGGTCTTCGACTTCGGCGACGGCGTTTTCCAGGTAGGCTTGGGCCAGCGGCACCAGCAGCCGGTTGATCCAATGGATGCGTTGCGAGCGGAGGCCGACGTTCTTGGGAACTTCTTTGCCGAACAGCAGGTGGGCGTCGCTCATGTCGAACCCCACGACGTCGACAAACAGCGGCACGATGATCCGTTCCAGGAGTCGTTTCACCAAATGGTCGCCGGCCAGGGAAATGCCGTCGCGGTGCAATGTTTCGCCCAGGATCAGGCTGCCGCCGAGGTCGGTGCTGCACTGGTACTTGGCGATCATCAAATCGCTGGTCCCGCCGCCGACGTCGATGCAAGCGATCCGCATTTCCGGCCCGGCGGCCGAAGCGGTTTCCGGCCTGGCGGCGCGGCCCCCCCGCCCCTTGGGCGACGGCCGCCCCAGGCGGTGGCGCCCCAGCCGAGCCGGCGGCGCGGCCGGTTCGGGCTCCGGTTCGGACGCTGCAGCCGGCTCCGGCGGCGGTTGATGCCCCATCACGGAAAACCACAAGCTCGGCTTCCGGCCCAGCTTCTGGACTTCGCTCCAAATGTAGGTCAGGTGCACCGCGCTCGCCTCGTCCAGGCTCAGTTCCACCTTGGGTTCATAGGGCTGGTTCTTGCCCAGCGTCTGCACGAAAATACGGACGGCCTTGTTGGCTTGCTTGAGCAACTGCTCGCGTTCGACGGCGATCATGCCCGAGGGGTAAGTCAAGGTCAGCGAGCGGAGCAGGCGCATGCGTTCGACGCCCGTCAGGTGCCGGTAGGTGGGGGAGTTCACATAGGTGTACGCCTGGCACAGCAACTCGTACAAGGCACCGACCATCAGGACCCGCGGCGCATGGCGGGGTTTGGCCGGCGCCTCTTCGAAGTTGGGGGCCGGTTCGTCGAGCGTGTCATCCTCCGGAAAGAACCGCAGCAAGGGGCCTTTGAGATGGGTCGCGTGGTGCTCCGGATCGTAACGGTCGAAGGGATCGACCATGTACCAGTTCGCGCCTTCCAGCCAGCTGGCGTCCTTGGCCCAGAGGTAACGCTTGGGCGAACTGACGCCAATCCTGGTCTCGCCCTCCGTGCGGATCACACCGGCCAGATCGTCGGCTTCGGCGCCCATCCGCACCATCGAGAAGTCCTCGAAGACCCGCGGCGACTCGAAGATGGTCATCGGAACCTGTTCGATCCGCTCGCGGCCGAGGAGCCCTCCCTTGACCTTGCGCTCTTTGTAGATGGTCTTCTCCAGCCGGGGCGGCGGCAGGTAGGGGGGCGTACACCAGTAGCTCTTGGAGGAAAACCACCAGGGGACGTTGTCCGACATGAAGGGGCTGCCGGCCTCCCAGGCATCGAAATGGTAGCGATTGATCAGGTGCAGCGGCGTCATCAGCGGCTCTTGGGCCGTGTCGCCGCGAAACTCGACCAGCAGCGCCCCCGTGCGGCTGTTGCCAAAGTCGACGACCATGTGGACTTCCCGCGGCTCGCCGCTCTCGGCGGTGGCGGGGCGGATCACGAACTCGACGGGCGGGAGCCCCGTCAACGGCGACCCGTTCCGGCCCAACAAACCGGCCAACGTCACGACGACGTCGCCCCCCAGGGCATTGGCTTTGGCGAAATAGCCCACATCGGCGTCGTCCGGTCCGATGGTCGTGTCCACCGCCAGCAGCAGGCGGTTGCCGGCGATCTGCCACTGGATGTACCCGAAGTCGATCACCTTGTCTTGCGGCTTGCACTGGCAGTGCTGCCACCCAGAGGCGGCCTGGTCGACCGTGATCCGGAGTTCCGGCCGGAGCGGAATGCAGAGAATCTGCACACCCGTGTTTGCAAAAAGGACTGTTGCCATACGTGCCACCATCAAAAGCGAGAGAGAAGTTCGTGCAGTTGGTCGTTCCCGGCGGGGATGTTTACGTGAGCCCCGGCCGCCGAGGCCAGCGCTTCCGGCAGCCGGCTTCGCCAGCGCCGCACGAAGGAACCCATCAGCCCGTAATCGCGATTGTCGGCCGATGCGGCGTTGTCCAGCGGCGTGGCGTCCTGCCCCGGATTCATCACGAAATCGTTCAGCACGACGCGCACGTACTCGCGTTGCGCGTGGCGCCGATCGCCGGCGTCCTGGATCGGCAGCGTAATCACGGCCAGCAGCCGCTCGCGAAGATCGTTAAAGACGTGTTCGCAGCACAGGTAGTCGCACAAGTAGCGTGCGAAGACGCTGAAGTCTTCCAGGGGCAGCCAGGAGGCGTCTCCGTTGCCGGCGGCCGTGTAGTCGCACCAGCGTTTCGGGGCCAATTCCCGCGCCCAGTTGTTCAGGAAGCCTTTGAGGAAGCCGGTGAACCGTTGCTCCAAGGATTCCGGCCGCATCCGCGCCTTGCCCGACCGCAGTTCCGAGAACTCCGCCACCTCCATGGCGTCGCCCTCTTCGAAGCACAGCGAATGCCGCAGGGCCAGCACGCGCTCGTAGATCTGCTCCTCGTTCTCCAGCCAGACGAGCACCTGCCGGGCGACCGCCACCCGCTGTTCCCGGTCCTGGTTGACGTCGGGGTTGCAGTACCAGCGTTCGGCCAGATTCCTCAAGTCCTGCCGGACGCGCTTGATCTGTTCGTCCAGCGTGTCCTGTTTTTGCAGGGAATTCGTGCACTGGATGAAGCCTTTGCTGATCAACGACAAACCGCCGTCGCCGTCCCGCATGGCGACTTCCCATTTCAGCTCTGCATCGCGGACGTGTGTGCGGACCAGCGAAGACTTGACGAACGCTTGTCCCGCCTTGTCCCAGTTCCCCAACCACCTGCCCGCTTGCCGGCGGCGCGTCTCCTCGTCCCAATCCCACGTGCCGGGGTAGCGAATGGGGTACACGTTGCTGAACGGCTGCCCGGGTCCGCCAAAATCGGTCATCACTTCGTAGAAGGTGGCATCCACCAACTCTTTCAGCCGATTGTCGTACAGGGCCGGCTCGAACTCCTTGTCCTTGAACTCCTCGTCGATGCCCGTCATGCCGATGAACAGCGCCGGCAGCGCGTCGTTGACTTTGGCCGGCCAGATATCGTCGCCGTAGCGGGCGAGGCCCCACTTGTCGACGTAATCTTTCAGCAGCGAACGGACCTCGAGATTGAAGCCGCGGATCAGCAGCAACAGGGTCTGCACCTGCCGCTCTTCGATGTAGCGGTCGATCAGGTAGAAGACCTTGCCGCGTTTGACCACGTTCATCTTGCGATCCACGCTGTCGACGGCTGTCGCGCCGCCCGAAGTCTCACTGCTGCCGCCGGCGCGCATACCGGGCAAGTCGAGCACATCCATCTTCAGGATCACGTCCCGCCAATCGTCGCTCAGACGATGCGGAATCACCGGAATAATCATCTCCAGCATCGCCGCCTGGATGATGGCCAAGTCCTCCCTCGGTCCGCCGCATCCCGGGACATAATCGATGACGTACCAGCCGTCCTTGACATCGTCCCGTAGATCCTGCCAACTGACCCGCTGCTGCCAACGCGATTCCTCGCTGTTGTGAGCCGACTTGCGCTGACTGTCCAACAGAAACCGCAGCGCGGCCCAGTGCACGAGGATGCCGTCCCGTCCGGCCCGCGTGATCTTCTGCAGAAACTGGTCCACGTCGCGGAACAAGGCCGTCAATTCCGGGTAGTTCTGCCGGTCCCAGAACATCCGGCCCGCGATTTCGATGCAGCCGGCGCCGGTCAACGGAAACTGGCTCAGAAAGGAATTGAACATCGACTCGCTGATTTCGTACAACCGCGGATCCAGGCTGCGGAGATAGGCGTACACGTCCAGCAAGTCCATCCGCCAGTCGCGGTCCACGGCGTCGGCGGCGTGGCTCGCGCTGATCTCCTCGAACAGGGCCCGCACCTGGCCCTCGCGCCAAGTGACGTCCTTGGCCTGCTTGCACTCGGAACGAAAGCCGCGGGCCAGCACGCGCAACCATTCCGCGCGGGTCAAGGCGCGGACCTTGACGGGGTACTCGGGCAGGGCCTCCTGGTCGAACCGCTCCTTGGTCGTGAACCGCGTGACCAGCGCCGTCGCCTCCTTGCTGCCGCTCTTGGGGTTGATGTCATGGTCGAAGGACAGGTTTCGCATGTAGGCCGGCGGGCCCAGTTGATCGCACTTGCCCAGCGGCGTGTCCTCTTCGGCCGCCGGCTGCAGCACCTGCCCCATGAACAGGCTCTTGCCGGCCTGCGAGGGGCCGTAGACCGCGGCCGCCACGGGCACGTTGGCCGAACGCCACAGGTTCGAGGCCAGCCGCCGCAAGCGGTACACGGCAAACTCCTCGTCCGGGCTGACCGCATAGTCCGACTCGCGCCGCGCCTCGACGTTCTTGCCCGCCCATTCCACCAGATCGTCGGCGACCTGCCAGGTGCGATCTGCCATCCGCTGCAATTCCCGATCCCGATCGTCCGGAAAGCCTTGTTTGTCAAGCGTCATGATCGTGATTCCATGAACAGGATTTCGCAACTACTCAGTTCGCTCCACGCCCGGCTTACCGCTCAATAGTAGGGGGCTTCACCTGGAACGTCAGCGGGTACTTCCCCTCGATTTTCTGCGCCCGGTCGCGGGCTTCGATTTCCAAATGGTAGACCGTGCCCGCCGGCCCTTGGCTTAGGAAGGGGCCCTGCAGTCGGATCTTGCCCCCGCTGCCGGCGGCCACCGCTTTCCACTGGCCCGCGTTGGGATCTCCCACCGGATAAATGCGGTACTCGCGGCCCGTGTCCTGCTGACCGCTGCTTTCAATGTTGACGAAGGGCGCAAAACGCTCTCCCTTCCAGTCCGGTTCTTCTTCTACGGTCACCGCGTGAAACGGATCGTCACCTACCGTCACGCGAATCTTGGCCTTCTGGCCGCCGGATTCGGCCTCGAGTTCGGTCTGTCCCACCTTCAGGCCCATGAACCGAGCAGGATTCTCCGGGTCTTGTTTCAGGACCGCATCATCCAGACTGCGCCACTGAGCTTCCACCCGCCGGCCACCCTGGCCTAGCCGGGGACGGGCGATCGCGGCCAGCGGCGGCGTGTGCTCACCGACGCTGATCTTCAGTTCCGGCGGCACGACCCTCAGATCGAATTCGCCGTCGTCCTGAATGATCTCCAAGTCGATCAACTCGCTCTGCAACTGCGGGCCGTAGGCGGCCCGAAGTTGGAACCGCCCGGGCGATCTGGCGATCAAAGTGGGCGGCGTGTGCGCCACGATGTCCGCGTCAGCGGCAGGCTCGACCACCCGATGGACAACCACGGGGGCTTTGCCGGCAGCCACGGCCGTCGGATCGCTGCTGACGCGCTGGGTCAAGTCCTGACGCGGGCCGCCGTTCGGCGGATGCCCCCAAACCTTGTACGGGCGGCTCTCGGAGACCGTGAACGGTTTCCGGTCAATCTCCAATTCCAGTCTCTCGAACACCGTGTCCGGAGGGTCGATCTGCAGGGGCACCAGGTTGGAAACCAGGCCTTGATACCGAGCGCGGACGTTGACCGTGCCGGGCGCTTTCGCCTGCAGCGCGCAGCCGGGCCGCTCTTCGGCCAAGGCCGCCTGATCGCGATCGATGACCAATTCGGCGCCGGTGTGAGTGACATCCCGCCGTCCGCTGCCGTCGACCAGTTCGGCGCGGTAGTTTACTTCGGCCGGAGCCGTGGTGCGGGAGGGGCCTGTCAATTCCAGGGTGGCCTCGCCCGACGGCGGCGGAGCCGCCACTTCGACCGACACATCCGTGTCCAAGTTGGGATACGTGTCGTTGGGCAGCACGGGAATCACGCTGACGACGGCCTGCCCGCCCGCGACGCCGCGCAGCGTCTTTCCGCCGTCCACGGCCACGATCGACGGATTCCGGGTGACAACCTGGTAGTCCACATCGACCGGAGTTGCCCCGTTTTCCGCGATCAACTGCACGCGGCGGAATTCGCTCGTTTCGCCGACTGATAGACGCACGGGATCGGGACGGACCTCCAGCCGTGCCAGTTTGGCAGGATCGATGACCATGATTTGCAGCGGCTGCAGCGTTTCTAGCTTGTTCGGCCCGTCGCCTTGCGTGGCGGTGGCCTCCGTATGCCCCACCTTCTGTGCCTCGAACACCGGCCCAGACGCGGTCGACTTGACGGACACGATCGTGTCGTCAGCGACCTTGATCTTTACTTGATGGTCTACGTCTTCAATTTGTCCCTCCGCATTCACCTTGACGACCCGGACAGGGGCACCGGGGATTCCCTGTTGCAGCGCCAACACGTCCGGCAGAAACCGCAGTCCGTCCCAAGGCAGCGGAGGGGGCGGGGGGCCGTCCGGCCGCACCACGTTCAGTCTCGCCGCGGCGCGATGGGGCCCCAGGAAGGCCGTCACCTCGGTCGAGCCCGGACTGGTGCCGCGGACCGTCAAGTCGGACTCCGCGGCAGCCACCGCGGCATCCGTCACGCGCAATTGGACGCCGTCGTCAGCCGACAAGGGCGTCGTACGGTCTCCGTGCCGGCCGGAGACCAGAAACGTGGTCCGGCCCCCCACCTCGATGGTCACCTCGGACGGTTCGATCACCAGCCCCGTCAGGGGCGGCTGCGGAGAGACCTGGATAGGCACGGGCGCCGCGGACAGCGTATCCAACCGTAGGTTCAGAATGGCATTGCCCGGAGAAACGCCTCGGAAAACTCCGCCGCCGCGATCTTCCACCGCCGCCTGGTTCTCGCCGCCCAAGTCCCACTTGAGATCGGGATGGTTCGTGACGTCGCGGCGCTCGCCCGATTCGGTTCCAAAAACGCGGACGGAACCTTCTTCGCCGACCGCCAATTGCAAGCGGTCCGGCGACACGATCAGTCCGGTCGGCTGCCACGGGGTCACCGTAAATGAAGCCGTAGCGGGCTGTGCCGCGCCGGGCAGAGTGGCGGTGATGGTGGCCGTGCCCTGTGCGACGCCGGTCAGACGAGGTCCGGCCACGGCGGCGATCTCCGGATGATCGCTTTGGATCCGCGCCGAGCCCGTCCGATCGATCCGCTGCCCCGTACCGTCCACGACCAGGATCACCCGCAGATCGGTCGTCTCGCCCTGGGCCAAAGTGCCGCCCGCCGGTTCGATCTCCACCTTCCCTGTGGGGGGCCGCAGAGGTCCGGCTTCGACGATCACATTCAGCGGAATGCGGCTCTCGCGGGTGGTCAGGATCAACCGGTCTCGCCCCGGCACCACACCTTCCACGCTCCGCTGGCGGTCGTCGCTGCGGACGATGGCCGGCACGGGGCGAGCGACTCGCAACTGGTCGCTCAAGTCCGTTCCACCTGTGGTTCGGACCGTGACGTCCGTGCCCAACCGCTTGGTTTCACCGACGCCGAGTCGCAGCACCTCGGGGCTGAGGACGATCTCCTGCTGGATGTTTACTTGAGGATCCCGAGGCGGCAGCACGGTCCGAGTCGCAAACGGCAGCGTCTGGTCGCCCAGCCTGGCTTCGAGCCGCTGTTCATGCCCCGGCTTCAAAGCGGTCAGCGTGGGCGGGTCCCAGCGCACCCAATCGTTCTCGAAAGGCGGCAGCCAAGTGACTCCCTCCGCCGGTCGGCGGTCGGGGCCCTCCCCGACCATCACCGTGTACCGTTGCCGGCGTCCCACCTCGACCTGTTCGCCAGGAGGGTCGCGGACAATTCTTACGGTTTCCAGCGGGGGCGGAGTGGGATCGGGGGCTACGACGTTGATCGCCAGTTTGGCCTTCAGTTCTTCATATTCCGCCGGAATCTCCACGGAACCCTGCGCGGACTCGCGGAGCGTCAACTGCGGGGGCAACCCGGAGCTGGGCGGTGTCCAGTAGACGGTCTCGGGCACGGTCCAGGTTACCGCCGCCGGCTCCACTTCGACCCAGTTCTCGCCATCGCCGGGCAACTGTTGCTCGACGCGCGGAGAGAGCGTTTGCCCCGGCGCCAGGCTGGCCGTGGGGGGCACGATGCGGAGCGCCGATTTGTCCGCGGCGGGGGCCTCGACCACGCGGACCGTGGCCTGCGCCGTTTTGCCGCGGTAATGAGCCGTGACGGGGAACGGTTCGGCCAGCGACGTGCCGACCAGCCAGGGCGCTTGCCACTGGACCGCGTGCGGCTGAGCGAACTCCAGTTGGACTTGACCGGCGTCCGCCAGGGCCGCGATTTCTTCCTCTTGCTGGCCGGCCACCCGGAACAGCCTCAACTGTCGCCGGCCACCCGGAATCAGCGTGACGTCGGAGGGACGCAGGGCCAGCGTTCCCTGGTCGTCCGGCAACACCGGGATGACGGCCTCCGCGAGCAATTGGGTTTCGGTGGACGCCGGGTCGTCACGGCGGCAGGCCCGGACAGTCACGCTGCCGGGCGCCACCGCTCGATAGGCCCCGGTACGCTTGTCGACGGCCAGAACGCTGGAGTCGGA
>ERZ795059.4972-NODE-4972-length-12253-cov-18.814970_pt1 | contig 12253 bp, 7 predicted proteins | sample MGYA00375143_ERZ795059 | MGnify/ENA primary metagenome ERZ795059 (study PRJEB30188, sample SAMN05720168) | activated sludge metagenome | isolation source: Anaerobic digester | place: USA | collected 2015-01-07 ... | reverse complement strand
ACCAGCTTAGCCGCTCGATGATGCTGGCGTAATCGTTGAAGCACTCTTCCCAATCCGCATACATCCTGAACGGCGCGAGTGTAACATACCAGCCCTTCTCAGCGTCGAACTCTCTGGTTTTGATATTGTAGACCAACCCTTTCCAGGATCTACCGGCCTTGATTCCAAAAAGATTATTTGCTTTCGTAGACAACAGACTTCTGCCATATCCAGACTCCAGTATCCCCTGGCACGCCATTATAATGGGATTGATCTTCCTGGTTTCTGCAACTCTCGTCGCTATTTCGATCATTTTTTTTGCAAATCTTGTATTATCCATCGCTTTTCTTACTTCTCCGATATAGCTTAGGCAGGTCCTCTGGGTGCTTCGTCGCGTGAGCTTCTATAAGCACTCCGATGTCGCTCGTATTCTCGTTGATTTGTTGCTGCATCTGATCTACGGCTTTCGATACTTTGTAATACAGCTTCGCAACGCCGACTGCTATCGCAATGTTCGGCGCATTTGCCCATAGCCATTTCATAATGTCCGCGTCTGGCATCTAACAGGACTCCATCCGGCAGTTTATTCAAAGCGTATAGAATGATTCCAAGGACAAGCAAATCTGTCATTGTTCCCACCTCGCTTTTATAATAACCGAGTCTTGCCGTATCGTCAACATCAGACGCTCACTTGTATAATACAGTTCGGCCAGCCAGCAGTCAGCATACCCACAACTTCCTGTTCGCCATAAGTCCTTAGTGCCTGCTTCAATCCCCAATGGAACAAGTGCTTGCCGCCTTCATCCTTGCCGAACCAGACTACCCAATGCTGCCCGAGCGTTCCAGCGATCTGTCCGGCAGGGTTGTGCATCAGGCAAATGATCTTACCGGGCGGCAGTTCGCCGCGCAGCAGTTCGCTGATCTTGATCTTATCGTTGACTTGGCAACCGAGCCGCTTGAGTCCAGCAACCATGTTCAGCGGGTTGCTCATTATCGGACTTTCGAGCCAGAACGGTAAGTCCCAGTGCTTGAACGCCTTACTGGCTTCTTCGTAACTCACGCGCCGACCCAACGCCGCGCCTGCTGCAGTTGCCCCGGCAGCATTGTGGCAATCGTTTTTCTGGCGCATCGTTATCAGTATCTCGGTTTCCTGCTCAGCGCTTGGTGCAGGCGGGAAGCCCAACACGCGCTTAATCAGCTTCCAAAGGTTTTTGAATACGCTCATTTATTGCCCTCCGGTATTCTGTAAATCGGGTGCGTGTATTCGATGGTGCCGTTCTCTGGCATCGCAAACGGCTTTGCCTGCTGCAACTTATGTATAAGCTGCATCTGATAGTTTATGCGATCTTCAAGGCCATCAAGTTTAACTGCGAGTATCATGTTTTGCTTTCGCAATTCAATTAGCTGACAGCCCTGAAGTGTGGCCACGGTCATTAGCGCAATCGCTACCAGCCACAGCAGCAAAGAGTTATTCATTTATCGCACCTCGCCATCATCAGTATCAGCAGCACAATCGCGTTGCCCACAATCTCGCCTATCAGCATCTATCAGCTCCCAGAATTTGCGATCTACGACGTCAGAGTATTCGGCGGGCATTGGCTGCTGTTGTTTCCATAGCGCAAATATATCAATAACGCCGCCAGTCCCATCTGCCAGCCAGTGCCGAAGCTCTGCGTTCATCAGAATCTCCATTCTATGCCGGCCGCTCCAGCCAGGCCACTTGTGCCACTCCAAACGGTTACGTCATCGCCGATTGATCGGTGGTAAACCGGAAAGTTAAACCGTTGCCCGGTCACGGTTGCGCTGGGTCGTCCGGGCCGATTGAAGGGTTTGCGCTTATCTTCTCCAGCTTCTTCATCTTTGCGGCAGTGTAATAGCCGATTACAGCGTCGATAGCCTCGCGGTAGTTGCCGGTGAGTATTGCTTCCTCAAACTCATGCGTCAGGCGGTTCAATTCCTTGAGCTTATCTTGCCCCTTGAATTTAAGATGTCCAGCGTCACACAGCCAGTCTATAGCCTGTGAATACATGCCAGACGCCCACTGCAACTTGGGTGCCCATTCGTCCCATTTATCATGCTTCGGGTCAGCAGCAGCCTTGCGGCCAACAAACCACGCAGCAGCCCAGAGCAGCAGCCCGAAGGCTGCGATTATCCAGTGTAAGTTGTCGATTAGTGGTTGTAGGTTCATAAATTCTCCTTATCACGACCAGCCGCCTTGCACAGGGCAAGCGCAAGCACGGCAGCGCATATAACGTAAGTTAGTAGCAAGTAGATCATGGCTTGAGAAAGGAGAGCGAAGCACCAATGGACACACTATTAACGCCCGCAGCGTTCAGAGCGCACGCCCACGGCCCACACCTACCAGCAGCAGCAGAACCGAAGTAGGCACCGACACGGGCTACGTTAAACACGCCTGCGGCCGGGGTTCCATAATCTAGGACATCGGCGAAATAAGTAGAGTCACTGCCGCCAACTGTTGTTGGGATAAATCCTGCATCAGTCAGCGCGCCTGCCGTAATATATTGCCCGCTTGTGCCGGTCGGGGTAATGCCGGTGTCGGTATAGTCCACGCCGGTTAGAGAATATGGCGGAGTTGCTTTGACCAGCACATGCGAGACCTCGTTGTAAAGCAGTCCTGATAATCGTTTCCAGTAGTTGCCCCAGAAGTGCTCGATGAAAAACACCTTGACAGCTTGGTCGGTGGCAGCATCATCGCCCCAAAATCTGCCGGTTGCTTTCAACGCGCCCGGTGCAATACTGGCGGCTGAATTGCTATTGCCCTGCCCGAAAACAGCCTGTGAGTTGGTCGATTTGCTGATGAGCGCAAGTAGATACGTGATAAAATCTCGCTGTGATTTGTAATTGATATGCCAGCCCGCGCCGTTAGTTTCTGCGTAGGCAATTTCGGTTGCGGCGGTCTGATTTATCATCGTTGCGCCTGTTGCGATAGAACGCAGCTTTGAACTTACGTTAGAGCCTTCAAACATTGCGTAATACATTCTGTCGCGGATTGTGCCATCAGCGGCGGTAAATGCGTTCGCGTGGTAATTCTCGTCGTATTGCACGTTAGAAAAGATAATATACTGATAGTCGTCATCCTCATAGGTTCTCAGCCATAACCTTTTAAACTCCGACATGGCATTGAGGGCATGGGTGGTTGAGCTGATGCTGCTTGCCGTGCCGTCAATCTTCTTAGTCTGATCGTTCGGGTCGAGAACTTCGACCACGTTTCCGGCTGCATCAAGCATAACCGGGCGGTTTATGGCATCGCAAAAAGGCTTCCAGTCGCCGTAGTTGAAGGTGCCGCTGGCAAAGTTCATTGCAGCGGGGGTCATGCCAACCGCGTCATAGAGATACGTTACGCGGGTATCAGGATTAGAATTGGCTTTTTCAATTCGTATGCCCCATCGCTTCGGGTTGTAGCTGTTAATCATAGCCATCATATCGAGCAAGTCACCGTCCTCGGTGTCGTATGCGGCGGCGGATACCTTCGCCGCGCCCACGTTGCCGGTCACGTCGATGCTGCCAGTGAATGAGGCGTTTATTGTGTCAACACGAGCTGCCTGATCGGTTTTGCGCACTGCGCCGGGGTCATACGGTCCCCACTGGTTAGCCTGGCCAAAAGCAACAGCGGTCAGCGCCCACAAGAAAACAACAATTATTGCAAGTCTAGTATTATTATTCATATCAATAACCGTCCTGATAAACTGTTACGCTGGCCACACCATCAGCCAGCACGCCTACTGTCTTGGATGAGTCCAGTTCAACGCCCCAGAATCCGTAGGGGAACAAAGGTATGCCAACTCCGACGGCAGCGGAAGCTGTTTCCGTGTCCATGGCCAGCCAGCACGTAACCGATGACGAATGGTTCACGAAGTTAACCGATTTTCTATTGGCCAGACTTGCTACATCGGTCGCAACAGAAGTAGCCGACACTACTGTGGTAGAGTTCTGACTGACGGGAGCTGCCGGAACTACCGTAACGCTACCAATTGTAACCAGCGCCGACGTTGGCAGCGGGGTAGCATCTGATACCGGGATCAGTTTAAGCGAGTCTGTCGCCGTTGAGTCCTGGTAATAAATCAAGTCCTGAGAATAACCAACCGTAGCCAGTAACACGAATAGAATTAACAACAGTTTTTTCATGCGCAAACCTCCGCTCTAACATCTGGTAACATCTGATGCAGTATAACTTATTTCCTGCTCTCAAGTAAATTCTTAAACTCATTAAACGGAACAACAGGCACACCTGCCAGCGGGGCAGTGGCTCTTGCCAGATCCCACGCTGCTTCTTTTGCAAAAGCATCGGCTTTTTTCTGATTTTTCCTTGGACCGCTTATGAATTTTTCGTCGCCAGCTTTGAGGGCGCGATATGAGTTTTCCACGCCTTTCAATCCGCTGTTAAGCACAGACTCCAGAACATTCTCAACCCGGCCAGGCTGAAACACGTATTCATCTTTTGAAATCCGTTCCAAGTTCCTCATTGTCGAAGATAACAGCGAGCCGCCGTAGATCATGTTTACGTTTTCTCTGGCAACGTCCCAGGCCACATCCCCCACCAGAGAGGCTTTCTTGCCTTCGTCTTTATCGGTCCAGCCGCGAAGCGTTACAAGCCTGCCGATCATGGCAGACCATAATGCGTTACCCAGAGAAGCCAACGCCAAAGACCAGAGCATCTCTGGCAGTTCAATATCGCCGCGCCTGAACCTGCGGATCGTTCGCCGGACAATGTTATAGATACTGTTGCCCTGAGACTGGAACATCGTAGCCAGTTTGTAAGCCTGATTCTTCCGGCTCTCGATAGCCACGCCAGACATATCGACAACAGATGTTACGTTCTGGGTTGCTGAGACAACCTGCTCTGTCCTGTCGGCAACGGCCTGCATAAATTCATCGCCCTTGAGGTCTGGCTGTTTCTTTGCAATTTCCAGCTTGGCAGCGGCCCAGATAATCTGCGATACCATCCTGTCACCAGCCTGTAACCATGAAAGAGATTTTTCCCTGAGCATCTCCAGCTTAGAGTCGGTTCCGAGTAATCCGCGCTCCTGATCGAAAGTCGGAGATACCAGCGCCGAACCGGTAGAGTCGTATCTATCCCTGAGAATCGGAGAGTATTTATACATCTCTTCGGTTATCTTACTGTCAGTCGCAGCGCCTATAGACTGAAATAATAGACCTGCGCTTATCTCAGTCGCAGCAGTGAACAATCCGCCGAACTGCTTAACCATGGATCTCAGATTGAAGCCAAGGAATCCCGCCGCCACGTTCCGCAACACACCAGCCAGCATCTTATTAAGTTCACCGCCGCCAGGCGTGCCAAGGTCAGCGATAGCCTGAATCTGGTCTTTGATTCTCTGGACGTATTGTTTCCCGAACCGATCTTCCAGAACGCGCCCAAGCTTGCCAGCGCCAAGCATGATCTCGATATTTCTGGCCGGGACCGCCAGCCCGATAAACGTAGACATTTTCTTGATATGGTTCTGGTAGACGAGGTTAATGTCTCTGATAACGATAGGTGACTTGGTTCCGGTGCGTTCCTTGAATATCCCAAGCGCTTCAAGCGCCGTTTTCGGCGTAAAGTTCTTGAACCCTTCGTTCAGTCCGGTAGCGTCTATGTCTCGTATGCGCGGCCAATATCCGGTTTGTATCAGTTTCTCATAACCGGTAAGCTGAACAAAAACCTTGTTGGCCTCGCTGCGATAAACGCCGTTCAGGTTGGCACGCATTTCTTTGATGATAGCCAGCTCTGCTGCGCTCAATCCGGCAAGCATCTGCCTGAACATATCCTTGTCGAGACGATAAGCCTTGGTGCCTTTCTTCTCGACAACAAAACCAGCGCCGGGATTAACCTGCCCTTTGCGCTTGCCTTTTTTGTAGGTAGAGTCCAATACCTGTTTTCTGGTTTCCGGGTCCAGAAGGCCAGCTATCAAATCCATCTTGAACCGCCGATCAACTTCTATCTCGCCTTCGTTGGTGAGGATCTTCGTTTTCTCTTCATACCAGCGCCGGGTTGCTGCATCGTCTGGATCCTTGCCATGTTTCTTCATAACGGCATGTACTGAGTCGCGCCCTTGGAACCAGAGTTTTTTAGTTATCTGTTCGCCCCTGCGGATAGCGCCGTATATCGCGTCTTTACCTATCGTTCCGAGCATGTCGGTAATGTCAGAGAACTGAAGAGAACCGATATTGAAAAACCATTTCGCGCCAGATACGTTACCTTCTTCATCTGCTATCTTGTCCTCGGTCTGAACGTGTTCAGAAACATCTTTAACCGTGTCGGCCAGAGTCATAGCCTTGTCACCGAACTGCTGCTTATTGATAGAATCTGATACTGTCTTAACGGCAACCAAAGCATCTGAAACAACATCAAGCGCTCTGGCTGATATTTTACTTGGCCTGTCTCTGAGAAGTATGTCTATCTCAGCCTGAACCTCTGGCGGCAGGATCGCCGACTCGGTTTCCTCGATAAAGTTATTCATCGCATTAAGAGTTTCATAAAACAACGCCCTGTTGGCAACCTTGCGCGGAGCCAGTCTTGCTATTCTCTGGAACTCCGGGCGTAATTTAACGGCCATCTTAACGGTTTTCTGGAACCGGAGCATGGCGTTGCGATAAAGTCTCTTGTCGATCAGGTCAGTAATTTTCTTAATCGCAGCATCGACCTTGCGCGGAGTAGTTGCCAGCGTAATATCTCGCAACATCTTGGCCTTGTCCTCAGTGACAAGCTTCTGAGCGTAATCGAGCAGGAACCTTTTCTCGTCATAGTTCCATGACGTTTTCTGGCGCAGGTCAAATAGTTTTTTCCGGGCTATATTAAGTTTCGCGTCCGCCTGTTTCTTACGATACCGGGCAACTTTCTTCGCCGTTTCGGTAGCCTTGGCCTCACCAAGTTTGATACCGCCCTCAGTCATAGACCCGGCCATTTCCATAGCCGCCGCCTGGGGAAGTGGTCCTTCTTCTGTTGCCTGCCGGGCTGCTTCCTGATACATCTTAATTAGTTCGGCAGGACTTATGATACCACCACGACGACTCTTGAGGCTGTCTCGGAAGTAACCAGCAACCTTGCGGGCATCTGACCATATCTTAGCGGCAGCGCGTCTGGCTGTAGCCGGAACTGTTTTGAGCCAGTCTATAAAAGAACCACTGCCCCGGACAACGAATTTATATGCAGACTCAAGCACGTCGGCTAAGCCTTCGCCAGCCCATCGGGTAAATGCGTCGAGCGGGCCGGCTGAACCGGTTCGGCCTGATATGCCTCGGCGGTCGATGGTGGTGTCTGCGTCTATTTCTCGCCCGACTCCGGCCACTGTAAGACCGCTGCCATTTTCGTTGAGGATCTCCGACAGCCGTTTAAGTATTGGCTGCATATCCTTCTTAGGAATGGTGTTTTTCAGCACCATGTAATTAGCGTTTCTTTCGAGAGTTTCTTTTATAAACGGATCTTGCTCTCTGGGATCCAGGAGTTCGGCAAGTTTTTGATCTCGCAATATTACGTTGCGGATCGGAGAACTGTATCGGATTCTGATATCGTAGTTCTCGCCAGTAGGCGCTGGTCGCCAATGTTTCTTAGCCGGCTGCTTTTGCCACGGATAAGTTGTCTCTGGTTGCCAGTCTGCTATCTGAACGCTTTGCCCAGAATCCATAGAAGTCATAAATGCAGGGGGATTTTCCATCTGCTCGTCTGTAAGTTTTTCAACCGGAGCGGTTACTCGCATGTCGCCATCTTCCCTGTTAGACAACCATACCAGCTCTTGCTGCCCGTCTCTTCTCTGTAGCTGAACAGCTCTTGAGTCAGTAGACATAGACGACGCTTTTATCATATCGCCAGAGAGAGCGGTTTTGGTCACGCGCCGGTTGCTGTTCGCGTCGAACGCCTTTTGCCACTCGTCACGCTGTTGCCGCTCGATGTATGGCGATATGTTTTGAATATCGGTAGAGAGCCACGTTGCAATTCTGGATATTGGCAATATCATTTTTCCAGAAGCAAATGACGGCGTTGCAATTTCAACTCTTATTCTGCTTGGAATCCATGGATTGCCTACAAATCCCTCTTGAGAAGGCATCAGCGAAACGCTAGTTACAATCCCAACGACACTCACTGATGAGTGGGCGTTACCTTCAGTCTCCACAGACAACAATCCGCTTACGTGAACGCCAGGCTTAAATTTATTGATAAGTCGTTTTACTGTTTCCGCACCAGCCTCTAACGAGGCTATTCTGATACCGCTCTGCTTCCCGGTTCTCTCTTCATATTCTTTTCTTTCATCTTCTTTGTATTTAACGAACTTTTCAAAAGCTGCATCAGCGGCAGATATATCAGCATCAGATGGAGCCTTGCCTTTTTTTGCTCGATTAACTGCGGCATCATACGAAGTTGGATTGCCAGGAACCGCCATGTCTATTTTTTCAAGATAAACTGGGGGGTTGTCTACATTCCCTTCTTCGCCATAAACAACTCTCTTGCTGACCGTAACAGCATCAGCCTTGTCGTATGTCTGAACCTTCAAATCGTTCTGATCAAGTGAATCAAGTTCGTCTATCAGGTCGTTATAATTCTTTACCACTTCGTCCCAGAAAGTCTGCTGAATTTGCTGGTCCAGAATCGCTATGCGTCCGGTAACTTGGCTGGCCTCTGCCGACCTTATTTGATTATCTGTTTCGTAGCCAAGCTCATCGGCATACAGTTTATTTTGTGCAAGCCATTGTCGAACAACCCTTGTACCGTATTTGTTCGATACGTCGATGTCTGATATATCCTGATGCCCCTTTTTATTGGAACTGGTGTTCGCGTTCAAGCTTTTCGCTTTCGCGTCGAGTCTGGCGGCTGGCCTTGTCTCCATACCAAGAGACGACTGGATATATTCGTATTCTGGGAATCCATAGCTGGCAGGTTTGCCTGGAATTACGCTTGTTACCTTTGCCGCGTCATATATCCCGCCGGTTCTATGAATACGGCCAAGCATCTGAGTGAACGTATTTATATCATCGAACGGTTGCAGAATAAGCATGGCTCTCTGGCGTTGATCCTTAAAGTCTCTTGAGCTATGCGCCGACAACCCTGTCGCTCCGGCAGAGTTAAGTATGAGCGCGTCGAGCTCTCCATTGTTAAACTTCGTCAGCGTCATTCTTTTGCCAGCGTTGGTTGTGTCTTTGCCTGGTCTGGATTTTATTACCGGCATACCGTTTACAGTCTCCGAATAGTCAAGATATTTGCCTCGGCCGGTAATCTCTCCTACATTGAACCCGGCATCTTTGATCTTCGCCATGACATAATCTATCGGGGAGAACGGCAGGTCTTTGAGATTTATCTTTTTAAGTTCGGCGCGGAACGCTTCTATTTTTTGCTGAGTTTCTACAGGCAAAGACTCTATCGGAAGATTAAAGCTATAGCTGTCGTTCTCTCTTGTCGGGTGTTTTATCGTTACCCGCATAAGAGCGTTTATTTTTGTTTCAAGGATCTCGGCATAAGTCCCCGGAAACGGCTCTCCCATCTTCGCTGATCCAGAATCAATAATAGCATCCATCTGACTTTCCATCGTATTCTGGACTGTTATGATAGGTTTCTTGCCAGCCTTTATCATTTCAATAGCTCGTTCTGCGGCTCGGTCTGCTTTTACCGCAGCCAAAAACGTATTAACGTAATTATGAACGCTGGAGAACGGGCTGTCTGGATTGTCGAGGCTCGAGGCTATATGACCGCTTGCCGCAGCATCGCCGCCGATATATTCCTCTGGCACGTCGAGTCCGAATGTGTCTATGATCTCAGCAAGATTTAATCCAGAAAATATCTCTGTTATGTGCCTGTCGAGAGAGATAAGTTTTCTTGTTGCGCCCATGGCCCTATCGGCTTGAGACTTCTCTTTATCTGCCTGCTCGCTCCTGGGATCTGTTTCGTTTTTCTTCCAGCTTACGCCAGCGAAACTCTGTTCTCTGCGAATGTATTTTCCTGCCGCAGCCAAAGTAGCCACAACCATTTCCTGCATGGCAATATTGCCACGGCCGAAAGCTGTTTGTATTTCGTCCTGCGTTAGGTTCTCCTGATTAAATACCCTGTAATATACCGGCATGTTCTCCGGAGTTTTCGCCCATGTTGCAGAAAGATAGGTCACGCCGTCGGCACGATCTATATCGATAATTCCCATGATATTGGCCATCTGATTAGAACGCTTGTCTTGACCGCCACGTCCCCCACTACTCCCGGTAACGTCTCCTGCCGAGCCAGCTGCGTTGTGGGATTCGTCGAGAATCGGTATCAGGTTTCTGGCCTTCGCGAAAGCGTCTTTTTTAAGATAGCCGCGCTTACCCCTCTGCTCTTCTCCGTCTCTTATCTGAGAATAAGTAAGAGCAATATAATCGAACTTCCTGTTGGGACCGGTAAAGTCAGAATAATCTCCGGCCATCATTCTTCTAAATACTTCTTGAAATACCTTCTTGTTATGTTTGTAGACAACTACCTTTTTACCAGAGTCGTCCTCGTATGACATTTCCCCATTGGCGTTGAATATGAACGGCCTCAACTTGTCGCCACCTATGGCCTTCAAGTCCCTGAAAATATCGTTAAACAGTCCAACTTTTTCGGTAAAAAATACGGGGATCTTCCCATGCTTTGAGGCCCACTGAATTATTGCCGCCGCTATTCGGCCTTTACCAACACCGGTCTGGTCTGCGATAATATTGCCGCCGCCGTTCGATAGATTATAAAAACTCTCGGCTAGGCCGTCTATCTGTTCGGCAGAAAAGAACGGTATGTCTTTGGCAGACTTATAGCCAAGTTGCTTCGCGACGTAATCATCGAGAGACTTCTCCCCGGTTTTCTCCAGCAACGACTCTAGAGCTTCCATTGTTGGAACGGCAAGAGCCTTAGAAACCAGAGCGCCGATAGAGTCTGCATTAGATACTGAGTTATACGGCTCCTGAATTGAATCGCTTGCGCCGATCTCGTCAGACTCCAGCGCTAGAGCATCTACCTTCGCCCCGTCAGACGCTACCCTAATATCATCAGGACCAGGTTCAACAGTGTCAGGGGTTGTGGTGTCCCTTGGCTGTCCGGGTTGTCTTGCGCCTTTATCGGCAAGCTGATCTCTAACTCGTTTAATGCGCTCAGTATCTCGTCCCGGCTCATTATCTCGTTGGCTATCTGCCATGGGCTGCTGCCCTTCTTGCTTTGCAGGTTCGGCAGGTACAACTTCAGCGCCCTCGATGGGTCTATTCTCTTGTCGTTCTGTGCCGCGCTCACCATCAGAGACTTGAGTATCTCTTTCAGTTTCGGGAGCGTTATCTCCTGTCCCTGGTTCACCGACAAGTCTATCTGTCCGATTGATATATTCACGGACTCCTTCCCATCCTTCGGCATAAGCTATTCTCCTTACTGATTTTGGAACGCCGACAAGATTCCTGTTAAGAGGATAGTCCTTGCGGCCTTCTATTATAAATATCTCAACGGGCCATTCTGCACCCATCTTTCTATAAAACTGTCCGTCCAGCTCGAAATGTCCAGTAACATTATACTGGTTATACATTGCCCTGGTAAAAATAACGTGATTGCCAGTTATCTGGTTTTCCTTTTCAGCGCCCAGAATAATAACGGCCTTGCCGTCATCTCTCATGTTTTCGAGAGCTTTCCATGCGATATAATATTCCAGTTTCTTCAAGTCTATTTCAGACTTTTCACCCTTAATTGTCTGCACTCTTTTGGTTTCGATAGATCCGAACGGCGGGTTGGCCATAACCAGATCGACGTTTATGTCTGGCGAAAATTCTGTGGCATCCTGATTCGTTATGTCGGCATCAGGGAAAAGAGCCTTGAGCATATTGTTTCGATTGTTGTCCAGCTCGTTCAGGAAATAGGCGTGCTTAGTTCCTTCCTGATTCTCAGATATTCCAGACAACAAAAGTCCGTTGCCGGCAGTTGGTTCATAAACAGTAAGTCGTTTAGATTTAGACAAACCAAGACTGTCCGTCAGCAAAGAAGCAAGAATATGCGGAGTCGAATAGGCCTGCCGGGTCATAGAACCGCCAGTTCGTTCATTTAAGTTCGGCATATTCTCGTAAAGCTTCTTGAGCTGGTAGAAGTCTCCATAAAGATTGTTCTTGCGGATAAGTAAAGTTATCGCGCCTTCAAGAGACTCCTGCGCCTGCTTGCGATTATCTGGATCAAGACCAGCCTCTCGCATAGCCGCGTCGAGCATGGGATTAGTAGCCGGCTTGTCTCTGGTCAAAAGAGACTCGGCAAACGGTAGAAGTTTCGACGCTATGTCGGCAGTGGTCGGTTCAG
>ERZ795059.4971-NODE-4971-length-12255-cov-12.040000_pt1 | contig 12255 bp, 15 predicted proteins | sample MGYA00375143_ERZ795059 | MGnify/ENA primary metagenome ERZ795059 (study PRJEB30188, sample SAMN05720168) | activated sludge metagenome | isolation source: Anaerobic digester | place: USA | collected 2015-01-07 ... | reverse complement strand
TCTTCGCGCTGTGGCGCACCACGAAAGGCATCCATGTCCACGCTCTGCTTCCCTAAGTTGGCCGCGGCAGCGGGCCTGATCGCGCTGGTCGCCGGCTGGCAGGTGGCGGCCGCGCCGCGCGGCATCGAGCCGTTTGCTGCCGGCACCTGGGGCGCGCTGCAGTCGTCGCTGAAGAAGCCTGCGCTGGTGGTGTTCTCGTCCACCAGCTGCGGCAACTGCCCGGCGGTGATGGAGCAGCTGTCCGCCGAGCTGCGCCGCCGCCATGTCGACGGCACGCTGATGGCCGTGGTCACCGACATGGCGCCCGGCGAAGACGATGCCCACCTGCTCCGGCAGGCGCACTACCGCGTCGCCGAGCGCCTGTTCGCCTTCGACGGCCAGGCCCCGGCATTGCGCCACGCGGTCAACCCCGCGTGGCGCGGGGCCACGCCCTATGTCGGCCTGCTCGTGCCGGGGCAGCCTGTGCGTTGGGTGACCGGTGCACCCTCGGCGGCTGACCTGGACGCCTGGGCTGCGGCCCGCCGCTGAGTCCTGTTTCGTTTCAACCTGTGGAGAGACTCCAATGAAGACCCTTCGAATCAACCTCCTGGCCGCAATGGCCTTCGTGTCGGTGGCCGCTTCGGCCCAGACCACCGTCAAGGACGCCTGGGTGCGCGGCACCGTCGCGCCGCAGAAGGCCACCGGCGCTTTCATGCAAATCACCTCGGCGCAGGGCGGCAAGCTCGTCTCGGCGCAGTCGCCGGTGGCCGGCGTGACCGAAGTGCATGAGATGGCGATGGACGGCAACGTGATGAAGATGCGTGCCGTTCCGGCGCTCGAGCTGCCGGCCGGCAAGGCCGTCGAACTCAAGCCTGGCGGCTACCACGTGATGCTGATGGACCTGAAGCAGCCGCTGCAGGACGGCGAGAGCGTGCCGCTCACGCTGGTCGTCGAGGGCAAGGACGGCAAGCGCGAAACGCTGGAGCTGAAGGTGCCCGTGAAGGCCCTGTCGGCAGCCAAGCCCATGGCCGATCACAAGCACTGAGGCGCATCGAAGCCTGCCCTGCCCCCTGCAACCAGGAGAACCGATGCAAATGCACAGACGATTCATGCTGGGGCTGGCCTTGCTGGTGTCCTGCGCCAGCTTGCCGGTGCACGCTGCGGACGATCCGGCGGCCATCCGCCAGGCCCTGATGCAGGCCTTCGACAAGCCCGAGGCGCGCCTGAGCGTGGAGCCCGTCGTGGTGGTCGGCCAGCATGCCGTGGCGGGCTGGGCGCAGGGGGAGCGGGGCGGTCGCGCCCTGCTCTACCGCCACGGCACGACGTGGCAGATCGCTGCGTGCGCCGGTGATGCGCTCAAGGATGCGAAGGGGCTGCGCGAGGCGGGTGTCGGCCCGGCCGATGCCGATGCACTGGGCAAGGCGATCGGCGAAGCCGAGGCGAAGTTGCCCGCCGGGCTGCGGGCCAGGTTCGCCAGCTTCGACGGGTTCGTGCGCATGGATCCGAACGGCCAGCACCCGCCGCAACACAAGCACTGAGCGTCAGCGGGCGAGGGCCTTCAGCGCGAGCTTGATGCCCTCGCTCACGCCGACCTCCTTCGGCAGGGCCTTCAGCGCGGCCGCCGCCTCGCGATCGCTGTAGCCGAGTGCCACCAGCGCCTGCAGGATGTCGGCCTGCGCATCGCCCTGCACTGCGGCCGGTGCGCTCAAGGCGTCGCCGAGCTTGCCCTTGAGTTCGAGCAGCAGCCGCTCGGCGGTCTTCTTGCCGATGCCCGGCACCTTCACCAGTCGGCCGCTCTCCTGCAGGCTGACCGCCTGCGCGAGTTCGGTCACGCTCAGGCCCGACAGGATCGACAGCGCGGTGCGCGGCCCCACGCCGGAGATCTTCACGAGCTGGCGAAAGGTGCTGCGCTCCTCGTGCGTGAGGAATCCGAACAGCACCTGCGCGTCCTCGCGCACCACGAAGTGGGTCAGCAGCGTGACGCGCTCGCCGAGGGCCGGCAGGTTGTAGAAGCTGCTCATCGGCACGTCGACTTCGTAGCCGACGCCGTTGACATCGACGAGCAGTTGCGGCGGGTTCTTCTCCGCGAGGGTTCCGGTCAGGCGTCCGATCATGGGCGGGGATTATCCCGCCCGATCGCGCTCAGCGGCTTCTTCCGAACAAGCCCAGGCGCTGCGCTTCCAGCGCCGCCTCGGCACGCGAGCTCACGTTGAGCTTGCGGTAGATCTGCTTCACGTAGTCGGCGATGGTGTGGCGCGACAGGTTGAGCTGCACGCCGATCTCGGGCAGCGTGAAGCCCTTGGCCACGCGCAGCAGCACCTCGTTCTCGCGGTCGGTGAGTTGCACGTGCGGGATCGTGTCCTTGGCCTGTGGCCGGGCCTGTGCCGCGAAATAGGCGATGACGCGGCGCGCGATCGACGGAGACAGCGGCGGCTCGCCCTGGCTCATGCGGTTGAGCTGCTCTGCGATCAGCTCGCGCGCCTGCTCCTTGAGCACGTAGCCGAAGGCGCCGGCCTGCAGCGCGGGGAACAGGTGCTCGTCGTCGTCGTGGATGGTGACCACCACCGACTGCGCCTCGGGCTGCTGCTCGCGCAGCGCCGCGACCACGTCGACGCCCGAGCCATCGGGCAGGCCGAGATCGACGAGGGCCAGATCGAACTTGACCGCGCTGACGAGCTCGAGCGCATCGTGGACACGCGCCGCCTCGGAGATCTGGGCCTGCGGGAACACCTGGTGGACCAGCACCTTCAGCCAGGCGCGGATCTCGGGCAGGTCTTCGAGCAGAAGAATGTTGCTCATGGTGAGTCCTCACTCGGGGCGCAAAGGCACCCGCTCGAGGATCCTATCAGCGCGCAGGCGCGGCAGGGGCCTCGGGCCCGAGGGGCAACGTGAGCCTTATCACGGTGCCATAGCCCGGCCCGGACTCGACGAGGCACTGGCCCTGCATCTGCTTGGCGCGGTGCTTCATGCTCGACATGCCGTGGCCACGGTCGAGCTTGCCGTCGAGCTCCATCGGGATGCCCTTGCCGTTGTCCTGGATGTTGAGGCCGAACTGCAGGCCCGAGATCGCGCAACGCACCTTCACGTGAGAGGCACCGCTGTGCTTGATGATGTTGCTCACCGCCTCGCGCAGGATGCGCGTGGTCTGCACGAAGCCGCGCGCGGGAAGCACCTGGTCGGTGTCTTCGGCCAGGCTCTTCCAGTCGATCTCGACGTTGGCCTGGCCCAGGCGCATCACTGTCTCCGCACGCCAATCGGCCAGTGCGTCGGACAGCCGCACCGGCCGGCCGGTCAGGCCGCGCACCGACAGGCGCATTTCCTCGAGGGCTTCTCGCGCCAGCGTGGAGATGCGCTCGCTCTCGCTGGTGTGCACGATGGTCAGCAGCTTGGCGCCGAGGTCGTCGTGCAGGTCGGCGGCGATGCGCTTGCGCTCCTTCTCGGTGACCTGCTCGATGCGCAACTCGGCGAGCTGGGCGTGGTTGCGCTCGATCTCGGCGGTGATCTCGCGCACGCGCGCATCCATGTTGAAGCGCGAGGCGTCGGGGGCCGCTGCCGCGCTCGCCCGCCGGACCACCAGGCGCACCCCGAAGGCGATCAGGATCAGCGGCAGCAGGATCTGCATGCGCGGGGCCGGCGGCAGGGCGAGCCAGCCGCGCTGAACGGCCATCTCCACGGCCAGCGCGATGGCTGCCGCAGCCAGCGTGATCGCCATCGGCCAGAACTCGCTGCGCTGGTCGCGCCAGCTGATGTGCAGGTGCAGCAGCATGGCACCGAGCGTCTCGGCGGCCAGCACGACATACCAGGCGCCGGTCATGCCGAACAGCCGGCCCGGCCCGGCCAGCAGCAGGCTCATCGGCAGCACCACGCATTGGGCCAGCAGGGCCGCCTCGATCATGCGCGAGCGCACCCCGGCATAGCTGAGCAGGAACTGGACGGCGAGCGCCAGGATCGGCGTGAACGACAGGCAGATCAGGAACTCGACGGTCGCGTTGTCCAGCGGCACTTCGCGCCACCACAGCCGTGCCGAGACGAGGGCCCAGCCGATGGCCATCAGGCCGTAGTAACCCATCGGCGCATCGCGCCGGTTCACCCAGGCCAGCGCCGTCATCACGATGCCGAGCATGCCCAGGGCAAGGCTGGCGATCTGCACGGCGGTCACGTTCCAGAACAGCGTGTCGGCGTGCAACGCGGCCAGTTCGTCGTAGGCGCCCACACGAAGTTCCGACAGGCCGCCGGCACGCTCGCGCGCGGCCACACGCTGGAGAGCGTGGCCGCGTACATGCAGGTCGAGAACGTTGCCCTGGGACAGCACCAGCCCACCCGGCAGCGACACCAGCTGCGGGTAGTGGCAGTTGCGCGCCACCGGGTCGGCCATCCGGCCGCCGCTGTGGATGCGCCGACCGTTCAGGAACACGTCGAGATTGCTGCAGGCGCGAGGAACGTACAGGGCGAGCAGGTCGGTGCGGTCCAGCGACGGCCCCGGATTGAAGTTGACGCGATACCAGACGCCGCCATCGTGCCGGGGTTGCGAGTCCGACCAGTCGTCGGGCAGCGAGACGGTGATGGCCGAGGGGTCGCCTTCCGGAAAGCGCTCGGCATTGCTGGCCACCGACAGCGCCTGCGTGATCAGTTGCGTCGGCGGCGGTGCGGCCACCGCAGGCCAGGCCGTGGCCAGCACGGCCGCGCACAGCAGGCGCGCGGCGAGCCGGAGCAGGGCGACAGCGTTCATCGGCGGCGATTGTGCAGGATGCTCGCCTGCCCGGCGCGGTCGGATGGCACGCTCGCACGCCGGTTGGGGCGACAATCGCCGCTTTGCCGCAGCGCCGCTTGCCCGTGATCCTTCGCCACGCCTTCATCCCGCCCGACAACGCGCGTTTGTCGCACCTGTGCGGCAGTCTCGACGAGCACCTGCGCAGCATCGAGGCCGCGCTGGACGTGACGATCACGCGCCGCAACGAGTCGTTCCGCGTCGAAGGCGGCAAGCGCCAGGCCGAGCGGGCGGTGCTGCTGCTGCAGTCGCTGTACGACCGGGCTCGCCGCGCCATCCCCGCCGAGCAGGTGCAGCTGGCGCTGGTCGAGGCCATGGCCGACCTGCGGCCGGCGGCCGCGCTGCGCGCCGCCACCGCGGCCGACGCCGCCGCGCCGGACGACGAGATCGTGCTGCACACGCGCCGCACCGATCTGGCGGGCCGGACGCCGAACCAGCTCACCTACCTGCGCAACATCCTCGCGCACGACATCACCTTCGGCATCGGCCCGGCCGGCACCGGCAAGACCTTCCTGGCCGTGGCCTGCGCCGTCGATGCGCTGGAGCGCAGCCAGGTGCAGCGCATCATCCTGACGCGCCCGGCGGTCGAGGCCGGCGAACGCCTGGGCTTCCTGCCCGGCGACCTGGCACAGAAGGTCGACCCCTATCTGCGCCCCTTGTACGACGCGCTGTACGACCTGATGGGCTTCGACCGCGTCACCAAGGCCTTCGAGAAGGGCACGCTGGAGATCGCGCCGCTGGCTTTCATGCGCGGGCGCACGCTGAACCACGCCTTCGTGATCCTCGACGAGGCGCAGAACACGACGCCGGAGCAGATGAAGATGTTCCTCACCCGCATCGGCTTCGGCGCGAAGGCGGTGGTGACCGGCGACGTCAGCCAGGTCGACCTGCCGCGTGGCAGCGCCAGCGGCCTGATCGATGCCGAGCGTGTGCTGCGCCGCGTGCGCGGCATTGCCACGACACGCTTCACCTCGGCCGATGTGGTGCGCCACCCGCTGGTGGCGCGCATCGTCGAGGCTTACGACGCAGCTCGCTCCGACGACAACTGAGATGGCGAGCCGGCCCGAGTTGACCCTGTCGCTGCAGTTCGCCGATGCGTCGCACCGCGCGCAGCTGCCGCGGCACAAGGTGGCGCGCTGGATCCGTGCCGCGCTGGCCGCGCCGGCCGAGATCACCGTGCGCGTCGTCGATGGCGAGGAAGGCCAGGCGCTGAACCGCGACTTCCGCGGCAAGGACTACGCGACCAACGTGCTCACCTTCGACTACAGTCGGGAGCCGGTGGTGTCGGCCGACCTGGTGCTGTGTGCGCCGGTGGTGGCGCGCGAGGCCGCAGAGCAAGCCAAGTCGATCGAGGCTCACTACGCCCATCTGCTGGTGCACGGCACGCTGCACGCCCAGGGCTTCGACCACGAGAGGGCGCGCGACGCCAAGGTGATGGAAGCGCGCGAGACGCAGATCCTCGCGGCGCTGGGCTTCGAGGATCCCTACGCGGCCTGACTGGCTTGCACGGGCCGCGCCGGCCACAGCACCGAGGCGATCGCCACCAGCATCAGCGCGATGGCGGCGAAGTCCTGCCAGTGCAGCTGCTCGTCGAGCCACCAGGCGCCCGACAGCGTGCCCAGCACCGGGATCATCATCACCGACAGCGTCGACGCCACCGGCGCGAGGCTGCGCGCCAGGTACAGCCACACCGGCTGCGCGAAGCCGAAGATCATCACCGCGTTGAAGACGATCGTCGCCCACACCACGGCGCTGGGCTCGTGCCAGCGGTCGTGCTCCAGCACCGTGGCCAGCAAGGTCATCACGAGCGTCGTGATCACCGTCATCCAGAACACGATGGCCAGCGTGGGCACCGGCATCCGTGTGCGGCGCAGCTGCTGCGTGCCCAGCGCCCAGACGGCGGCCGACACGAGCATGCCTGCCGCTGCCCAGGGGCGGCCTGTCATGCGGCCGAGCTCGTGCCACAGCAGCAGCGCCACGCCGATCGCCGCGGCGGCCACGCCCAGCAGCTGCCGCGGCGACAGCCGCTGGCCGAACAGCGCCACGCCCCACAGGGCCGAGAACACCGGCATCGTGTAGCCGAGGATCGCCGCGCGGCCGGACGACAGCGCCTGCACCGACAGCACCGCCAGCACGTGCCAGACGATCATGTTGGTGAAGGTCAGCGAGCCCAGTTCGCGCCACTGGGCGCGCTCGATGCGCAGCGGCACCTTCATCGCACGCACCGCCACGTACAGCACCGGCAGGCCCAGCCACATCGACAGGGATCGGAAGGACAGCGGCGGGAAATGCGTGACCCCGAGCTTCATCACCGGCCAGTTCAAGCCCCAGACGAGCGTCAGAAGCACCAGCAGCACGATCTGTCGCGTGCTGAACTGCGCGCCGCTCAATGCGAGCTGCCCAGGTAGTTCTTGCGCCAGAAGTAGATGCTCAGGCCGATGCCGACGGCCAGCATGATGGCCGCGGCGATCCAGAACCCGGTGGCGGTGTGGATGAGGGGCAGCGCATCGAAGTTCATGCCGAAGAAGCCGGTCACGAGATTCAGCGGCAGGAAGATCGCGGTCAGCACGGTGAGGGTGCGCATGATGTTGCTGGTGCGATGGCTCTGTGCCGAGAAGTGCATCTGCACCGCTGTCTCGGCGGACGACTCGAGCCGGCGCACGTGCGTCAGCACGCGTTCGATGTGCTCGAGCACGTCGCGCGAGCGCAGCCGCAGCATCTCACGCTCTCGGCCGGTGCCGACGTCGGGCGCCTGCGGCCACTCCTCCAGGGCGTCGATCCATTCGATCAATGCGCTGCGCTGGTCCTCGCAGGTGTCTTCCAGAAGGTGCAGCGCGTTGCGTGATTCCAGCAACAGCTGCCAGTTGCGAAAATTGCCCTGTGGCCGGAACAACTCCTGCTGCAGGTGGGCGAACTGCCGCGTCAGCAGGCGGCGCAGCTCGAGGTAGCTGTCCACCATGTGGTTGACCATGCGCAGCATCAGGTCGGCCGGGCTGCTGGGCAGGCGCGGACCGGCCCGAGATTCGCTCGGCTGGCCCTGCAGCGCCAGGCGCCCGGCGAAATGGTCGCGTACCTGGCAGTCGGTGGGGTGAACGGTCAGCAGCACGCGGTCGAACACCGCGAAGCCGACCGGGCTGGTGTCGATCGCCTCGATGGCCGAGCGCCCGCTGGCCAGCGTGCCCTGGGTGTCGTCGACGAACATGCCCGCCGTGCCTGTGCCGGCAGCCAGGCGGCGGAACACCAGCATGTCGTACACGGATGTGTAGTCGAAGTGCGAGGGCAGCTGGTTGTTGAGCAGGTCCGACACATGCAGGTCGACAAGCGTGCCGCCGGTCCAGGCCTGCAGCGAGGCCTGCAGCGTCGCCACGTTGACCTCGAACTCGCGCCGCGCCGCGCCGATCCAGAGATAGCCCGCGGCGGGCAGCGATTCAGGCAGCGTGTCGAGCTCGGCGAACTGGTCGCCGTGAACATGGAAGACGCGCATCGCGCCCCGGCCTCAGGCCGCCTTCAGCAGCCGGGCCGCGTCGCGGGCGAAGTAGGTCAGCACGCCATCGGCGCCGGCGCGTTTGAAGCCGAGCAGGCTTTCCATCATCACTGCATCGTGGTCGAGCCAGCCGTTCTGCGCGGCGGCCTTGAGCATCGCGTACTCGCCGCTGACCTGGTAGGCGAAGGTGGGCACGCGGAACTCGTCCTTCACACGGCGCACGATGTCGAGGTAGGGCATGCCGGGCTTGACCATCACCATGTCAGCGCCCTCGGCGATGTCGAGCCCGACTTCGCGCAGCGCCTCGTCGGTGTTGCCCGGGTCCATCTGGTAGACCTTCTTGTTGCTCTTGCCGAGATTGGCCGACGAGCCCACCGCGTCGCGGAAGGGCCCGTAGAAGGCACTCGCGTACTTGGCGCTGTAGGCCATGATGCGGGTGTGGATCAGGCCCTGCGCTTCGAGCGCGGTCCGGATCGCGCCGATGCGGCCGTCCATCATGTCGCTCGGAGCCACGATGTCGACGCCGGCCTGGGCCTGTACCAGCGCTTGCTGGCGCAGCACCGCGATGGTCTCGTCGTTGAGGATGTAGCCGGTCGGGTCAAGCAGGCCGTCCTGGCCGTGCGAGGTGAACGGGTCGAGCGCCACGTCGGTCATCACGCCGAGTTCGGGGAAACGCTTCTTCAACTCGCGCACCACCGTGGGCACCAGTCCCTCGGGATTGAGCGCTTCGCGGCCGTCCTCCGTCTTGAGCGACTGCTCGATCACCGGGAAGAGCGCCATCACCGGGATGCCCAGCTTCACGCAGTCTTCGGCCACCGGCAGCAGCCGATCCAGGCTCAGGCGCTGGACCCCGGGCATCGAGCCCACGTCCTGCACCACGCCCTGGCCGGCCAGCACGAACACCGGCAGGATCAGGTCGCTGGGGTGAAGCCGGTGCTCACGCACCAGCTCGCGGGTGAAAACATCGCGGCGCAGGCGGCGCGGGCGGCTGGCGGGGTAGGGTGGGGGCGTCTGCATGGGCGGTTCCGGAGACTGGCCGACCGCACAAATGGGCGCGTTCGCAATTTGCGCGGCTTCTGCTAAAGTTACAACTGAATGATAGCCGCAAGGTCGTCGTTCCCTGCTTTTCCTCCCTGAGCAGGAGCCTGAACGTGTGACAGCGCAAAGGCTTTTCAGCCCTGGCCTCGTGCCGGGGCTTTTCTTTGTGGAGCGCCGCCGGCGCGCCGACCCGATGGCGGTTCTGGCCATAATCAGCCGATGCTCTGGGTCAAAGCCTTCCACATCGTCTTCGTCGCCAGCTGGTTCGCCGGCTTGTTCTACCTGCCGCGCATCTTCGTGAACCTCGCGGCGGTGCCGGCCGACAGCCACGCCGAGCGCGAGCGGCTGCTGCTGATGGCGCGCCGCCTGTACCGCTTCGCGGGACTGCTGATGATTCCGGCGCTCGGCCTGGGCTTCGTGCTCTGGCTCTACTACGGCATCGGCCGTGGCCCGGGCAACGGCTGGATGCACGCCAAGCTGCTGCTGGTGGTCGGTGCGGTCGGCTATCACCATGTCTGCCGGTCGCTGCTGCGCCAGTTCGAGCAGTTCACGAACCGCCGCAGCGAACGCTGGTTCCGCGTCTTCAACGAAGTCACCGTGATCCTCTTCGCCGCCACCGTGGTGCTGGTGGTGGTCAAGCCCTTCTGAGCGGGCGGGCACGCCGGTGGCCCGCCATCGCAGCTCCGCCGTCCCGCTGGGCTGGCTCTACGCCGGGCTGATCCTCTACGCGAGCCTGTACCCGTTCGGCGAGTGGCGCGTGCCGGGCAATTCGCCGCTGCACTTCCTCGGCCTCGCCTGGCCCCGCTACTGGACGGGCTTCGACCTCGTCTCCAACCTGCTGGGCTACCTGCCGCTGGGCGTGCTGGTGTTCGGCGCGCGGGTGCGCGCCGGGCAGGCCGCCGGGGCGAGCGTGGTGACCGCGGTGACCGCGGGCGCGGCACTGTCGTTCGCGATGGAACTGCTGCAGAACTACCTGCCGGATCGTGTCGCTTCCAACCTCGATCTCGCGCTGAACGTCGCCGGCGCCGCCTGCGGTGCTGCACTCGGGCTGGTGGTGCACCTGCTGGGGGGCGTCGAGCGCTGGCAGGCGGTGCGCGAGCGCTGGTTCATCGACGGCAGCGCCGGCGGGCTCGCGTTGCTGCTGCTGTGGCCCGTGGGCCTGCTGTTCCCGGCACCGGTGCCGCTCGGGCTCGGACAGGTCTGGATACGCCTGCAGGACAGCTTGCGATCGGAGCTCGAGGGCAGCGTGATGCTGGAATGGGCCGGGCCCTGGCTTCACGCGCAGCCGACGCTCGAAAGACTTCCGGCTGGCCAGGAACTCGCCATCGTCGCACTCGGCCTGATGGCGCCGTGCATGATCGCACTGGCCATCGCGCCGCAGGGATGGCGCCGCTTCGTGCTGCTGGCCGGCGCGGTGACATTCGGCGCTGCGGCCACGACCTTGTCCACCGCCATGAACTTTGGCCCGGACCACGCACTCGCCTGGCGAACGCCCAATGCGGCTGCCGGCTTCGCTGTCGGCGCGATGCTGGCCGCGCTCGCCGCGCTGTTGCCGCGGCGGGCCGCCGCGGGCCTCGGGCTGGTGGTGCTGTCGGCGCTGGTGGTGCTGGTGTTGCAGGCGCCGGCAGATCCGTACTTCGCCGTCAGCCTGCAAGCCTGGGAACAAGGGCGCTTCATCCGCTTCCATGGCGCGGCGCAATGGGTCGGCTGGCTATGGCCGTACGCGGCGCTGCTGTACCTGCTGGTGCGCGTGGGCGCGCGGGCCGACGACTGAGCAGGTCGTGCAGCCCAGCCTCCTAGAATCGGGCAATGAGTTATTACCAGCGACACATCTTCTTCTGCCTGAACCAGCGCGACAGCGGCGAGAACGCCTGCGCACAGCATGGGGCACAGGCGGGCTTCGACCACTGCAAGTCGCGCGTGAAGGGCGAGGGGCTGGCCCGCCCCGGCGGCGTGCGTGTCAACAAGGCCGGCTGCCTGGACCGCTGCGCCGGTGGCCCGGTGGCGGTGGTCTACCCCGAAGCCGTCTGGTACACCTACGTGGACCAGCAAGACATCGACGAGATCGTCGACTCGCACCTGAAGAAGGGCCAGGTGGTGGAGCGCTTGCTGCTGCCGCCGAACGTCGGCCGGTGAACAGCCACACCGTCCGCCAGCTCGTGCCCGGCCCGGCCGGTGCGATCGAGTGCGCCATCGACGCGCCCGCCGGCGCAGCCCTCGGCGTCGCCGTGATCTGCCACCCGCACCCGCAGCACGGCGGCACGATGGACAACAAGGTGGCGCAGACGCTGGCCCGGGCAGCCGTTGCACTGGGCTGGCGCAGCGTGCGCTTTAACTTCCGCGGCGTCGGCGATTCCGAAGGGGCCTGGGACGAGGGCCGCGGCGAGGTCGACGATGCGCTGGCGGTGATCGCCGCAATGCGCCGCCCCGGCGAGGCACTGCTGCTGGCCGGGTTCTCCTTCGGCGCTTACGTCGCGTCACAGGCCGCGGCGCAACTGCCCGATGATGCGAAGCCGCAGCGCCTGGCGCTGGTCGGTCCGTCGACGCAGAAGCAGCAGATGCCCGCGGTGCCGGCCGACACGGTGGTGATCCACGGCGAGTCCGACGACGTGGTGCCGCTGTCGGCCACGCTCGACTGGGCGCGGCCTCAGGCGCTGCCGGTGATCGTGTTCCCCGGCGTCGGACACTTCTTCCACGGGCAGCTCGGGCTGCTCAAGCACACGCTGGTGCAGCAGTTGCGGACCCCGGCCGGCTGAGCCCGAGTCGTAGACCGCAGTGAACCTTTCGGGCCCGGGCCTGCTCGGACCCTTGAACCTTTCGAACGAAACCTTCCGATGAAGCGACTGAATGCCTGGCTGGCCGCACTGGCCCTTGCCCTCCCCCTGACCGTGCGCGCCCAGGCGCCGCAGCCGCCCGAGATCGCGGCGAAGAGCTACCTGCTGCTCGACGTGACCAGCAACCAGGTGCTCGCCGAGCGCAACGCCGA
>ERZ795059.4966-NODE-4966-length-12262-cov-6.411813_pt1 | contig 12262 bp, 8 predicted proteins | sample MGYA00375143_ERZ795059 | MGnify/ENA primary metagenome ERZ795059 (study PRJEB30188, sample SAMN05720168) | activated sludge metagenome | isolation source: Anaerobic digester | place: USA | collected 2015-01-07 ... | reverse complement strand
GTTCGTGCAGTTCGTGACCCTGGCGGACAAGGCGCAGATGCCATACCTGGGCTCCCGCGTGCTGGACTGGCCCTACGTGGAAGGCCTGCGCATGGACGAGGCCATGCACCCGCTGGCTCTGCTGACCTTCGGCATGTACGGCGAGGTGCTGCCGAACCAGAACGGCGCACCGGTGCGCATGGTGCTGCCCGGCAAGCCCTTCGCGTTGCGCGCGCTGTGCTACCTGGGCAGCGGGGAAATCTGCTCCGATTTTCTCGCGCCGCTGCTGCTGCCCGGCGAAGAGGAGCCGCTGCTCGAGGCGCTGCTGTCGTTTCTGGCCGCGCGCCGGGATTGGGATCTGCTGGACCTGATCGACATGGACGCGGCGAGCCCGGCGACGATCGCGCTGGAGAAATTGCTGCCCCAGCACCTGGGTAAGCACCGGCGCCGTTTCCGTTACCTCGCGCCCTACGCCGAACTGCCGGGCACCTACGACGACTACCTGAACACGCTGTCGAAAAAGGGCCGCTTCAACGCGCGCAAGAAGCCGCGCCAGTTGAGCATCAATCATCAAGTCGAACACGGCTATCACGCCGACCCGGCGACGCTGGGCGCGGCGCTGGACGCGTTCATCGGCCTGCACACGCAGCGCTGGCAGGCGGAGGGGTTGCCCGGGGTGTTCGTCAACGAGCACTTCGTCGGCTTCCACCGCGAGATGGCCGCGGCGGGCCTGGCGCGCGACTGGCTGCGGCTGAGCTATTTGAAGGTCGACGGCGAGACGCTGTTTTCCACCTACGCCTATCACGTCGACGGCCGCTGCTACCTGTACCAGCAGGGCGGCATGACCGACTGGCACCATTACAACCTGGGCTACGTGGCGCTGGGCTTTTCGATCGACGACGCCTGCGCGCGCGGCTGCCGCCTCTACGATTTCCTGCGCGGCAACGCCGAGTACAAGCTGCACTGGGCCAAACAGGAACGCGAGTTGGTGCAACTGCAAGCCGTGCGGCCCGGCCTGCGCGGCAAGTGGTTCATGTGGCACAGCACGATCAATACCGATAACGAAGTCCGCAACCGCATCAAGAGGTTGATACGAAAATCATGAAATCCTTATCGCTGCCCCGCCTGTTTGGTTTGACCTGCGTCGCCTGCGCGATGCTGACCAGCGAAATCGTGCTCACCCGCGTGTTTTCGGTGGTGATGTGGTACCACTTCGCCTTTTTGGCGATCAGCGTCGCGTTGTTCGGCATGGGCCTGGGCGGCATGGCCGTGCATGTGTTCGCCAAACGCATCGCCGAACGCGAAGAGGCCGTGCTGGCGTTGACCGGCGCGCTGGTGGGCGCGGCCAACGGCCTGACGATCCTCGTGCTGCTCAACCTCAAGCTCGGCGGCTTCGACTTCAACCTCGCGGGCATCGCCAAGCTGGCGCTGGTGTACATCGTCGCCGCATTGCCGTTCATGGCCGGCGGCGCGTTCATTTCGCTGATGCTGCGCCTGGGGCACCGCCACGCGGGCATCGTCTATTTCTTCGACCTGCTGGGCGCGGGCGCGGGTTGCCTGCTGACGATTCCGCTGCTGACGGTCTTCGGCGGACCGGCGGCGATTCTGGTGGCCGGCGCACTGGCGGCGATCGGCGGACAGATCGCGGCGGGCAAGGTCAAGCCGTTGCGCTTCGCCGTCGGCCTGACCGTGGCGGTCGCGCTGGCGACCGTGGCGGTCGTCCACCTGGCGACGGGCGGGACGATGCTCGAGCCGCGTTACGTGAAAGGCGCCGAGGAGCCCGAACCGCTGGCGGTGGGCTGGAACAGTTTTTCGCGCGTGATCGCCTACGACCGGCCGGAGAAGGGCGACATCATGCTGCTGATCGACGGCATCGCGCACACGCCGATCACGCCGTTTTCCGGCGATCCCGCACCGTCGCAGGACGAGATGGCCTACATCCAGCGCCTGCCCTACGAATTGCACCCGGGCGCGACGACGTTGATCTTCGGCAGCGGCGGCGGCGAGCACATCCTCACCGCGATGGACGCCGGGGCCCAGCGGATCGTCGGCGTGGAGATGAACAAGATCGTGCTGGACTTCGTCAACGTGAAATTCGCCGCCGTGGCCGGCGGGTTGTTCACGTGGCCGGGCGTCGAGGTGGTCTACGACGAGGGCCGCAGCTTCATCCGGCGCAGCCGGGAGAAGTTCGACATCATCCAGTTCACGCTGATCGACACCTGGGCGGCGACGGCGGCCGGCGCGTTCGTGCTGACGGAGAACAACGTGTTCACCGTCGAGTCGATGAACGAGTACTTCGATCATCTCAACCCCGACGGCATGATCTCGGCCAAGCGCTGGCTCGAGGCGCGCGACTACGTGTTGCGCCTGGTGGTGTTGGCGCGCGCGGTGCTCGAACAGCGCGGGGCGCACGATCCGTCGAAGCATTTTTTCATCGCGCGCGACGGCGAGTTCGCCAACGTGATGATCAAGCCGCGCCCGTTCACCATCGACGAGGTCGGCACGCTGGTCGAGCTGTGCGGCAAGTACGGCCTGAACGTCGTGTACAGCCCCTACAGCCAGAGCGAGGACGCGCAGTTCGTCGCGGCGGTGAGCGAACCGTCGCTGAACGCGTGGCTGGATCGGCAGGAGCCGAACCTCGCGCCGCCGACCGACAACCAGCCCTTCTTTTTCTACTCGCTGCGGCTGCGTCAGTTGCCGCAGATCATGAGCCAGGCGTACAGCCTGAAGATCCGCAACATCGGCCCGGTGGTGCTTTACGCGCTGTTCGTGCTGGTGCTCGCGTTCGTCGCGCTGCTGATGCTGCTGCCCGCGTGGCTGGTGCGCGACAAGAGCGAAAATCCGCCGCGCCGCACGGCGGTGTATTTCGCGCTGCTGGGCCTGGCGTATCTGCTGGTCGAAGTGGCGCTGATGCAGAAGTTCATTTTGTACCTCGGGCATCCGGTGTACGCGTTGGCCGTGGTATTGTTGACGTTGCTGGTCGCGTCGAGCGTGGGCGCGGCGCTGTCCGAAAAATTCTATCCGGACCGCGCGCCGCGACGGCTGCCCTGGGTCATCGGCGCTCTGGCGCTGTACGCGGCGGTGCTGTTGATCGTCGCGCCGCGGCTGTTCTACGAAACCTTGCAACTGGCCATCGCCTGGCGCATTCTGCTCACCGCCGCGCTGGTCGCGCCGTTGGGCGTGCTGATGGGCGTGCCCTTCCCGCTGGGCGTGCGGTTGGTGGGCTACCGGTTCCCGCGCAGCATTCCCTGGATGTTCGCGGTCAACTCGGCGGCCAGCGTGCTGGGTAGCGTGCTGGCCATGTTGCTGGCGGTGAATTTCGGGTTCAACGCCCCGATCACCGCGGGACTGTTGTTGTATTTGATCGCCGGATTTTTGCTGTAATCCGTCGCGGAGCGAGCCGCCGATGAGCACCGTTGCGCGCATCGCCAAAAACACCGCCGCGCTGGCCGTGGGCAATATCATCACCAAATTTCTCAGCCTCGCTTTCATCGTTTACGTGGCGCGCGAATTGGGCGACGTGGGCTTCGGTCGCTTCTCGACGGCGATGGCGCTGGTCGGCCTGGTGGGGGTGCTGCCCAACTACGTCGCGCGGCCGTACCTGCTGCGCGAAACGGCCCGGCGGCGCGCCGAGGCGGGGAAGATCCTCGATCAGGTGACGCTGACCAACATCGTGCTGGCGCTGGCCGTGCTCGGCGCGCTGGCGTTGATCGCGCCGCACCTGGGTTATCATCCCGACACGGTGTACGCGATTTTGCTGCTGGCTTTCGCGCTGATCTTCGACGCGATCGCCAACTCGTATCATGCGGCGCTGGCCGGCTTCGAGCGGATGGAATTGTCGGCGCTGGTCAACGTGATCAACACCGTACTGACCGTCGCGTTCGGCGCGGCCGTGCTGCTGCTGGGCTACGGCCTGCTGCCGTTGGTCGGCGCGTACCTGGCGGCCAAGGCGCTGACGCTGGTGTTCGCCCGGCGCGCGCTGCGGGCGGTGGCCGTGGACACGTCGGTCGGCTTCGATCCGGCGCTGATGAAAAGCCTGCTGATCGGCTCATGGCCGTTTTTCGTGACGACCGTGTTCGTCATTTTGTACGCCCGGCTGGACATCGTCATGCTCTCGTTCTTCCGCGAGGAGGAGGCGGTGGGTTACTACAACGCCGCTTACAAGCTGATGGAGGGCATGGGGCTGCTGGCTTCGAGCTTCGTCACCGCCGTGTACCCGGTGCTCTCGCGGTTGTTCATGGACGCGCCCGATCGCCTAGCGGCCGTGTACCGGCGTTCGCTGCGCTACCTGCTGGCTTTCGTGCTGCCCGCCGCGGCGGGGCTGACGCTGATCGCGCCGGACATGATGCCCGCGCTGTTCGGCGCGAACTTCGGCCCGGCGGCGGTGGTGTTGATGATTCTCGTGTGGGGCCAGGCGCTGGATTGCATCAATCCGTTGCTGGCCCAAACGCTGCGCGCGACGGATCGCGAAAAGACGGTCGCATTCATCACCGGCCTGGGCGCGGTGTTCAACGGCCTGACCAACCTGGCGCTGATCCCGCTGTTCGGCATGTACGGCGCGGCGGCGACGACGGTGGCCAGTTTTGCCCTGGTCTATTTCATCAGCCAGCGCGTGCTGGTAAAGTCGGTGGGACCGGCGCGCCTGTGGGGCCCGCTGGCGCGCACGACGCTGGCGACGGCGGCGATGGCCGCGGCGATGCTCGCGGTGCGTTATTTCTTGTTGAGCGGCGTCGGCGGCGGCTGGCGCACGGCGATCATGTTGGTTGTCGGCGGCGGGGTGTATCCGCTCGCGGCGTGGGTCTGCCGGGTGCTGGACGAAGCCGATCGCAGGCTGTTGGCCGACATCGTGCGCAAAAAAATGCGGCGTAACAAGGAGGCGACATGAAGGTCTTGTTCATCGACAATACGCCGAGCATGGGCGGCAGCGTGCATACTTGCGCCGAGTTGGCCAACGGGCTGGCCGCCGGCGGCGCGCAGGTGGCCGTGGCCGCGTCGCGTCCCGACCTGTTCGCGCCGCTGTTGAGCGCGCAAGTCGCCGCGCTGCCCGTCGCGTGGGAAGGGTTCCGCGACGTGTTCGCGCCCGAGCACGGTTTGTTTTCGGGTTTGCCGCTGATCGGCCAGGCGCTGGCGTTGCGCCGCTTCGCCAAACGGTTGGCGCCGGCGATCGAAAAACTGCTCGCCGATTTCGCGCCGGACCTGGTGCATCTGAACAACCTCAACCTGCCCGCGCTGCCGGTCGGCGAAATCGTCAAACGCGCCGGGCTGCCGCTGGCCGTGCACTGCCAGATGATCCGCTCCTTCTCGCGGCGCGAACTGCGTCTGGCCGTGCTGGCCGATCGCGTGTTGTGCGTCAGCGAGGCGGTGCGGCGGCAGTTGCTGGCGCAACAGGAGTTGGCGCCCGAGGCGGCGCAGGTGCTGTACATTCCGGTCGACGAGCGCCTGTTGACGGTCGAAGCCGAACCGACCGTGCGCGAAGAGCTGGGGTTGACGCCGGAGGCGCCGGTGGCGGTAATGCTCGGCCGGCTGACCGCGTGGAAAGGCCAGCACGTGGCCATCGCCGCGTGGCGCTCGGTGCGCCAGTACTTCCCCGAGGCGGCGCTGCTGCTGGTCGGCGAAGGCGAAACGTCTTATCACGAGCAGTGCAAGGCGCTGATCGCGCGCCTGGGGATTCAAGAGAGCGTGCGGCTGCTGGGCCACCGCAACGACGTGGACCGGTTGTTGTCCGCGGCGGATCTGGTCATCCACGCGTCGTGTTACGACCGGCCGGAACAGGGCACGGTCGAGGCCTTCGGGCTGGTGGTCGCCGAGGCGATGGCCGCGGGCAAGCCGATCGTGGCCACCGACGCGGGCGGCGTACCCGAGGTCATCGGCGACAGCGCGGCGGGCAAGCTGGTGCGCCCGGGCGATCCGGAGGCGATGGCGACGGCGGCGATGTTCTATTTGCGCGACGCCGACGCGCGCGTGGAAGCCGGGTTCGCCGGGCGGCGGCGCGTGCGCCAGACGTTCATCCGCGAACGAATCATCGAGCGGCTGCGGGAGATTTATGCGGGGATGCTCAGCGGATCAAACACCAACTGAATATTTTCCGACAGAGGGGATTTTTTCATCATTCCCAACTCTTGCTCTTGACAAATTTTTTACTAATCATTAACGTACGCGTACGTTAATGATTATATTGTATTGACAATTGAGGGATTGGCGCACCGACCCGAGCACCGCCGACCCGAGCACCGCCGACCCGAGCACCGCCGACCCGAGCACCGCCGACCCCGAGCACCGCCGATAATGCTGCGGCGTCGACATCAACAAATCACGGGAAACGATCAGCGAGCGAAGCCGTCGATCAGCGAAGTGTAGCGCGCCATGAAATCCGGGTCGTGGCGCAGCGATTCGAAGTCCTTGTGCTTTTTGACCTTCAACAACAGTTTGAACGCGGCGCCGGAATGTTGCGCGGCCAGCAAATCCAATTGTTGCAGGCAACGGTCTTTTTCGCGCATCAGCGCGTAGCTGCGCGCGGCGAGCCAGCGCGATTGCTCCATCTTGTGCGTCAGCGCGGCGGCGCGCTCGAGGTTGGCGGCGGCGTCCCAGTACAGCCGTTCATCGAAATAACCGTCGCCGAGCTTGAAGAAAAATTCGCCCAGTTCCGCCTTGGGCAACGGCGCGCCGTCGCCCTCCAGCCGCCCGGTCAGCGACACCGCGCGATCGACCGACAACCCGGGCGCGGGATCGGCCGCGTGCAGGCAGCCGGCGACGGCGAAGGCCTTGCCGTCGGGCGTCCAGAAGATTTGCGTCACGTCGACCGGTTGTTCGGCGCGGGCGGCGGTGCGCACTTCGTCCACGGCCAGCGCGCGGTCGGTCGCGCCGTGGCGCAGACGATACACGACGCGCAACGCGGCCAGCCGGAAGCGGAAGGACGACTGCATGTCGCGCCCCGGGTCATGGATGATGCGGCTGTAAACCAGGGCGCGGCCGTGCGGGGCCAGATCGCCTGGCACGCCCGGCTGTACGAACCGGTCGGCCAGAGCCGCCGGCAACGACGGGCGCACGGCCCGGCCCGGCGCGATTTCCCCCGCCTGTTCGGGTGTGAGCCGTTGGACTTCCTTGCCGTCGGCGACGGCGAGCACGAGGTACTCGCGCAAGCCTTGTTCGCGGTCGTGCCGTGCGAACAGGGCCTGGGCGCCGTCGGCGGTGAAGCCGTGAAAGACGCTGTAGTCGCCGCGCGCGCGCGGCGGATCGTCGGCCGCCGCCAGACCGCAGAGGAGCGTCACGAAAAACAATAGCGCGATCGTTCGTTTCATGGATGGTCCTGCCCGCCTTGAGGATAACAAAGGCGTCCGCGCGAAACCAGATTGTTTCGACGGTGAAAATTATCTACCATTTCAGACGACCATACGGAGTGAGCGATGAACATGCGACGGTTGATGATCGCGACGTGCTGCCTGTTGACGCTCGCGGCGCTCGCGGCCTGCGACGCGGAGATCAAACGCGAGGGCGCCTCCTACGACGACGGCGAGGACGAGGGCGAAGGCGACGCTTGGGACGACAGTCAGGGCGGCGCGACGCGCGCGTGCACCTGTTTCTACGATTGCGGCGCCGGCGCGGGCGCGGTCGGCGAGGGCTGCTATCACCAACTGAACAACGGCGGCGCGTGCGCGGCCTGGGCGCGGGAGGAGTGCGCCTTGCAGGGGCGCGAGGTGCAGTCGGTCGCGTGCCTCCTCGATTGCGCCTCGTGCGACGACGAGACCTGTCGACCGGATTGGTATCCGGCGAGCGGCGAGTAGCCGCGCCATGGTGTCCACGACCACCACGCGCGATTTCGCGCTGCCTTCCCACGTGCTGCTGATTCCGGCGCTCGCCGATCCGCTCGCGGCGCGCGCCCCGCGCCTGCCCGCCGCGTTGGGGTGGATGCTGCAACAACTCGGGGCCTACGCCTGCCGGGCGACGGTCGGGCTGACCGTCGCGTCGCTGGACCGTTGGCCGGAGCTGGCCGAGGCGGCGCTCGCCGCCGGGTGCGAACTGGCGCTGATGCCCGAAGACGATTCCTGGAAGACGATGCCCGCCGGCGCGTTGCGCGATCGGGTCGAAGCGACGCGCGCCGATTTCGTCGCCCGCGCGCTGCCCGGTCCGACGACCTTTCTCCCGCCGCGACCGGCCAACGAAACGCTGGCCCGCGCGCAAGCGACGGCGCTGGCCGAGGCGGGAATGCAGCGCGTGGCCGGCATGCGCGCGACCGATCTGCCCTGCGCGCCGTTGGGCGAGGCGGCCGGGGTGCCGCTGACCGGCGCGGCGTTGCGTTGGCTGCCGGTGTGGGTGATCCGCGCCGCGTTGCCCGTGGGGAGCGCGGACGCGTGTGCGTTGTCGCCGGCGGACGTCGATCCGGGCGCGCCGGGGTTCGCCGCGGGTCGCGCGTGGATGATGCGCAAGTTTCCCGCCTTGCTGCGCGGCGGCTTCATCGCCGCGCGGGAGGCAATCCGCTAGAGTTTCCGCTTCGCCGGCCTACTTGTCGTCGTCCTCATCGTCATCGTCGTCGTCGTCATCGTCTTCGTCGAGGCGATGCGGGAATTCGTCGTCCTCGTTTTCGCGGTGGCAGACGGTGCAGGTGTCGATGACGCCGGCGTGCCCCTGCAGGCCGATCGCCTGGACGTTGTCGGCGGCCTCGACCGACGGCCCGATCGCATGCGGGCTGCCGTGACAGGCGGCGCAATGCACGCCCATGTGGCCTTTGCTGTTACGGAACAGCGTGTTGGCCTGTTCGAATTCGAACCCGGCGCGCGTATGGCAATCGCCGCAACGCGGTTCGTCGACCCACGGTAAGCGGGTTGGTTGGCCCACCGCTTCCATCGATTCATGACAGTCGACACAGGTTAGCCCCTCGGCGAAATGTACATCACGCAGGCACTGCGTTTCCACTCCCGGATGGCAGGCGTAGCAGGGATTGTCCAACCCGGCCGCGCCCATGCGCGACGCGTGCGTCGAGTGCATGGCGGTCGAGAGCGGAGGCTGCTCGCCGTCGTCGGTCGAGAAGGGCGCGAGCGGCGCCTGGTAGTGGCAGCCGCCGCAGAAAACCGGTTTGCTGTTTTCCAGATCGGTGGCGTGCAATTCGTCGTGGGTTCGGAGGATATCGGTGGCCGTGCTGATGCCGGCTTCGTTGTGGCACAGTTGGCAATTGATTTCCCAGGAGACCGGCACCACGGCCCGCGTTTGGGCCACGGCCTGCGAGCCGGAATATGCAGTAACCTCGGCCAGGGGATACGGATCGAGTTCACCGGCGTCGTTGATCGGTGTAACTGGAATGCCCACGGCGTTCCAGTCGTTGGTTCCGGTGGCGGCCATCACGCCGGACAGGCCGTTGCCGGTCAGCCCGATGTCGTCGGCGGGTGAAACGCCGAGCAGGTCAATCGCATAATCCCAGAAGTTGGTTTTATCGGCCGAATGCGTGTTGCTTGGAATTTCGTAGGTGATCGTCACGCCGGAAGCGGCGATGTGTGGATGTTCGTCGCGTCGGTCGATGACCTGCGCGTGCAGGGTATTGAACGGCGGCAGAATCATCAGTTCGGAGAAGTCCTCGTTCATGCAGTGCATGCCCAGGTCGTTGTAGCCGAAGACCACATAATCGTCGAACCAGACGTCGTCGTCGCCGGTGGCGTCGTCGTCGCCGGCATCGTCGTCGCCAGCGTCGTTGTCGTCGTCATCGTCGTCGCCTGACGAATCGTCGTTGTCGTCGTCATCGTCGCCGCAGGCGATGGTCAGGGCAAGCACAAGGCATAATAAAGTATAAAGAAGCAAAAGGTTATTTTTCATCGCCCACTCCCAGGTTCTTTCATTGCTTTAATTCTACCCTAACTATTGGGACAAAAAGCAATAATAATTTTTTCGCAGGCGAACCCCAAGGGGATGAGCGAGTGGGTCGGAGCCGGCTATTCCAACAACAACTGGCGCAGGTTGTTCGCGCGTTTGCGCAGGTCGCGCATGAGCTGCGCGGCGTTTTGCACGGTCTGGTCGTTGAGTTCGGAGGTTTTGTAGATTTCGTCGGCGACGCGCGCGAAGCCCCGGCCCTGGGTGCCGGCCTTGGCGGCCTCGATGGTCGCGTTGAGCGACAGTTGGCTGAGCGTGTCGGTGGTGCGGTCGAGTTCGGCGGACAGGTCGCGGATCAGGTCGGAGATGTCCACCAGCAGATCGGCGACCTCGGCGATCAGGCGTTGATCCATGATGCGCGTGAGTTCGTCGCCCGTCTGGCCCTTGGCGTCGAGCGAGGCGAACCACAGGTCCATCACCTCGGGGGGGACGATCGCCGTGCCGTCCATCGCGCAGCGGCAGGCGCCGCGGCGCAGTTCGGCGTTGTCGGTAACGATCAGCAACGCGTTGGGATGGAGCGCGAGCAACGGTTCGGGTTTGTCGAAGGTGTCCAGGCCGACGAAGCGGTTGGCGATGTCGCCCAGCTCGGCGGGATTGTCGGCGCAGACGCCCACGACGGTCATGCCCTCGAGGTGCACGAGTTCGTCAAGAATGCGCGCGGCGCCCTCGCCGCCGCCGAGTATGGCAATGCGCATCGGGTTTACCCCCCGGCTGTCGGTGACCAGGGTTATCCAATCACTCTTCGGCCAAACGTGCAACCGAAGTCACTTTGCTTTCGGCGTCGATCTCGAACAGACGCACGCCCTGCGTGTTGCGCCCGATGGTGCGGATGTCGCTGACGCGCAGGCGGATGATCTTGCCGCTGTCGGTGATCATCATCATGTCGTCTTCATCGGCGACTTGGAGCATGCCGACCACGTCGCCGTTGCGCGCGGTGGTCTTGATCGTGATGATGCCCTGACCGCCGCGGCCCTGCAGGCGGTATTCGCTTTCGGTGGTGCGCTTGCCGTAGCCGTGGGCGCAGACGGTCAGCAGCGTGGTGTTGGGTACGATCACGGCCATCGAGACGACCTCGTCGTCCGGTTTGAGGGTGATACCGCGCACGCCGCGCGCGGTGCGGCCCATCTTGCGCACGTCGCTTTCCTTGAAGCGGATCGCCTTGCCTTTGCGCGTGGCGAGGATGATTTCCTGTTGGCCGTCGGTCAGGCGCACGCCGATGACCTCGTCGCCCTCGTCGATGGTCAGGGCGATGATGCCGGTCGCGCGCGGGTTGGCGTAGGACATCAGGTCGGTGCGTTTGATCACGCCCTGCTTGGTGGCGAAGACGATGTACTTGCCCTCTTCGAAGTCGCGCACCGGCAGCACGGCGGCGAGGCGCTCGCCGCTCTTTTGCAGTTCGAGCAGGTTGATGATCGCCTTGCCGCGGCTGGCCCGGCCGGCTTGCGGAATCTGGTAGACCTTGAGCCAGTACACGCGCCCGGCGTCGGTGAAGATCAGCACGTAGTCGTGCGTGCTGGCGATGAACACCTCTTCGACGAAATCCTCGGTTTTGGTGTCCATGCCGATCTTGCCCTTGCCGCCGCGATGCTGCGCGCGGTACAGCGAGAGGGCGTTGCGCTTGATGTAGCCGGTATTGGACACGGTGACGACCATGTCCTCCTCGACGATCAAGTCTTCGATCGACAGGTCGCCGGTGTCTTCGACGATCTCGGTGCGCCGGTCGTTGGCGTATTTTTTCTGCAGGTCGGTCAGCTCGTCTTTGATGATCTGCATCAACAACCGGTCGTTGGCCAGAATCTCCTGCAGGCGGGCGATCAGTTTGATCAGCTCGTTGTATTCCTCGATGATCTTTTCCCGCTCAAGGCCGGTCAGTTTCTGCAGGCGCATGTCCAGGATGGCCTGGGCCTGCAGCCGCGACAGGTCGAATTTGTTCATCAAGTTGTCGCGCGCGTCGTCGACGGTTTTGCTTTCGCGGATGGTGGTGATCACCTCGTCGAGGTGGTCCAGCGCGATCTTGATGCCTTCGAGGATGTGGGCGCGCTCTTCGGCCTTGCGCAGTTCGAAGCGGGTGCGCCGGGTGACGACCTCGCGGCGGAAGTTGATGAACTCGTCGAGGATCTGGCGCAGGTTCAGGATGCGCGGCTGCCCGTCGACCAGGCACAGCAGGATGATGCCGAAGGTGGTCTGGCAGTTGGACATTTTGTAGAGCTGGTTGACGATCACCGAGCTCACCGCGTCGCGTTTGAGTTCCATGACGACGCGCACGCCGTCTTTGTCCGATTCGTCGCGCAGGTCGCCGATGCCTTCGATCTTCTTGTCGCGGACCAGTTCGGCGATTTCCTCGACCAAGCGCGCTTTGTTGACCTGGTAGGGCACCTCGGTGATGATCAGATCGGAAGAGCGTCGTGTAGGGAAAGAGTGTACCATC
>ERZ795059.4965-NODE-4965-length-12264-cov-5.852486_pt1 | contig 12264 bp, 8 predicted proteins | sample MGYA00375143_ERZ795059 | MGnify/ENA primary metagenome ERZ795059 (study PRJEB30188, sample SAMN05720168) | activated sludge metagenome | isolation source: Anaerobic digester | place: USA | collected 2015-01-07 ... | reverse complement strand
TAAAACAAGTTAAATTCATTGTGGAATAAAACCTTTTATGAACGAAGTTCCACAGGAACTTATTTTTACTTTTTCTCTTTTTCCTATTTCAGAATTATCAATTACTACTTGTTTGTAATATTTGTTACGGCCAACATACCCTTTCATTTTCTCAAGAACAATAAATTCAACTTCTTTACCTAAATACATTTCATTTCTCTTTTTAGCTATTTCATTGCATAGTAAACTCATTTCAGTGCTACGCGCATTAATAATATGTCTGTCAACTTGTTTCATTTTAGCTGCAAGAGTACCCTTACGTGCACTATATTTAGAAACATTAACTGTGTCGGGTTGAGTTTTCTTGATTAGTTCAATACTTTCCTGGTGATCCTGTTCAGTTTCACTGGGAAAACCTACAATAAAGTCAGTCATTACATTATTGAATTTATCTTTTCTTATTTCGTTGTTAATTTTAATGTAATCATCAATTGAATTTTCACGTTTCATTTTATTTAATATTGAATTTGAACCGCTCTGGATAGGTACATGAAAAAATTTATAGAATACATCATTTTCATTTATAATATCTATTACTTCCATGTTGTTCATTAAATGTTTAGGATTCATCATACCTATTCTAATTTTCATATCTTTTGTTTCAATCTCACTTATTTTTTTCAATAATTGTGTTAAATTAGTGTTTAAATCTATACCGTAAGCACCCATGTCTTGAGAAGTAACTCGTAGTTCCTTAACTTTAGAATTAACTGCATCCTCAACACGTTTTACAACTTTAGTTATAGGCATACTTGTTAGGCCCTTACGCGCTAAACGAGTGAAACAATAGGTACACGCGGAAGTACAACCATCACCGATAGCTAGAACTTCAATTGGTTTTGAATAGGTATATTCAAGTTTATTTTTATCTTGCTTTTTCATTAAGTTAATTCCTTTAAATTCAAGTGCATAGTTAACCGCATCAATTACACTTTGAAGTGAATAAGTACCTAAAAATACTGCACGGGGAAGGAATTTACGGAAATAGGAGGGGTTACCACTGGGAAGACATCCACACACAATTAAAGGTTTAGTTATAGATTTTAGACGATTAATCATACGCTTTTCAGTTGCATCCTTAACACCACATGTATTTACTATTATAACATCCGCGTCAATTTCATTAGAAACAAAATCATAACCGGCACTTACAAGTAACTCTTTAAGTAATTCAGAATCATGTTGATTTAGAACACAACCATAAGTTTCAATGTAAAAGCGCATTAAACATAATTAGAAAATGAAATAAATAAAAAGAAAAAAATTAACAGCTACCTGAACTACCATCTAATAAAGAAACATCAGATAATGTAGTATTACATTCTCCTGGAACTACAGAAAAAGCCCCACAAATAAATTGTTTATAATATTCAGGTATAAATTGTTTATCTATAGAAACACCATTTACTTTCAAAGTAGGAGAACTAGATACTTTAGCAACGTTGGATTTTTGTACTTCTAAATCTGCTATTTCATTATATGATGAATTAAATTGTGATTCAATATAATCTGTATCTAATTCATTGTTAATTGCCATTTCTTTCCAACATGTTTCCATATTTTTAGAATTACAATTATTATTGATATCTACAGTATATTTTATCCAAGTAGAAGATCCATACTTATTAAATACAATTTTTTCTCTAATATCTTGATTTAATTCATAAGTGCCGTGTAATGAATTATAATTACCATTACTACCACTTAAAATATAAACAGGTTCAAAATCGATAGTGTCATTTAATAAAAGGAGCGCGTCTAAGATTGCATTTTCAGCAACATCTCCATAAGGACAATCACTCATAACATATAATTTAACTACAGGTTTATCTGTTTTGACTAATTCAATAGGTTTAGTTTCAACTGTTTGATTTGCTAAATAAGCATCCATTTGTAAAACGGCTTCGTTTATTCCAACTAAATACTCATCAATAGTATAAGGTTTTTGAACAAGAAGATATTTCTCATCTGAAGAGAGATAAATTGGTTGTTCTTGACCCATGAAATCAAAAGTTAATACATTAAAACCCTCACTATAGTTACTATATAAATACTGTAATTCATATTTTTCACCACTATTTACATAAATCATTCCTTCTAGAATACTTTTTACCTTATTAATAGTTTCATTTGAAACACTAAATTCACCTTCAGTTGCATTCAAATCAGTTGGAGGGGTTGTATTACCATTTCCATTTGCAAGTAAGCTAAAAATCACTATCAATAGGAGGATGCTTACTCCTATTAACATGTTGACTTTATTTTCATTTATAAAATTCATAACATTCATATCATAACACCTTTAGTTATACTGGAAAATTAAGAACAAAACCCTTATAAATGCTTAACCAACTTAACAATGCTATGCTTTGCAAGGAATTGGAAGATTATTTTCATTCGAGGTTTAAGGAATATACTCCAATCCAAGCGAAAGCAATTCCAGTTATAAATTCTGGAAAAGATACGTTAATTATAGCACCAACGGGAAGTGGTAAAACTGAAGCGTGTTTCCTCCCTTTACTAAGTAAAATCCATGAAGGTAATTCTAAACCCATTTCAATACTTTATATAAGTCCTTTAAAGTCATTGAACAGAGATTTAATTAGAAGATTGAGGGAATGGGCACACGTATTAAATTATAGAGTTGCAGTTAGGCACGGGGATACAAGTACAAGTGAAAGGAATTTACAATCAAGAAACCCCGCAAACATATTTATTACAACTCCGGAAACTTTAGGCATTTTACTCACAGTTCCAAGGTATAGAGAATATTTCAAAAACATATCCGGAGTAATTGTTGATGAATTGCATGAAGTAATTTCAAGTAAAAGGGGATTACAATTATCATTAAATTTAACAAGATTAAGAGAAATTACAAATTTCCAAATAGTAGGTGCAAGTGCAACGTTAACTAACGTTGAAGAATCTGCAAAATTTATTTTTCAAGGAGAATATGAATGTGTTAAAGATAAAATTACAGTGGCACCCGAATTTGAAATTATAAAATCCAGTGGAGCAGGAAGTTTAGAAAGAATAGATTCAATGTGTAAAATAATTAAAGAAAAAATGTCGAAGAGGAAGGTGTTAATATTTACAAATACAAGATTTATGGCGGAACTTGTGGGAAACAGGTTAATATCAAATAAATTGAATGTTAGTGTACATCATAGCTCTTTAAGTAAAGAAGAGAGAGAAAGAGTGGAACTTGAATTTAAAGAAAATAAAATCCAAGGATTAGTTTGTACCTCATCACTTGAATTGGGAATTGATGTTGGTGATGTTGATTTGGTTATACATATAAGTTCACCTAAACAAATTAGGAAAGCATTACAAAGGGTTGGAAGAAGTGGACATGCTTTCGGCCAGAAATCTAAAGGTGTAATCATTGCACATAACTCATTTGATTTAACGGAAGCAGAAGTGATTAAAGAATTTGCTGAAAAATTGAAAATTGAAGAAGACGATATAATTTTCCCCTCACTTGAAGTTTTAGCACATTCAATTGCAGGATTACTTATAATCAATAGAAGTATGAGTGCAGAAAAAATTTATGAATATTTCACAAAAAATAAAAAATATGAGGGAATGGATTATGATGATTTTCTGTTGTTACTTGGAGAAATTCATTCAAATGGAGTAGTTTTTTATGATGGAATTAATGTTAAGAGTACAAGAAGAACAAGGGATTATTATTATAGAAGATTAAGTACAATTCCATATTCCTTGAGAATTAAAATGTTACATGGAGGCAATGAAATTGGGGAATTGGATGAAAGATTTGTAATGTCTTTAAATGAAGGGGACATATTCATTACAAGAGGAACACCATGGATTGTTCTAAGTATAGAGGAAGATAAAATTAGAGTTGAACATTCGCGAACTAACACTTTAGCTATACCTGCATGGGAAGGTGAACAAATACCTGTTAAGGAAATAATTTCTGAAAATGTAATGAAGAAAATGAATTTGGAAAAAGAATTGTTAATTGAAGTTTACGCGGACATGTTGATAATTTATTCATTTTTAGGAACGAGAGGAAATAATGCCTTAGCACTTTCAATGGCGAGTAAATTAACAGAACATTTCGGCGCGGAATGTATTGCTAAATCTTCACCGTATGCAATTTTTGTTAAGTTACCTTACCCTATAAATCAAGAACAACTAATCACACAAATTAAAGAGATGAATGTTACACATCAAATTAATTCAATATTAAACAAGAATAATATGTTCGGACATTTATTTTCACAAAGTTCATTTTTCCTGGGGAGAACGGATAAAAATGAAAGGTATTCACCTTTTTATTTACAAAAATTAAGTGATAGTGTCCCGTACAAAGAAGCTAAGAAATATTTTATGTATAGATATTGTGATATTAATTTAGCAGAACTTTTCATTAGAAGCTTGGGAAAGAAAAAAATTAATTTTAAAATACTTCAAAAATTATCAAAGATGTCAAATGATGTTTTGGAACACATGTCAGGTTCACAAATATTAATGCCGGAAATTAATGAATCTACAATTACAACATTCATTGAAAGTGTTCCTGCAAACGTTAAATTTATTTGTGCAAATTGTGGGGCACCACAATTTTCAAGCTTAGAGAATTTACAAAAAAAATGTATTAAATGTAAAAGTGTTTTACTTGCTCCGGTTAGAGATTCGGATAAAAAGGAATATTCAAAAGATGAACTGATGAGGAGAGCTGCTGCATATAATTCTTATGAAAAGAGAGCAATAATTGCTTTGGCAACATACGGAGTTGGAATTGATATGGCCACTAAAATTTTAGCACGCATGCACCCTGATGAAAAAAGTTTCGTTTTAGATTTACTTAAGGCAAGAGATAATTTTATAAGAACAAAAAAGTATTGGTCTGCCAATGATTAAAAAAGTTAGTGAGTTAATTATATCATGCACTTGTATCAAAAGTATGCTCCTAATTCACTTAAAGAATTTGCGGGAAATCCATCTGTTGTTGAAGAAATTAGAACATGGGCATTACTTTTTGAAAATAATAAAATACAAAAACCGTTACTTATAAGTGGTCCTCCCGGTGTTGGTAAAACTGCTTTGGCAATTGTTTTAGCAAAAGAAATGGGATGGGAAATATTAGAATTGAATTCAAGTGATACGAGAAATAAAAATAATATAGAAAAAATAATTGGTGGCGCTTCAGGATTCAGTGGACTTTTTTCAAGGTTTAAATTGATTTTGATTGATGAGGCAGATAATTTTCAAGGTAATGCTGATAGAGGTGGAATAGTTACAATAACAAGAATTATAGAAGAGAGTAAACAACCTATGATATTAACAGCTAATGATGTATGGGACCCTAAACTTGCAACAGTAAGGAATTCTTGTAAAATAATAGACATGAAAAGGATTAACAAGAACACCATAAAAAACGTTCTTGAAAAAATAGCTAACGAAGAGGAAATTATAATCAGTGATGAAGATATAATTAAAATAAGTGAGAACTGTGATGGAGATTTAAGATCGGCAATTATTGATTTACAATCAAAAACCACAGAAGATTTAAGAAATAGAGATAAAGTTATTTTTGAATGTATGAAAGACTTGTTTAACTCAAAGGATTTTGATGCTGCACTTAAATCTTTTGAAAACACAACATTGGACCATGATATGATTAAATTATGGGTGGAACAAAATATTTGTTTAGAATATTCAAAACCAGAAGAATTAGCATATGCTTACAATTACATGTCAAGGGCAGATATTTTTGATGGAAGAATAATGAAAAGACAAGAATGGAAATTACTTAAATATAGTAATTCTATTATGTTAACTGGAGTAGGTTTAGCGAGAGATGGGAAAAATTCAAAATATGTTAAACATGAATTTCCATCATATTTGAGAAGTATGAGTTTAACTGCAAGGAAAAGAGCTACAAGGAAAAAAGTACTGAAAAAAATAAGTGAGAAATGTCACGTTTCAATAAATGATGCTAACTTGTTTATACCTTTAATACAAACAATGATTAAAAAAACAAATGTAGGTTTCTTTGATTTTGAAGAAGATGAAGTAAGTTACATTTCAAAAATTTAAAAAAGAATGAGCAGAAATAGTTTTATGAAATTCTTGAATTTTTTCATTTTAATGGTTTTAATGTTTGGTTTAATTAATGCAGATAGTTTTACTAAAGTGAACCCGCAAAATATTGAAAGTATATCCGTAGAAATTACTCGTTCTGGAACGATAGTTTCAGAAATGGGAATGTTTTCTAACATGGATTTAACTTTAACAATTCCACAAACAACATATTATCAAGTTGTTGAAATGTATGGACATGAAAATGGGGAAGTTAAAAAAGTAGGTGAAAGTGAAATTTTAAATTTCAAAAAAAGTGAAAAGATAAGTTCATTTACATATTCTTACATAGCACACGTAATAACCAATAAAAGAATTATAGATAAACTCACAGATTATCAAGGTGGAATGGAAAGTTTTATTGATGAAAGTGAACATATTCAAATAAATGATATTATAAAAAATAAGGCAAAGGAAATTACAAACTACACAGAAAACGATTTAGAAAAAGTTGCACTGCTTGCCATTTGGGTAAATGAGAATATGGAATATGACCTTAAAGAAGTTGGAAAAAATTCAAATTCAATTGAAGTTTATGAAAAAAGAAAAGGGGTTTGTGTAGAATATACAAATTTATTTTTGGCAATGGTTAGATCTTTAGGAATTCCAGGAAGAGCAATAACGGGATATGTTTATTCACCTGATTATGGATGGCAATTACATTCTTGGGGAGAAGTGTACTTGGATAAATGGATAGGCGTAGACCCTACATGGTTAGAAGTTGCAAGCATAGATGCAACACATATTCCACTCTACTTTAATCATGATACGGTATTAAAAGAAAGTATAACGGCAACTGTAACTTCACAAACACCACTTAAATGGGTAGGAAAAAGCACATTGGGAAGTTCAACTGATGGGATTGAAATCCAATCATTAAAAGAAGAAGATATTAATTATAAAATTGAAAATCTACCAAAAGGAGAAATACAAATAGGAGAAGAAGGAGTAATATTGTTTGAAATTGATGTTGATCATTATATGATATTTCAAGCGAATGTTATTCCTTGTAATTATGAAACTCCACTTATAAAAATGGATAAGGAAAAAATTACTTACTTTTTATCACCGGGAAAAAATTTTGTTCCTATAGGGTATAAAGTTTCTGAGATGGTTAATTCTAATAATAAATATCTTTGTCCTATTACAATTTCGCATACTTTGGGATATGATGTAATAGATGTTAATATTGAAGGAAGAAGAAGAAGTTCATCATTTGATGTTTATGTTTCAAAAATAAGTAAAGAGGAAAATTCATTTAAAGTTTATTCAAATGAGGGAATACCCATCAACATATTAACAAATAAAGAAAGTAATGAAATCAACATTGATAAAAATACCATAAGTGAAGAAATATATTTTCAAAAAGAAGGCATAAACAAAATGAATGTTTTATTTTATACAGAAAGTCAAGTTAAACTTTTTGATTTGGATAATATGGGAATGGGAAGTAAGGAAATCATACCTACAAGAATCACGTTCAATGAAAAAATACCTAATGATGTAATTTCATATTTAGAAATTGATTTTGAATTTAAAAATGGAGATGAAATCACCATAAGTTATTTTATTGAAGGAATTTTAGTTTCAACAGATAAAATTAAGGATAGAAATTATAAATTTAGAAAGGAACTTAACACAAAAAAAATAGGTGTCCAGAACATTGAAGTTAAAGCAAAATCATATAGTGAAGAATTTGTTTATAAGAATAGTTATGAAGTATTTGAACCTATAATTTCATGTGATATTATTGATATTGGAAATGATGAATATCAAATTGAAATTAATGGCCCTGTAAAGAAATATGTAATTTATATAAACGAACAAAAAATTAATTCTAACATAATAACATTAGAAAAAGGAACTAATGAAATTAAAATTGTTTGGGAAGATCTAGCAGGTTACGAGAGAACTTATGTTCAAAATTATAACACAGAAGGAATATTCACAATTATATATGTTTTAATTGGATTAGTTGTTATATTTATTATATACTTTTTCCGTGATAATATAATGAGTTGGTTTAAATGCAAATTGAAATAACTGAAAAGGAAATTAAAAACGCTATTAAAATTGAATTTAATAAGAAAGAGAAAGTGGGAGAAATAAGTTACAAAGAAGATATTATAACCTGTAACCTGGGAAAAGAAAAGGTTACAAATAATTCAATTAAAAAAATACTTCAAAATGTAATAAGTTTCGGTAAGAATTTGAAAAAAGATATAATTATAGATGTTAAGGGATTTGATGATGGAATAGCATCATATATATTTTATTATTTGATTTTATCTGAAAATGAAATTAAAAATTTGAAGAGTGAAAAGGAAGAAGAAAAAAATGAAAATAAAATTTATTTGTGGGCAGATAAAAGACAATTTCCAGAACTTTCAAAGGCAAGTATATTAGGTGATTCTGTTAATTATGTTAGAGAAATAAATTTACTTCCGGGAAATATTGCTACACCTTCATACATAAATGAAGAAGTTAAAAAAATGGCAAAGGAATGGAACTTGAAATATGAATGTATTGATTTTCAACAGATTCATGATTTAGAGATGAACGCGTTCATGTCCGTTGCTAAGGGAAGTTACAATGAACCTGTAATGCCCATAATTAAATATACACACAAAAAAGCAAAAAAAACAATCTTGATTGTGGGAAAGGGAATTACTTTTGATAGTGGTGGGATTTCACTTAAACCTTCAAAGGGAATGGAAGAAATGAAATATGATAAGAGCGGTGCTATTACAACAATGGGAATTATAAGAGCGATTGCAGAAATTGAACCGGAGATTAATGTGATTGGTGTTATGCCTTTATGTGAAAATATGCCAAGTGGTAACGCTACAAGGCCAGGAGATGTTGTTACTGCATATAATGGTAAAACAATTGAAATATTAAACACGGACGCGGAAGGTAGAATGATTTTAGCGGACGCTTTAGCATATGGGATTGAAAAGTATAAACCTGATTATGTTATTGATTTGGCTACATTAACTGGTGCAGTTACAGTTGCACTTGGAAGTTATCACATTGCTATACTTGGAAATGATAAGGAGTTCATTGACTTAATTAATGAAAGTTCAAAGAAAAGTTATGACCAGGTATGGCAATTACCTTTAACGGAAGAGTATGTTGAATTAATGAAAGGTAAATTTGCAGACATTAAGAATAGTTCAGAAACTGGTGAAGCGGGAACAATTACGGCCGCTGCGTTCCTTTCAAATTTTGTTGGAAAAACTAAATGGGTACATTTAGACATTGCAGGAACTGCGCACACAAAAGGGAATTCACCATTTAGTTTTGGGCCAACGGGTGCAGGACTAAGTGTAGTTGTTGAAACTATTCTCAATTTACAGAAGAAAAAATAATATATAAAAAAAAGCGCTGAGGAGCAGGGTTCTCATATACTAAAGTATATGGCACCATTCCAAAACTTCGTTTTGGAAGGTTCCGCCCCTGCAGGACGGGAAGGGACTTCGCGTCCCTTAACCCTGCGCTAACCCTCTGACCATTTTATAATTAACATTAAATTGATATTAATAATAAGAAAAAGCGCTGAGGATGGGATTTTTAGGTAGTTAACAAAGTTAATGTTCTATCGCCACCGCACGGGGTGGTGGGGCAGAACACACGGGGAGGAGGGGGTCTCCCCCTCATCCGCAGTGCTTGAACCCACGCGGGCAGGGCCCACTAGATTAGCAGTCTAGCGCCTTAACCACTTGGCTACCTCAGCTTAAGCTTAATTAGAATGTATAAGTTTTTATTTATTTTTATTAATTTACGATTAAATTACATTATGCGCATACACTTTATGGTGAACGGATTAGGGTTGGGACATCTTTATAGGTCTTTACCGTTAATAGAAGAACTAATTAGAAGAAAACATGAAGTATCAATTTCATCCTTCGGTAAATCTTATGAAATATTAATTTCAAAAGGGTATATGGTCCACGAGTTGCCTGCTATAGGTGAACTCATAACTAAAGAAGAAGAAATTGACGTTAACAAAAGTTTAATTGAAAATATGAAAAGAATTAAACCGAGTGCATTGAAAAAAATAACAACAGCAATAACAAAAAATAAACCTGAGGTTTTAATTGTAGATGGATATATACCTGGAATTTTCATATCAAAAATGTTAGGAGTTCCCGTTATAAGTATAATTAACTGTACCCGTTTATCATACGTTTTCAAACAGATTAACGGATTAATTGAATTCGGTAGTGATGCTGTTTCAAAAACTATAGTTGATTTAAGTTCACTTTTAATTGTGCCCGATTATGAACCTCCTTTCACCATTACTAGAAGAAATTTAGAATTTTTTGGTTCTGAACATAAATTTCATTTTGTTGGTCCACTTGATATAATCAAACCTAAAAAGAAAAATAATGAAGTTTTAATTACAATGGGTGGAAGTGGTTTACAGAATTCTGAAATGAATAAGATAAAAGAGGTTTTACAAAAAAATGGGTACAAGGTTCACAATAGTGGTATGATTGAAAAGAGTGAAATTAATGATTTAATTTCAAGGGCACCTTTTATAATAACTCATGGTGGGCACACCTCTATTATGAGTTGTGTTACTTGTAAAACTGCACTCATTTTAATTCCATTAAAAGATTACACAGAGAGGGTTAACAATTGTTTAGGTGTTACAGAAAAAGGGTTAGGTGTAAGTTTAGACACAGAATTTTTAGATGAAAAAACCATACAATTAGCCATAGAAACGGTTAATTCAAATAAGTGTAAGGAGAATTTAGAGATTTATTCTAAGATTGACACTTCAAAAAATGTTACTCATGCCTGTGATTTAATTGAACAAGTAATTTTGAAAAATCGTAAAAAATAAAAAGGCTCTATTCTTTAATTAATACATAAGAAGGGAAGACAGCTCACCGGGTACTCCGGAGGAAGGTCCGCCCACAATGAACTTTGTGTTTCTTAAGGAAATATGGGGATACAGAAACGATACCTTTCATTCTTAGAATGATTTTATATGACGTTGGAAATGAAAAGGATGAAACGGCCCCTGTACAAGGTAATGATTGTGCAAGCTTAAAGCGCTTAGATCAATGCTGTTAGCCCTTTCTTTCGGTTGAACCTTCGGTTCATATCCTAAAGAAAGCCCTAGGGGAAAGAAATTTTTTCTAGTTAAACAAAAGGTGGCCTATCACCCTTCTTATATTTTTTTATTTTACAAAATTGTTTTTATTATTTTCAATTTTGCCTCACGGAGGCAAAATGCGGGCAAACGCTTTGCGTTTGCGGCACACGTATCCACGTAGTGGATGGTGTGTCCTTTTCCTACGGAAAAGAGGCATGCCAAACGACTTTGTCGTTTGAGCATTACCGGGGTTTGAAGGCGTTACTTCGGCAGAGCCGAAGGGCGTGTTTATTCGTGAACGAATAAACAGGGCGGAAAGCTCACCCATTTACGACAATTTGTGATATTAAACGTTTGATTTATAATATATTTGAACTTAATTTAATACGCATAGGTGAATAGAAAATGATGAAACAAATAACAGTAATTATAGAGAATAAAATAGGGGCCTTAGCAAGTATAACTGATATATTAGGCAAAAGTGGCATAAATATTGTATCAATATCTGCACAGGGATTTGAAAACACAGGTATTGTTAGAATATTAACACCTGATATAGTTACGGCAACTAATGAATTGGCAAAAGCTGGATTTAACGCTCTTGTTAGTGATGTTATTATATTAAAAATGTTAGATAAACCTGGTGAATTATACAAAACAACTAAAAAATTAAGTAAAGATGGAGTTAACATTAGATCCGTTTACATTATTGGTAAAGATAATGAAGGAAGAACAGAAGTTGTAATCGACCCGGAAGATTATAAGAGAGCACTTAAATTGTTAAACTAATTTTTATATTTTTAATTCTTAATTTTAAACATGTCATTATTGTGTAAAAATGAGATTGTTAAAGCTTTAAATGATAAAGAAGTTATACTTCAACCCTTAGATTTGAATAATGTTGGCATAGATAGTGTAGATATTTGTTTAGGCCCTAAGCTACTTATTGCTAAAAAGACAGGTAAAGTTGTTGATATTAAGAATGGTGCAGAAATGGAATTTGATGA
>ERZ795059.4959-NODE-4959-length-12271-cov-7.301899_pt1 | contig 12271 bp, 8 predicted proteins | sample MGYA00375143_ERZ795059 | MGnify/ENA primary metagenome ERZ795059 (study PRJEB30188, sample SAMN05720168) | activated sludge metagenome | isolation source: Anaerobic digester | place: USA | collected 2015-01-07 ... | reverse complement strand
CCGATCTGCTGACTTCGGAAGCCTACGAAGTCTCGCGGTCCGCTCTGCTGTCTTTCTATTTCAAGACACGCCAACTTAAAAGTCGGCATTCCCAATTTGGTGTACCCCGATATTATTCCCACTTGTCCCCGACGATATCCGTCCATATGTGTTATAATCGCGGTAGACTTCTGCTTGCTTACCTGAGCCGATGATGCGAGCCTTATCCGGAGACAGGTCTCTTTCGGGTGATACCCGCGTTTATACCGGTGGTTATACCGTCAAACAGGCGAAGCCGATCTCTTTGACCATAGCCTTGATAAGGGTCTTTAGGTATTTTGTGTGATTTTCAGAGTACGGACTCAAAGGAGGAAACAATGGATCGCTTGCCAAAACGCGTGGTGATCGTGGATGGATATTCCACCGGGGTTTTCTATATGCCCTTGCTCAAGGAGCTCGGGATAGAGGTCATCCACGTCCGTTCGACTCCGGTTTCTTTGAACGCGCATATCACCGATATCGCCAACGCGGCTCTCAAAAAAAACGCGACGTATTTCACCGCCCTCGTCGACGGGGCTCGGCCGTTCGAAGAGATCGTCGAAGAGGTGAGCGCCTATAAACCGGTGGCCGTCATCCCCGGTTGTGAGACGGGGGTCGAACTGGCGGATCAATTGGCCCACTTTTGGGGGCTACCGGGCAACGATTTGGCCTTCAGTCGGGCCCGCCGAGATAAATTCGCTATGTACGAGGCCGTTTCCAAAGCCGGACTCCGTCACCTCGACTATGGAAGGTTCGCCGCTTCGCCTCCGCTGGTCTCTTGGGTAAAACAGAAGAACCGGTTTCCCGTGGTCATCAAGCCTGCCAGAAGCGCGGGAGCCGACGGGCTCCATATCTGCCGCTCTCTCGACGAAGTCGAACAAGCGTTTGAAAAGCTGACCGGCATGAATACGATCTTTGGAGAGCCGAATACGTCCGTTATCGCGCAGGAATTTGCAGATGGATACGAAGTCGTCGTGAACACCGTTTCCTGCAAAGGCTGGCACCGTGTGACCGACCTTTGGCGTTACAGCAAAACCATAACGGCGGACGGGCGTTCGGTCTACGATGGTGCCGAACTCGTTCCGGACTTCGGTGAGGTTACGGATGAGGTTCTTGGATATGCGTTCGCGGTTTTAGATGCGCTGAAAATTACGATAGGAGCCGCGCATACCGAGATCATGGTCACCGCCGACGGTCCCGTCTTGATTGAATGCGGCGCGCGCGCGATGGGCGGAAGCTTTTCGCAAACGCTTCTCCGCTCCTGTTTGGGGTATACGCAACTCGAGGTGAGTCTCGATGCCTATCTGTCACCGGACACCTTTCGAGCGCGATGGGATCGACCCTACGCTTTGCTCCGTTACGCCCTCTTCAAATTCCTCGCTTCAACCCGAAAAGGAATGCTCGACGCCATACCGGGCGTCACGCTACTGGCGGGGCTGCCTTCCGTGAAGGGCGGAAACTTCCTCGGTAGCCTGGAAAGCGGGGAGGTGGAGCGCACCGTGGACCTGTTTACCTCCCCAGCGGATATCTACCTCTGTCACGAAGACAGACGCGTGTTGCACGAGGACGTTTCGTTAATCAGGGATTTAGAAAAAGAAGCGCAGAACCTTTTATTCGAAATGTCTCCCGATCACGCGCAAGGGCACAACCCCGAGTGGTACTTGGAACTACCCGACGATCTATGGCTGAAACCGGAGGAAGTGGGTAAACCCGACGCCGATACCATTTGGAAGGCCCTAGGCCTACGCGAGGGTGTGGAAGCGCTCGATTGCCCGTGCGGGGACGCGCGCGTGGGTATCCACCTGGCCCGACGCGGGGTTCGGATCACCGGTATCGATGTGAACCCCCGTTTTATCCAAAAAGCGAAGGAAAGGTTCGCCGCCGAAGGGTTGCCTGGCGATTTTTCCGTCGGGGATATGAGGGACATTCGCTTCGAAGGGCGCTTCGAATACATCATCAACTGGTTTAACAGCTTCGGATACTTCGATATCGAAACGGACTTCTACGTTCTCAAATTGTTTTGGAAGGCGCTTCGCCCCGACGGGTCACTGTTGATTGAAGCGCCTAACCGGAGCAATATCATCGCCAACACGAGAAAAATTATACAGAAAGACGGCCACGAGCTGGCGCGCCATTGGGATGACCTGACCGAACGGTTGTACGCCCCGGCGGAAGTGAACGTTAACGGCGAAAAGAAGACCGTCTGGGTCGGTAGCCGTATGTATTCGATTTCCCAATACCGGTTGCTGTTCCGACTCGCCCGGTTCTCGTCCGTCGACGTCTACGACGAAAACCTGAACCCATTTAGCGACGAGGCCCGGCGGGCCATTTTCATCGCCCATAAAACGTAGTCTTTAACGTAGAAAAAGGGCTTGATAGTATCCGAAAAAAGAAGGAAGTCAACGCAATAGAAAAACGCGATTTAACGACTGGCGGTGTCTACAGAAACCTCTTTGCGATGTCCATACCGACCGCTTTGGGGTTTTTGGGCCAAACCATCTACGACGTGGTGGATATGATATGGATCGGACGGGTATCCAGCGCCGCCGTCGCCGGTATCACCATCTTCGTCATCGTTTTTTGGACGGTGGAAGTCCTGAACGAAATCATCGGGATCAGTTCCGTTTCGTTGATCTCGCAAAGCTTCGGAGCGAAGGACTACGAGCGCACCCGACGCGTGATCGAACAGACTTTGACCTTCAAGGCGCTGATGGCTCTGCTGGCCATGATATTCCTGTTAATCTTCCTAAAGCCTTTGTTGGGCTTTCTCACACAGGACGAAGAGGTGTTGAAACACGCTTTGGATTACGGATTCATCCGGCTCTTCTTCCTACCGATGATGTTCTCTTCGTATACGGTCAATACGGCGTTGCGCTGCGTAGGCGACGCCAAGAGCCCGATGATGATTATGCTCTTCGTCTCTATCCTCAACGCGGTCCTCGACCCGATTTTCATTTTTGAGCGCGTTCCGGGCACATCGCTCCCGGGCTTGAACCTCGGTGTCTTTGGCGCGGGGCTCGCAACGGTGATCTCGATCTCCATCGCGTTTGCGATCGGCTTCTACTTGCTCTATTCCGGAAAACGGGGAATCAAGATATCCCTTAGGGGGCTGTTGAAGCTCGACTGGTCGATCGACTATCGACTACTCACGATAGGCCTGCCCACGGGCTTCGAAATGCTCATCCAGAAGGCCTCCTGGTACCTCGCGATGAAAGTCATCGCGGCTTTCGGCACGGTAGCCGTCGCCACAATCGGCATCGGCAACCGGTTTACAAGTTTATTGGGAATGCCTTTGATCGGCTTGTACGTCGGAAGCACGGCCATCGTCGGGCAAAACCTGGGCGCTAATCGAATCACTACAGCTCGAGAAACCGTTAAGGCCGGGGTCGTCGTCGGCGCGATTTTCGTCGCTATCGCCGCTGGCCTGGCCTTCTCGTTCCCAGAAGGGATCATGCGTATCTTTATCGATGATCCGGCGGTTGTCAACCTAGGCATCGCGATGGTACGCATCCTCGCGCCGGGCGTTTTATTTCTTGCCGTGTTTTACGGGATTGCCGCCGCTTTCGGGGGCTCGGGGTACATGAAGCCGTTTATTACAGCCAGCGTGATCAGCCGCTGCTGCGTGCTGTTGCCGTTACTCGCAATTTTTGCCTTTCTTTTAAACTGGCCCGTCGAGACCATCTGGGTCACCCTGGTACTGACCGATGCCGCCTCCGCGCTCGTGATGTTCTTCGCCTATTGCCAGAGAAAATGGGAGTCTAAAAGAGTGTGAAGGGCGTTTCACCTCGGAGCCGCGCTCTCACGATCGGACCTATCGCCTAAGCGCCGTTTTCTTTCTGCCCACCACTTGTGACTCCTCTTGACTTAACCGAAGTGAAACTGTTAAAATCACCGCGAATGCTTGGCGCAAACCATTTCTTGCATCACCTTGTGGAGAACGGGAAGGCGCGCTCGCTATCCTTTCGGACGTCGGCTCGATTCTACGCCCCTTATCGCGAGTATCCGCCCATTATTCATTCAACAAACGCTGTCGACCTGCCCAGTCGTTCTTGAGGGGGATAAGAGGCAAGCCTATCAAACCCTAAGGCGGGCCGGAGGGGCGACATGTGGCTTTTATCAAGCGATCCCGTCAACGGCTCCACAACTGTGGAAGACGCAAAGGCCCTTACAATAGGAGGTAAAGGGATGAAGAAAACCCTATTCTGGTTGTGTTTGGCCATCCTCTTTTCTCTTTCCGCCTTCTCCGCCGTGCGGATCACCGTCACCATACAACCTTATTACTTGATTTTGGAAGAACTGAAAACGTCGAACGTGGAAGTGCGCAGGCTCATCGACGCGTCTCAGAATCCCCATACTTTCTCTCCCTCCGTCGGTCAGGGAAAGTTGCTCTACGATTCGGGCATTATTCTGTATAATGGGTTGCATCTCGAGAATTACCTTGAACCAACCCTCGAGTCCATAAAACACCAAGGGAAAACGGTGATCGCGGTGAGCGACTGGATCTCCTCAGCCGTCAATCCCCATATCTGGCTGGATCCGGTATGGTTAGGCGAGGAGATTATCCCCGGTTTGAGGGAGCTGCTCCTCTCCGTCGACCCCGAAAACCGTGATCATTACCTATCAGAAAGTCAGCGGATGATCGAAGAGATCGAACGGTTGCATCTCGAACTGAAGGCCTATCTTTCGGCGTATACAGGAAAAACTGTGATCATGTCGCACCCGAGTTTCGCCTATTTTTTCGAACGATACGGTTTGAAACTCGACTCCATCTTCGAAGGAGAGGGGGACGAGCCCACGGCGGGTAAGATGAAGGCTTTGATCGACGGTCTTAAGGATAGACAAGTCATCGCGTTGTTTTTGGAACCGCAGCAGCCCCGGCGGTACGTCGAAATCTTGGCGAAGGAAGGGAAGATCGCGGTAGGAACCTTGGATCCGCTCGGGTGGAACGCCCCTTCCATCATTCAGCTGCTCAGGTCGAATTTCGAAGAAATAAAACGGGTTTTCCCTTGAGCGGGGGTCTTGGCCATTGGAGGGTATAGAATGAAATCGGCGCCGATCTTGGAAGTCTCTCAAATCTCTTATCAAAAACACGGACACGACATACTCCGGGACATCTCCTTTTCGTTGCTACCGGGGGAGTTTGCCGGGATCATCGGGCCGAATGGGGCGGGAAAGTCCACGCTCTTGCGGATCATCGTCGGCGAGATCAAGCAGTACACGGGGACGGTTCGATGTTCGTGTAAGATCGGGTACGTGCCACAAAGAAAGGAGTTTCAGCGCGACTTTCCGATCAAGGCGCGGGAAGTCGTTGCGATGGGGATGTATCAGCGGCGGGGACTCTCGCGCGTTTTTTCACAAAATGATTGGGAAGCGTGTAAGCGTCTGTTAGACCGTGTCGGAATCGGCGAGTTGTCGGAGGAGCCGATCGGCTTTTTTTCCGGCGGGGAATACCAGCGCCTGATGCTGGCGAGGGCGATCGCCTATGAACCCGACCTATTGGTCTTGGATGAGCCAGAAGCCGGGGTGGACGAGATGGGGAAGGTCTCCTTTTACGAGCTGCTGACGCATTGGCGGAAAGAACAGCAGCGCTCGATCTTGCTGGTCAGTCACGACATCGGGCTGGTCTTGAGCGCTTGTGACACGATCATGTGCCTGAATAAGTCATTGCATTGCCATAAAGACGCGGCCACCGTATCTACCGAAGACCTGCAAAGCGTTTACACCGAAGACTTCGATATCCTGATCAAAGGGAATCGCCATTTCGAAAAGGAGCATCAGCGATGATGGGGTTTCTAAGCGACCTCGCGCAGTACCACTTTCTGTGGCTCGCCTTTCTGACCTCTCTCTTTGTCGGCCTTCTGAGCGGGACTCTTTCACCGATCATCGTCAGTCGGAAGATCGAATACATCAGCGATGGCGTCGCGCACGCTACCTTCGCTGGCGTCGCTTTCTCGTTTTTGATCGGCGTGAGCGCGTTGCCCATCGCGGTTCTGGCCGCTCTGCTGTTTGCCTTCGCGGTCAGCGTGTTCAGCCGAAGGCAGAGGGCATCCGAAAACGTGATGATCGGTATCTTCCTCCCGCTCTTTATGGCGTTAGGCGTTCTATTCGTCTCGCTCGCGAAGGGGTACGTCCCGGATATGATGGGCTTCTTGTTCGGAAATATCCTCTTGATTTCCGAAACGGATCTCTGGTTTTTGGCGATCGTGTGGGTCACGGTCACCTGTTTTGTCGCGCTGTTTTTTCGGGAAATACAGTTTTACGCCTTTGACGAAGGGATGGCCAAGCACTATGGCGTCCCTGTCGCTTTCATCCATTACGTCACGCTGCTATGCCTTTCGCTTAGCGTGGTCGCTTCCGTGAAGATCGCCGGCGTCATCCTCGTGAACGCGTTCCTGATCACGCCCGGAGTGACGGCCCGATTCGTCGCAAAATCTTTCGCCCAGATGATCGGCTACGCGGTTCTGCTCAGCCTATTTGCGTGCTTCTTCGGTTTGTACTTGGGATACCGGTTGGATGCGCCCCCCGGGACGACCATGGTTTTCACGCTGTTCGGAGAGTTTCTATTGTTTTACCTCCTCGGATTGAAAAAGCCCACCACGCGCGGCGATCGGAAAAGCGAACAGAAGTCGGAACGTTAGCGACGCGAGTTGTTAGAGATCGTTCACGCCCATCAAAACAGGCGTCAGGCGCTCTCACTTGTCGAATGCCATTTTACGACGTTGCTTGTCTCGATGGAGCGCTTTACCCTCTGATGAAATCGTGTAGTGTTGGCCATCCCAAGAGAAGTCCCAGCGTTTACCGGCGATGAGGACCCCCTTGACGTCATAAGCGCAATCGAAGGGGAAAGGGTCGACCTCGATTTGCGTCTCCCCGATCGTCAAGCCGATCAGGTATCGGAAGTAGAGATCCACCACCCAAGAGTGTTGATAATCGTCTACGCCGCGATACACCGAGGCTTTCCCGTTAAAAGGGTTATAGTGCTCGAAACAGTTCGGGCGCTCGACGTCGCCTTCAAAAAACATCATCCGAACGAACTTATTGATGAATTCGACGGTTTTCGCCCGTAGTTCCTGATCCGAAAAGCGTCTGGCGGAGAGTCCCAAGGCGTCCGCGATGTGGCTGTTCGTCATAGGCCACACCCTGCCGTTCCAGGGGCAGTTGTGTCGTTTTCCTTTCCATTGCGCCCACGGGTCGAAGTATAGGTCTCCTACCGCCGTGGCCGGTACGGGGTAAGGCGTCCAGAATTCCTTCTCGTTGAGCAAGTGCTTTTTTAAGCCGGGCAGGTGTTTTTCAGAAACGATATCGGTCATATAGGGGTAGAAGCAGACGGCGGCTTTGATCTTCGTCCGGGAGAAATCCCGCGGGTTCACGTCGTAAAACATCTCGTCTTCTTCATCCCACATCTCGCTCAGAACCGCCTCTCGTATCTTTTCCGCTCCCGCTTTCCATCGATCGCGCTCTTCGCCCTTTCCGATCTTATCGGCCGCCCACGCCAGCGCCTTCTTCAAGTTGTAGATATAGATCGTGGCGTCTATTCCCTTCAGACGGATGTTGTTGATCCACCCGTATCGGTCCGCCATCTCATCCACAGCCTGATACCGGCTCATATACTCCTGACCGGTTTCAAACTGATCGACCACGTCGTAAAGTCCGCTGTTTTCGCGGTCTCTTATCTCGTCGAAAAACGTGGCGTACCGCTTCAACCCCTCATACACAGTTTTCAGGTACTCGATGTCGGGATGCACCGCTTGCGTTTCCCGAAGGGCGCGCCCCCAGTCCGCATGGTAGAACCCATTCTCCTGCACACCGTTCAAATAGATATGCCCAACGAAAGACCCGTCCGTGCGCTGGTTTTCTATGAAATTCCTCAAACTCCCTTTCGCGATCGCGTCCTCGCGCATCCAGCGAGTTTCTAGCATATGACACTGCGCGCTGTAGGTTATTAACACACGGAAGTACTCCAATCCTTCCGCTATGGCAGGGTAGCGCATTTTTCCTTCTTGCGTGTCTAAGGTGAATAGGCGCAATCCGTACCAACGGTACCAATAGTACTTCTCTAACCAGGGGTCGGTACAAGAAAAGAGCGGCACCGACGAAAAATGGGACTCCCAATTTTGCGCCGAAACTCCGACGATGTCCGTCTCCAACGACCGCCGCATCGCGTTTTCTACCGCTTCGGCGCTACTGCCCATAGCCATTCCGCAGAGAAAAGATTTCGCTTGGCCGGGTAAGAGTGTGTGGGGCGCTTCGATACCCATATACAGCAACCCGTTTAACGTGATGCCGTCTGTGTTCTCTTCGTTCAACAGCCCATCGGACGTCAATTTCTCGTAGAAGGGCGTGAGGTGCCAATAGGGAAGGTTTCCCGTATTCTCTGAAAAAGAGACATTGGCGCTGCGCCCGTTTTGAAGGGTCAGCCCGGCATAGACCGTCACCGGTTTACGAATTCCTTTTACCAAACGCTTTTTATACACGATATGATCGGTCTGTCGGCGTATCAGTTGCGTGTCTTCCAGTGTCTCGTCTTCATTTCGTTTTTGCGCGGTCCAAAGGACGGTTTGGAGTGTTAGCGGTCTTTCCGTCCGATTCGTCAGCGTGACCCGAATGCCCAAGAAATCGTCTGGAGTGAGCGTCTTTTCTTCCTCCAGGATCAAATCGTCGCACTCGTAGGCGCAAGTCCAGCAAGCGGGGGTCCATTCCCGTTTCGTCTGTTTCCAAGCGTAGGGATTTCCGTTTTCTAAAATATCGTAGGTGAACCCGGGGTCCACACGCAGGTCATAGTACCCGGCGTTATCCCAGAGTCCGGGATGGTGTAAAAAACTCGGGAAAGGCGGAGTCCAGGTGAGCTTTTTTCCACCGCCTATATACCATTTATCGGAGCGTTTTAAGAATTTCAACACAGAATTTTCCATCGTTTCCGTTTCCCTCCTGATCTATCCTTCAATTTCTATGAAATGAGCGTAGTACTCACCCGTTGAGCCTTTTATTTCGCAGCGCAACGCGCCTTCGTGGTAAACCGACCCTTTACATTCGTATTTCTTACCCAGATACCCGTATATCACCGTCGGAACGTTCGCGGGCACCTCTGTTTCCAGTAGCCACGAGCGGTTGGTTTTTTCCCATCCAATTATCCGCGGAAACCGACTCGGCCCGTGTTCGGAAAATTCCGGGACGATGGCCATCCATTCGAAAGGCGTTTGATAATCGATCTCTATGGTGACCTCATCCGAACAGAGGATTTTGGGTAGGGGTATTTTCACGTAATGGATACCGGGGGGCGAGTCCGGAACACTGTAGCCGGAAGGGTATGAGAACCTCTTTTCAGAGGAGACGCGTACGCCTTCGGGTTTCGGTCTCTTCTGGCCCACCACAACCCGTATGTTTTCAGCTTGTTTCGGAATATACGGGGCAAAGTCTATCTCCAGGTCCCGGTTCGAACGCACTCGATACCGTTGATGAACGGTTACCGCATCCCCTATTTCCTGGGATCGTTCGTAGTCTAGAGAGATTTCGGCATCCCCGCACTTCAATTGAGAAACGGTCAGGCGAGAAAGGTTCGGGGGAATCTGTGGAGATAGCGTAACGGCCTTTTTTAACGCGTCCGGAGAAAAACCGACAACCCCTTCGATCCAAGGCTGCACCGCCATACTCTCCGACCACGCTTGGTGCAAACATACCCCGGATGATTGGTAGAGCTCGCCGTGAAGGACTTCTCGGATATACCCTTTCGCGTAATAATCCGAATCCTTCAAACTCGCGCAGACATGAGTAAAACCGCTTAGAGCCGCGCCGGCAGCGAATTCTGACAGAGACGCCCAACCCGTAAACAAAGGCCAAACGGAGCCCTCGTGATATCCTCCGGGATTGTAGACGCCGCTGCTTTTCCCGATAATCCTGACCCCCCAATCGGTAGAGTAATCGTATCTGGAAAAGTCGCGGGCGTGCGCCTGCGCGGCAGCTCCGGTCAGACTCCCCAGATAGATGCCAACCGCAGGTAAAACAGTGAAGTGGTCGATACGCTCTCCATTGACATCTATGCCGAGGCCGTAACGCTGCCTTTCCGGATTGAGAAACCTCGGAAGCGCATGAGCTACCTTAAGGTGTAAAGAAGAGACCTTGTCGAAGGTCACTGAGTCCTCCTCTATAAAAGGCAACAAATCGACCAGTTCCTTTAGAACGATGTGCCAAATAACGTTGAGGTATAAGCTCGCGTGAGAAAGGTAGAGCTTCCCACCTTCTATCCAACCGTGCCCGGCAATGGTGTTTTCGATGCACCCGTCACCGTCGGTGTCCGTCGACGCGCAATAGTCTAAGGCCATCAAGAGATTCCGCTTATACCGTTTGAACCATTCGATATTCCCGGTATGCTTCAAGTACCGTATCGCCGTTAACAGGAACAACGGCGTCGCGTCTGCCGCATCATAATGAACCAAGCCGCTCGTCGACAATTCGTGATAGATTTTCCCCGTCAATTCTTGGTACCGTATCAGCAGCTCGAGATTTTCTCGCACCGTTTCGGCGTCTCCCCAATCTAGCATCGCCAGGGAAACCCATTCGCTGTCACGCCCGAAGTACCACGCGTATCCGGGCCTTGCGCGGTTCCAACCGGAACGGCTATTGGCGTATCCGGCGACGAGGCCGGTACCCAGAAGCGGCGTGCTGACTCGGAATTTCAGCGTAGCGATCATCGCGCGCTCTATGCGCCGGTCCCATTCGGAATGATCGGCTCGTATCCGGACACAGCGATCGAGGTAGTCCGCGTAATAATGAACGGATCGGTCAAGCTCCTCTTGAAAAGAGACGCCTTCTATGAGCTCTTCTCCTTCGATGGCAGCGCAGAGGGTTAGGCATAGAGAATGTTGCATCGAAACAGCGAGCGCGCCGGTTAATAGATTTTCGTCGGAAGTGGCCTCGATCTCGGCCGGGCGGTTCACGGTCATACGGCACGCGCAACGGTGATCTCCTGTCCAAAAGGAGAGCGTGCCGGTCTGCGCGTCTTTCGTATAGCGCCGGTCCCCACTGTAATCATCGTCCATCGGCCAGGATATCCGCAGGTCGGTTTCGAAGCGTAACGAGATGCGATGAACACCCGAATCTCGCGCCTCGAACTGTATCCCAAGGAGCGGTTTGTCGATGCTGGCGAAAACCAACACAGAGGCTTCTTCGGTCTCAAACAGTAGGTAAGCCGGCTCTATCACGGTGTTGATCAGGAGGGACGACAGGGGACGCCCATCGACCGCAATCTCCAACTTTTTCAGAATCCGATAGGGATGCGCCCATACCTCCCGTATGTTTCCGTCATCCACGGCGTTCACCAGAATACGCGCGCCGGACGTGTTCGTGTAGTGGCCGGTCCGAAGTTTGGGCACCGAAATGCGTAGCGGTGTCGCATCCGGAAACCTATGGGCTTTTTCTATAACCAATTCTTTATGAGAGGCCGTTTTTTCAAAAAAACCATGGGTGATCTCGGGCCAACACGGGTACTCTTCCGAAGACGCGCGAAGCATGTAGTCTTCGATATTCGCGCGAAATCTTTCCACCAGCGTTTCGTATGGGTAATGCCTTCGCGTTTCCGGGTAGAGGAAACCCCCGACACAGAGGATTTTTTCAGACGGGTACTCCCATATGAGGGCGCGACTCCTGACGTAGTCAATGAACCGCTTTTCTACCGCGATCACCTTGGCGTTTTTTCCACAATACAAGGACACTTCTCCGTACGGCGGATCCAGAACGTCGAGCAGCACGGAGTAGAACCCTCCGTGTAAACCGTTAAATATCGGATGGTGTTGGTAGCTTTGGAATCCTCTTTTATCCCAAGGCCCTCGGATTTTTTCTATAGGCTCGGTCTTCACCGCTTCGGCGTTATCGATTCCGAGACGGGCCAGGATTTCCAGCCCCTTACCGTATAATACGACGGGCCGCTGCCCCCTTGCCCGATGAACGGCCTCTCTCGTTTCTGCCGAATGCTCCCCTATCCATAGGATGGAAGGGTTTCGGGATGTGGTGTTGATCATCTATTGTTCCTCCTATCGGTCGTAACCGGCGGTCATCTTGATTCCCTGTACGATCCATTTCTGGGCGAAGAGGTAGACCAAGATCATCGGAATGGAAGACAACGTGGCGGCGGCTAACTGAGCCGGAATATTCGTAATATATTGGGAAGAGAACATCGCCACGCCCACTTCGATCACCCGCATCTCCTTGCTTCTGGTAACGATGAGAGGCCAGAAAAAGGAACGCCACATACTGAGGA